>PR_CR_10_Liq_1_inCRDRAFT_1001957_pt1 | contig 10985 bp, 8 predicted proteins | sample PRCRCaboRojoPR_3_FD_10241 | JGI IMG/M metagenome (IMG submission 10241) | reverse complement strand
GGATGAATTCCCAGGTCGGCGCCTGCGGCATCTCGAGGCCCGCCGCTTCCATCAGGTCGGTGCGGTACATGACCATGGAGCTTTCGCCATAGAAGGGCGCGGCATACAGCGTGCCGTCATGGCTCAGACCGTTGCGCATCGCGGGCAGGATGTCGTCCACATCGTACTCTGCCGACAGGTCATCCAGCGGCACCAGCCAGCCATTGGCACCCCAGATCGGGGTTTCGTACATGCCGATGGTCATGATGTCGAACTGGCCGCCCTTGGTGGTGATGTCAGTGGTCACGCGCTGGCGCAGCACGTTCTCCTCGAGCGTGACCCACTCGACCTCGATGCCGGTCTGCTCGGTGAACTGGTCGGTGTAGCCCTGCATGCGGATCATGTCGCCGTTATTGACGGTGGCGATGGTGATCGTCTGGGCCTGGGCGGCGGCAGCGGAAACGAGCGTGAGCGCGGTTGCCGCACGAAGTGCGTTCTTCAGAAACATCCTGTTCCTCCCTATTGGACGTTACCAACGCGACGTTAGTGAACGGGTTGCCGCGCCGTCAACAAAATATTTACGCGCGGCAAGTTTTTTCGTTACGCGGATTCTCTTAGAACAAGACGCGCGGCAAATAAATCCTCGGTCCGGTCCGAAAATCTGCCGCCGTTTTCAATCAGTTCCAGAAGCTTTGCCACCGCGTGGCTGGACACGCTGTCATAGTCGTGGGCCGCGGTGGTCAGGGAAGGACAGGTAAAGCGCGAGAACGGATGATCGTCGTTCGAGGCCACGCGCAGGGTGCATTCTGGCCCGCGACCCACGCGAATCCCGCGCTCGTAGCAGGCCGCGAGCAGGCCGATCGCCAGGCGGTCGTTGCTGCACAGGATCGCGTTCGAGCGCAGGTCCTTGCGTTCAAACAGATCATGGGCCCCGCGCCGCCCGATCTCTTCAAAGGACCACCCCTCGCCCTCGATCTTGATGACCTGCGGCGACAGGCCCAATTTGTCCATATGCTCGAGATAGGCCAGGCGCCGCTTGTTGGCGTTCGGGTTGGCGGGGGTGCGCATCTCGAAAAAGGCGGGCGGCTCGCCGATACGGGTGAGGTACTCGACCGTCTGCGACACGAAACTGCGATTGTCCGAACCGACGAACGCCGCACCGATGCCGTCCAAGTTGCTGTCAAACAACACGGTTGGCACGTCGCGGCAGAATTTCTCGATCTCGGCGCGGTCCGACAATCGCCCCAGCGGCGCCAGCAGAACACCTGCGGGCTTGAGCAGGCGCAACCCGTCAAGGATCTCCATCTCGAGATCCGGATTGCCGTGGGCGCTGTAGAGCGTGGGCCGGTAGCCGGCCGCGATCAGCCGCTCCTCGATATTGCGCGCGATCTCGGCAAAGAACGGATCGGCCAGGTAAGGCACCACGATGCCGACATTCTTGGTCAACTTGCGGTTCTGGTTCATCGCGAAGATGTTCGGCCGATAGTCGTATTTCTCGAGCGCCTGCTCGATCCGGCTGCGCGTCGACGGTCGCACGCTGTCCGGGTCGTTGAAGTATTTCGACACCGTCGGGCGCGACAGCCCGCTGACGGCGGCGAACTCCTCCATATTCCGGATCTTGGTATCTGCCGGTTTGCTCACGATCCCTCCGAAGGGCATTGATCGGACCCGGTCCATCGTTAACGCGCGAAAAGTTTTGGTCAAGTTTAATGGTTGGTCGGATCGTCGCGCGCTCTTTGCGCCGAGCGCTTACCAGAAGTCCGGGTCGTCCAGGGCGGCGGCGCAGGTCGACGGCCCGAGGATCGGAAATTCGGCACGATCGGACAGCCCCTGCCCGATCCAGCCTTCTGGCATGGACAACGGCCGGGGCGGCGCGGCATCGTCCGGCGTGATCCTGCGAAAGCCGACGCGGCTGTAGAACGCGGGATCTCCGTAGCTCAGCGCGAAGTCGATGCCCGCAGCCCTCAGATCGTCAAGGCCGAAGCGCAGCAGCGCCTGCCCGACACCACGCCCCTGCCAATCGGGCGCGACCGCGACCGGCGCAAGAAGCACCGCGGTCCTCGGGTCCCGGGCAAAATGCAGCGCAGTAAAGACGATGGCGCCACACAGCCTGCCCGCCTGCGACGCGCCAAAGACCCAAAGCTCGGACGCGGGCGTGCCGGTGACCAGATCGCGGGCCAGGCGGCCGATCAACCGCCCTTCCTCGGCACCTTCGGAAGCGGTGAAGCTGTTTTCGAAAAGCACGGCCAGGTCGGCCTCGGCGGGCCGGGATAGTCGGAGGTAGTCCATCTGCATGGTGTATTGTTCCTTGACTCAAGTGATAACATCAGGGGCGGTTCGGCCGGTCCTTGCCGAAATCCCGGCCACCTCCTCGGCGGCGGCCCTGATCCCGGAGAGCGCCTCTTGCGGATCGTGGTCGAGCCGTCGCGGATCGGTTTCGACCCGCTCGAGATACACGCGCAGGGTCGCCCCGACCGTCCCGGTCCCCGACAGGCGAAACACGGCGCGCCCGTCGCCTTCGAAATAGATCCGCAGACCCTGCCCCGTCGCGCGGGATGCGTCCACCGGGTCCTCGTAGGCAAAGTCATCGGCGGCGGTGACGGTCAGCCCGGCCACCTTGGTGCCCGGCAGGTCTGGCAGACGGGCGCGCAGGTCGTCCATCAGGTTCTCGGCCACATCGCTGTCGATCGCCTCGTAATCGTGCCGGGAATAGTAGTTCCGCCCGTAGCGCGCCCAATGCTCGGACAGGATCTGCGACACCGATGCGCCGGTCTCCGCGAGTATGTTGAGCCAGAGCAGCACCGCCCACAACCCGTCCTTTTCGCGCACGTGGTCCGATCCGGTGCCCGCGCTTTCCTCGCCGCACAGCGTGACGCGGCCGGCATCCAGCAGGGTGCCGAAGAACTTCCAGCCGGTGGGGGTCTCAAAGCAGGCCATGCCCTTAGCCCGCGCGACCCGGTCGGCCGCGGCCGAGGTCGGCATCGACCGCGCGACGCCCGCCAGCCCCTTGGCGTAGCCGGGCGCGCAGGACGCGCGATCCGCCAGCACCGCAAGGCTGTCGGACGGGCTGACATAGCAGTTGCGGCCCAGGATCATGTTGCGGTCTCCGTCACCGTCCGAGGCTGCCCCGAAATCCGGGGCGTCCGGGCCATGCATGAGATCCATCAAGGCCTTGGCCCAGACCGGGTTCGGGTCGGGATGCCCACCGCCGAAATCGGGACGCGGTGTGCCGTTCATCACCGTGCCCTCGGCGGCACCCAGCCGTGTTTCTAGAATGTGCCGTGCATAGGGGCCCGTCACCGCGTGCATTGCGTCGAACCGCATGCGGAACCCGCTTTGGAAAAGCGCCCGGATGGCGTCGAAATCGAACAGCGTCTCCATCAGCGCCGCGTAATCCGCGACCGGGTCGACAATCTCGATCCGCATGTCGCCCAGTTTGGCCGCTCCGATCCGGGACAGGTCCACCGTCCCGCCATCGAGGATCCGGTAGCTCGTGACAGTACGGGTGCAGGCGTGGATCCGGGCGGTCACGGTTTCGGTGGCGGGTCCGCCATTGGCCCCGTTGTATTTCAGCCCGAAATCGGCATCCGGCCCGCCGGGGTTGTGGCTGGCCGACAGGATGAGCCCGCCATCCGTGCCATGCTTGCGGATCAGATGCGACGCGGCGGGCGTCGATAACAGCCCGCCCTGCCCGACGATGGCGCGGCTCACCCCCTGGGCTGCCGCCATGCGCAAAATGGTCTCGATCGCTGCGTCATTGAAGTAACGGCCATCGCCGCCCACCACGAGCGTCTTGCCGGCGACGCCCTCGATGCCGTCAAAGATCGCCTGCACATAAGTCTCGAGCTAGCCCGGCTGCATGAAAACGCGGGTTTCCTTGCGCAGGCCGCTGGTTCCGGGTTTCTGCCCGTCGAATGGCGTGACCGTGACGTTCCGGATGTTCATGCGCGGGCCTTTCCGTGATGCTTCGTACGCCCCCTTGGGCCGGTTCCGCCGATCTCGCTCAGTTCGAACGCGACGACGCAGTTTTCCGCGATCAGGGCCATGTCTCGCTTTGCGCGCCCGGCGGGCTGGCCCGATGTGTCGATGACGCGCTGCCAGCGATGACCGGGCAGCGTTTCTGGCAGGGCGGCCTCGGTCGCTTCGCCCGCGTTGAACACGACATAGACGGCGCCAAGGCGCGGTTCATAGGCGGGCGTGCCCCGCGCCATGCGCATCTCGACACCGAGAAAGCGCAGCTCGGGGCGGGCCCAGTCGACCTCGGTCATCGCCTCGCCATCGGCGCGGCGCCAGAAGACGTCCGGCTTGCCGTCGACCGCCCGGGTGCGGGCATGCAGAAACCGCTTCTGCCGCAGGATCGGGCTGGCCTTGCGAAAAGCGATGATCTGGCGGCAGAACGCCAGGAAATCCGGGTCGGCATCGTCCCAGTCGACCCAGCCGATTTCATTGTCCTGGCAATAGGCATTGTTGTTACCGGATTGGGAATTCCCCAGCTCGTCGCCCGCAAGGATCATCGGCGTGCCCTGGCTGAGCATCATCGTCGCCAACATGTTGCGTCTGCGCCGCGCCCGGCGCGCGAGGATGGCCGGATCGTCGGTCGGCCCCTCCGCCCCACAATTGTCAGAACAGTTGTGATCGTGCCCGTCGCGATTGCCCTCGCCATTGGCCTCGTTGTGCTTGTGGTTGTAGCTGACCGTATCCATCAGCGTGAACCCGTCATGGGCAGTCACGAAATTGATCGAGGATGTCGCCGGGCGCCCGTCATGGTCGAAGCGTAGCGCCGAGCCGGTGACGTTGCCGGCCAGTTTACGGGTGATGCCGCCATCCCCGCGCCAGAACCGGCGGACATTGTCGCGATACTTGTCGTTCCACTCGGTAAAGGGCGAGGGGAACGCGCCCAGCTGATAACCGTCCAGGCCGACGTCCCACGGTTCCGCGATCATCTTGACCGTGTTCAGCACCGGGTCCTGGCGCACCGCGCGGCAGAACGGGCCGTCGCGGTCGAAGCCGGTCGATGTGCGCGCCAGTGTCGAGGCCAGGTCAAAGCGGAACCCGTCCACATGCATCACCTCCACCCAGTACCGCAGCGAATCCATCACCATCCGCAGAACGAACGGGCTTTCGAGGTTCAGCGTGTTCCCGCATCCCGTGTCATTGACGTAGAACCGCGGGTCATGGGCCAACCGGTAGTAGCTGGCATTGTCGAAGCCGCGAAAGCTGAGGGTCGGGCCCATCTGGTCGCCCTCGGCGGTGTGGTTGTAGACCACGTCAAGGATCACCTCGATCCCGGCCGCATGAAAGCGGGCCACCATCTGCTGGAATTCCGAAACGTCGCCATGGCTGAGAAACCGCGGATCGGGGGCGAAGAAGCCGTATGTCATGTAGCCCCAGTAGTTGCGCAGCCCCTTGTCCACCAGAAACCGGTCATCGACCGAGGCATGAACCGGCATCAGTTCGATCGCGGTCACACCCAGCTCGGTCAGGTGGGCGATGATCTGGTCCGAGGCCAGCCCCAGGAACCGGCCCGCATGGGGGATCTCGGGTCGCAGGGCGGTCAGCCCCTTCACATGGGCCTCATACAGGATCGTGTCGGACCAGGGCGTATCGAGCCGCAGGCGTTCGCCCCGTCCCCATGTAAAGGCCGGGTCCACAACGACCGAGCGCGGCATGTAGGGGGCGCTGTCGCGGCTGTCGAAGCTCAGATCCTTGTCGGGGTGTCCGATCTCGTAGCCGTAGAGCGCATCATTCCACTCCAGGTGCCCGGTCAGGGCCTTGGCATAGGGGTCCATCAACAGCTTGAACGGGTTGAAGCGGTGCCCCTGCTCGGGCGCGTAGGGGCCGTGGACGCGGTAGCCGTATTGCTGCCCTGGGCGCAGACCAGACAGGTATCCGTGCCAGATATGCCCCTCGCGCTCGGCCAGGTCGACCAGGTAGACTTCCCTCCCGTCGTCATCGCACAGGCACAGCACGACCCGCGTGGCATGGCGCGAGAAGACGGCGAAATTGACGCCCTCGCCGTCGAAAGTGGCGCCAAACGGGTGCGGGCGCCCCGCGCTGAGGTTGAATGGGATCATCTGGCCGCCGCAACAAGGGTCTCGTAAAGCGCGGCATAGGCCGCCGCGGACGGCGCCCAGTCTACAGGATGCGCCATCGCGTTTCGCTGCATCTTTGACCACAGTTTCGGGTGTTCGAAAAGATCGCACAGATGCGCCAGCGCATTGGCCAGGGCGTCGGCGGTGACCGGGTGGAATTGCAGCCCCGTGGCCACCTGCCGCGCCATGGTCGCAGGCGTTGCGGGGATCACCGTGTCGGCCAGCCCGCCGGTCAGCGCCACCAGCGGCACGGTGCCGTAGCGCAACCCGTAAAGCTGGGTCAGCCCGCATGGCTCGAAGCGTGACGGCACGAGCACCGCGTCGCCCCCGGCGATCATGCGATGCGACAGCGCCTCATCATAGCCGATGCGCACGGCCACGTCCGGATGCTCGATCGCGGCGAAACCCGCTTCGAGCGCGGGATCGCCGGACCCGAGAAGCGCAAGCTGCCCGCCACGCCCGAGAAGCACCGGAAGCGCGTCGAGCAGCAGATCGAGCCCCTTTTGCCCGGTTAGGCGCGAGACGACCACGCAAAGCGGCCCCGAGGCCTCGGGCAGGCCCAGTTCCGCGCGAAGCGCGCTGCGGTTCACCGCCTTGCCGCGCGGGGTCGTGTAGGGGCGGATATGGGGATCGGTGCCCGGCGACCAGACCGAAAGGTCGATCCCGTTCAGGATGCCCGACAGCCGGTCGCGCCGGTCGCGCAGCACCCCGTCGAGCCCCATGCCGAACTCGGGCGTCATCAGGTCTCTTGCATAGGTGGGCGATACGGTTGTCAGGTGATCCGCGTGCACGAGCCCCGCCTTCAACGCCGAGATCTGACCCCAGTATTCGAGTTTGTCCGCGGTCAGGTCCGACGCTGCGATGCCCAAGTCATCGGCGCGCGCCATGGGCGCAAGGCCCTGAAAGGCGATGTTGTGGATCGTCAGCACGCTGGGCGTTCTCAGCCCGTCGCGCCGCAGGTAGTAGGGCGCCAGACCCGCCTGCCAGTCATGGCAATGCACGAGGTCGGGCCGCCAGTCGCCCAGCCGCCCCGCCGCAAGCTGCGCGGCGCATTGGCAAAGCGCGGCAAAGCGTTCGGGATTGTCCGGCCAGTCCTTGCCGTCTGGCCCGAGGTAGATCCCCTGCGCCCGATCATAGAGATGCGGGGCGTCCAGGACCAGAAGATCGAGCCCCTCGGCCCGCCCCGCGATCAGCCGCGCGGGCCCGCCAAAAAGATCCTCCGACGCGCCGATGGCCTGCCCGTCTTTCAACGCGCCGAGTACCGCGGGGTAGCCCGGCAGAAGTGTGCGCATTTCCACGCCTTCCCCCGCCAACGCCCCCGGCAGGGCGCCCGCCACATCGGCCAGGCCACCGGTCTTGACCAGCGGCGCGCATTCCGAGGTGACCGACAGGACCCGGGTCATTGCGCNCCTTGCCACGCGTCGACCATCTCTTTGGTGATGAGCGTCGTGCCCTTTTCCGTGACGCGGAAGAAACGGGAGTCTTCCTTGGGGTCCTCGCCGACCACGAGGCCGGTGGGGATCACCACGCCGCGGTCGATCACGCATTTCCTGAGCCGGGCCGAGCGATTGACGGTGACACCCGGCGACACCACCGAATGGTCGAGCACCGCGTAGGAATTGGTGTGCACCTCTGTGAACAAAAGCGAATTGCGCACCTCCGTGCCAGAGATGATGCAGCCGCCCGACACCATCGACGAGATCGCCACGCCGCGGCGGTCCTTTTCGTCATGGATGAACTTGGCGGGCGGAACGCTTTCCGAATAGGTCCAGATCGGCCAGGTCTGGTCCCACAGGTCGAGCTCGGGGGTGAAATCCGTGAGGTCGATATTCGCCTCCCAGAATGCATTGAGCGTGCCGACGTCGCGCCAATAGCTGGGCGCACCCTCGTTGCGCACGCAGCTGTCGTCGAAGCGATGCGCGACCGCCTTTCCGGACTTCACGATTTCCGGGATCAGGTCGTTGCCAAAATCATGAGACGAATTCGGATCCTCGGCATCGCGCAGAAGCAGGTCGCGCAGAAAGGCCCAGTCGAAAACGTAGATGCCCATGGACGCGAGCGACTTTGTCGTGTCCTCGGGTGTCGGCGGGGGATCGGCAGGTTTCTCGAGGAACGAGGTGATGTTGCTTTGCCCGTCCACCGCCATCACGCCGAAGGCCGAGGCGTTGGCGCGCGGAACGGTCAGGCAGCCGACGGTGACATCGGCCCCTGCCTCCACATGCTGGCGCAGCATGATCTCGTAATCCATCTTGTAGATGTGATCACCCGCCAGGATGACGATGTATTCGATCCCGTAGCTGTCGATGATGTCGATGTTCTGGGTCACCGCATCGGCGGTGCCCCGATACCACATGTTTTCCGATACCCGTTGCGAGGCGGGCAGGATGTCGAGAAACTCGTTGCGCTCGNCGCGAAAAAAGTTCCAGCCGCGTTGACAGTGGCGGATCAGGGAGTGGGCCTTGTACTGCGTGGCGATCGCCATGCGGCGGATGCCCGAGTTCACCGCATTCGACAGGGCGAAGTCGATGATCCGGGTCTTGCCGCCGAAATAGACCGCCGGTTTCACCCGCCGGTCGGTCAGTTCCTTGAGACGCGATCCGCGCCCCCCGGCCAGCACGAAAGCCATCGAGCGTTGTGCCAGGCGTGTGGTGTCTGCCATGTGGTGTTCCTCCCTCCCTCAGGGTTCATGGCGCAGTATCAGCGCCGCCAGCGGCGGGACCGTCAGTTCGGCCGACTGCGCGTGGTCGTCCCAGGCCTGCGGCTCGGTCGCAACGCGCCCGCAATTGCCCCGGTTGCCGCCGCCATAGACCGCAGCATCGGTGTTGAGCACCTCCTCCCAGGTGCCCGGCTGGGGCAGGCCGATCCGCCATGCACGCTCCAAAGGCGTGAAATTGCAGATCACGATGACCGGCGCGTCCCCCGGCGCGCCGTAGCGCGCGAACGCCATCAGCGACCGATCCGAATCGTTGGCGATCCATGCAAATCCCGAGGGCTCGCAATCGCGCCGGTGCAGCGCCGGCGTGTGCCGGTAGATCCGGTTCAGGTCCCGGACCAATGCCTGCACGCCCCGCTGGTGCGCACCCTTGAGCGCATCCCAGTCCAGAGAAACGTCGTGGTTCCATTCCGACCACTGGGCGAATTCGCAGCCCATGAACAACAGTTTCTTGCCCGGATGCCCCCACATGAAGGCGTAATAGGCGCGCAGATTGGCAAACTTCTCCCATTCGGTGCCGGGCATCTTCCCGATCATCGACCCCTTGCCGTGCACGACCTCATCATGGCTGATCGGCAGGATGAAATTCTCCGAAAAGGAATAATCGATGGGGAACGTGATCAGGTGATGGTCGTATTTGCGATGCACCGGATCCTGTTCGATGTAGCGCAGGGTGTCGTTCATCCAGCCCATGTTCCACTTGAAGCCGAACCCCAGCCCGCCCGCGTCCACCGGTGTCGAAACGCCGGGAAAGGCCGTGGATTCCTCGGCCACGGTCATTATGCCGGGCATCTCCGCGTAACAAAGCGTGTTCATCTCGCGCAGAAAGTCGATCGCCTCGTAATTCTCGCGCCCGCCGTCGCGATTGGGAATCCAGTCGCCATCGGCCCGAGAATAATCGCGCTAAAGCATGGACGCGACCGCATCGACCCGCAGCCCGTCCACATGGTATTCCCGCAACCAGTAGAGCGCATTCGCGGTGAGGAAATTCCGCACCTCGGTGCGGCCGTAATTGTAGATCAGGGTGTTCCAGTCCTGGTGAAACCCCTCACGCGGATCGGCGTGTTCGTACAGATGCGTGCCGTCGAACAGCGCCAGCCCATGGTCATCCGACGGGAAATGCCCCGGCACCCAATCCAGGATCACGCCCAGTCCCGCCTTGTGTGCCGCCTCGACAAGGGCACGGAACGCATCCGGCGGACCGAAGCGGATCGTGGGCGCATACATCCCCAAGGGCTGGTAGCCCCAGGATCCGTCAAAGGGAAACTCGGTGATCGGCAAAAGCTCCAGATGGGTAAAGCCCATCCACAAGGCATACTCGACCAGTTCGGTGGCCATCTCGGCATAGCCGAGCCTTCGGTCGTCCCCGCCCCGGCGCCAGGACCCAAGATGAACTTCGTAGATCGAGATCGGCGCATCGCGTCGTTGCAGGGCGGCGCGGCGGTCCATCCAGTCGGCGTCGGCCCAATCATAGCCGGTAATGTCGCGGACCACCGACGACGTGCAGGGCGGGTGCTCCGCACCAAAACCCATCGGATCGGCCTTGAGAAAGGGCGCACCGTCCCGTGGCGCGATCTCGTACTTGTACAGCATGCCCTCCCGGGCGCCGGGCAGAAAGATCTCCCAGACGCCGGTCTGGCACACCCGGCGCATCGGGTGGCGGCGCCCGTCCCAGATGTTGAAATCGCCGACCACCGACACTCGCTGCGCGTTGGGCGCCCAGACCGCGAAATGGGTCCCCTCGACGTCCTCGCAGGTGGTCACATGGGCGCCAAGCGCGGTCCACAGCCGCCGGTGAGACCCTTCGCCGATCAGATGTTGATCCATCTCGCCCAGAACCGGGCCGAAGCGGTAGGGGTCGTCGAAGCTCCAGCTGGCGCCGTCCGGGTAGGTCGCCGTCAACCGATGCGGGACCTTCGAGTTCGGCACCCTGCCTGCGAAAAGCGGTCCCTCGAGTCGCTCGAGCGGAACGCTCTTGCGTCCGACCGTGGCCGTGACGCCGGTCGCGTCGGGCACGAGCGCCACGCACCACGCGCTGCGCCCCGACCTGTGGACGCCCAGAACATCGAATGGCCGGTCATGGCGCGCGGCGAGCAGGGCATCCACATCGCCCTGCGTCAGGTACGGCGGCCGTTCCGCACGCCCTGCCTTCGGACCGGCCCGCCCCATCAGCCGACCCGTCCGATGGCGAAACCGTTGGG
>PR_CR_10_Liq_1_inCRDRAFT_1001956_pt1 | contig 10992 bp, 9 predicted proteins | sample PRCRCaboRojoPR_3_FD_10241 | JGI IMG/M metagenome (IMG submission 10241) | reverse complement strand
CGGAAATTCAGTACCTGGATTATTTGTTCTATGCCCTGCAAATTATGACCGATGATTTGGCTACGGTTCAGTACCGCACCAAAGGACGCCAGAAAGCCCCAGTAATTATCCGCACCCGTGGTCACAGGCTGGAAGGAATTTGGCACTCAGGCTCTCCTTTGGGCGCCATTATAAATGCCGTGCGAGGTATACACGTACTAGTGCCCCGCAACATGACCAAAGCAGCCGGTTTTTACAACACCCTATTAGATTCTGATGATCCGGCCTTATTGATTGAATGCCTTAACGGCTATCGACTCAAGGAAAAAATGCCCGCCAATCTGGGAGAAATGCGTACCCCGGTCGGTAAGGTAGAAACCATCCGCGAAGGCGAACACATTACCTTGGTCTCTTACGGAAGTACTCTGCGGATAATTATGGAAGCTGCAGAACACTTGGCTGAAGTGGGTATTGAAGCAGAAGTAATTGATGTACAAAGTCTTTTACCATTTGACCGCAATCATGATATTGTGGAAAGTGTGAAAAAGACCAACCGCCTGTTGGTTATTGATGAAGACGTACCCGGGGGAGCCAATGCTTATATTTTGCAAAAGATTGTTGATGAGCAAAATGCTTACCGCTATCTGGATAGCCGCCCGCAAGTATTGAGTGCAAAAGAGCACCGCCCCGCCTATGGTTCTGACGGGGATTATTTCTCCAAACCCAGCCTAGAAGACGTGTTTGAAAAAGTGTATGCTATTTTTAACGAGGCTGATCCTCAGCAATTTCCCGCCCTTTAATTTTGGTAGATTCTAGAGAGCCCCGCTTGCATAAAAATTTGGTAGCCGCGGTTATTGAAGCCTTGGAAACCAGCTTTGGTAAAGGCTATTATGCCGATAAGGTTATTGAGCGCCTCCTAAAGTCGAACAAAAAATGGGGCGCCCGTGACCGGGGCTTTATTGCCGAAAGCACCTATGAAATTGTACGTTGGTGGGGCCTGCTTTGGGCCCTGTACGGCAAAGAGCCCCAGCTTAAACGCAAAGAATTATACCGGCTTTTTGGCATTTGGTGGGAGCACCAAGGCTATGATCTACCAAACTGGCCTCAATTTGCGGCCGTTAAAGGCTTAAACCTGAAAGAGCGCTATGCCAACTTGCCTAAAAATGCTGTGGGCTTGCGGGAGTCTTTTCCCGCGTGGCTCAATGATTTGGCTCAAGAAGAACTAGGTGATGAATGGCCTAAAGTAGCGGCCGCACTAAATCTGCCGGCTCAGGTAATGATTAGAACCAATACCCTAAAAACCACCCGGGACGAACTGCAGAAAAAGCTGCGTGAAGAAAAAGTGTACACGCAAAGGTTACCGCTTAACGCCATTGGTTTGGTTCTGGAGAAAAGGCAAAATACTTTTAATTCAGCCAGTTTTAGAGCGGGTTTGTTTGAAGTGCAGGACGGTGGCTCGCAGCTAATTGCCCCATTTTTAGAGGTAGAGCCCGGCCAAAAAGTGATTGACACCTGTGCGGGTGCCGGAGGAAAAACCTTGCACTTGGCAGCCTTGATGAAAAATAAAGGCAGCATTACCGCCATGGATGTTGAGGAGCGGAAGCTTGCCGAGCTTAAAAAGCGCGCCAAACGCAATGGCGCCCACAACATTGAAATTAAGGCCATAAACTCTACCAAAGTGCTCAAGCGTTTAGACGCTAAAGCCGATAGACTTTTACTAGATGTACCCTGTTCTGGTACCGGAGTAATTAAACGCAACCCCGATACTAAGTGGAAGCTGCAACCAGAACACCTGGATCGCGTGCGGAAAATTCAAAAAGACATTTTACAGAATTACACCAAAATGCTTAAGCCAGGAGGCATGGCTGTATACGCCACCTGCTCCATTCTAAGCTCTGAAAATGAAGATCAGGTAGCCGCTTTTTTAGAGAAGAATAAAAACTTTGAGTTGGTGAAAGACCAGCGCGTTTGGCCTTCTGAGAGTTCTGATGGATTTTACATGGCTTTGCTTAAAAAGCATTAGTGCTTTTTAAATCTATGACTGCCCAGATTTTCACCCCTTTTACTTTGTATTTTTAAGGTATAAACGCCCTTAGCTAAATGCGCGGTGGAAATTTTCTGACCCTTTGCCCATTGGCCTTTTTGCATTAATTGACCGTTTCCGGAAATAATGGAATAGGTAGCCTCATCGGCCGTGAGCCTTAAATTTAAAAAGTCTTGACAAGGGTTCGGGTACAAAACCGCAACAGGTTTGGATTCAAAAGCGGGTACAGCAATAGTGCGGGCATTGTAGCCACGCGAATCTACAATAATTAAAGCCGCTCGTAAATCCAGGTTCTGATAGGGTTTCACCTCCGTAATTAAATCATTAAACGATTCACCGGCCACATAGTAGCCACTACCCGCTGGATCTTGCTGCACAGCACGCGGCACAAAATTGCGGTCAATGCTAATTACCGGTGAAGTATGGGTAAGCTGTAATTGCCCATTTAAAAAATGAAGTGTACCGCGCAGCAGCGTGTCTCCATTTAAGATATAGGCTTCAGAGAGCGCCACCACCCATCCTGAATTAGCAGGAGCCACCGCTATAAAACTTTCATCAATTAAAGTATTGGAATAAGGAATAAAGGCAGAGTCTAGCCCCTTCCCAAGGGCATTGCGTACCCAAATAAAGTAGCCGTTTGAACCTCGATTTACTTCGGCAAAATCACCACTCAAAAGCCCAGGCTCAAAAGCATAACCGCCTTGGCTACTAATGGCCGCTGCTTGGCCAAAGCTGTATTGCAAAGCAGGGTCTAAAGCATTTAAAGCGCTTTGGACCCAAATGGTACTATCGCTTGCGCGGATGTTAAACCGTAATTTCCCATTTTGCCCGTAAGGGTAAAAAAGTGGCTGAATGGTGTCNACTTGTGTTTGGCTGCTTTGCATGGGTATTTTCAATAACCAGCAAGTGTCTGAAACTACCGGTTGGCCATTTTGGCGCAAGCCACTCAAAAAATAGACGGTTGAATCACGGTAAAAGTGATCTGATCGGTACCAAAAATCAAGACCTGGAGGCAACTGCGAACTTTGATAATCAACAGCCGCCCAACCTTGGTTGAACTGGTAAATAGAATCTCGGCCAAAGCCAAAAAATAAATTGTTGGCTATCTGGTAAAAGGGATTTAAGGAATTGCCGTTGCTTGAGGCAAAGTATTGGGCCATGGTGTCTACCACTCCATTAGGTCTTAAAAAAACAGGAACCTCACGGCTTTGAAAAGGCGGTCCTACCGAAAAATTTGTATACCGGAAAAGCAAGTTGGTCCCCACCGATTGGTAATAACCCAAGGAATTGGTTTTATCAAAAAAAGATGCCGGGGGAAAATAATATTCGGGCAAGCGCTGTGCACTTAGCTGGCAAAACAGCAAAAAGCAACCGAAAAAAAATAACTTGCGCCCGATTTTCATTTTACAATTTTAGGATTCATGAGCATCCGCACCACAGAAAAAGATAGCCTGTACCAAAATATAGAACAAATGTCAACCCTGCAGATTCTGCAAGGTATAAATCAAGAAGATCAAAAGGTGGCTTTGGCCCTTAAAGAAGCCCTGCCCCAGATTGAGAAGGTGGTGGAAAAAGCCACGCGGTGCCTGCAAAACGGGGGGCGCTTATTTTACCTGGGCGCAGGAACCAGCGGACGATTAGGCATTGTAGATGCCTCAGAGCTCCCTCCTACTTTTGGTGTAGAACCCGACCGAGTAATTGGCTTAATTGCAGGGGGTGACAGTGCCATCCGCACTGCGGTTGAGTTTGCAGAAGATAAGGAAGACGGTGCCTGGAAAGACTTGCAGTCTTTTAAGCCCAAGACCCAGGACCTGGTGCTGGGCATAGCCGCCTCAGGCACTACTCCCTACGTGGTGGGGGGTCTGGCTTTAAGCCGAAAAAATGGTTTGGCAACCGCCTGCATTGTTTGCAACGCAAACTCCCCTTTAGAAGCCCAAGCCGATTACCCCATCGTGTTAAACACCGGACCCGAATTCATTACCGGAAGCACACGCATGAAAGCAGGCACCGCGCAAAAACTAGCCCTAAACATGATTTCAACCGCAGTAATGGTTAAGTTGGGCCGGGTAAAAGGCAATAAAATGGTTGACATGCAACTGAACAACACCAAGCTGGTAGACCGCGGTACCCGCATGGTAATGGCCGAAACAGGTATGGCGCAGGAACAAGCCGCAGCCTTACTTAAAAAGCACGGCAGTGTGCGAGCAGCTGTGCAAAGTCTACAGGATTAGGGCACCCATAATTTTTGGCTTTGGGTACGGCCCTGCGAACTTTCAAAATAGTAGAAATAAAAACCACCGGGCAATTCTTTTGAGAAACGCAGGGTATTAGCTCCTGCCTTAAGCCGCATGCTTTGCTCAAAAACCAATTGGCCATTGCTGTTCACCATTTTTAAGGTACCGCTCTTGGGTGCGGTGGGTCTTTTAGACCAAATCACAAGATCGGTATAGCCGCGATATGGGTTAGGCCGTGGTGGCAAAAGTTGCAAGCCATGCCGTATTTGTTGCCACTGCAGCTCTTCTATTCCAATATTGGCGCAGTCTAAACCATAGGGCAAATTGTCTACCGTTCCAGCCGGAGTGGTGGCCTGCGAAACCGCCCGCTCATCGCCATTAAAAGGACTCATTAAGCCTTGTGCATTGAGCGCAGCCACCCCCACGTAGTAATTTTCACCTTGCTGCTGCCCGGGAATGATAAAGGAGTTACCCGTAAAGCGGTAAATAGAGTCAAACTCTACGCCTACCCGGGTTTTGATGCCTACCCGGTATTCTGGGGCCAGCGAAGCATCGGTTATTTCTACCCGTAAACCAGTAGGCTCATTGTGAAGCGTAAAATTGGGAATGTCTGGACCATTGGCCAAAAAGTTAGCCGAGGTGCCATTAATGACGGCATTGCGCGCCAGGTAGTTAAAGTCTACGTAAAAGCTATCAATTTGCCCGTCATTGTTGAAGTCCTCACCAATTACGTCATTGGTGGTATGCTGCCGGTCGGTGTAATTGGGTGTTCCTAAGGGGTTGCCATTACCATGCTCATGAGCGGAACTAAAACGAAGGTTGCGGTAATCATTTTCCCTGAAAGCAATATGATCGCCCCCTCGCCCGCTTCGGTCTTCTTGCCCCACCAGCTCTAGGGTCATAGGCACCTTAAAATTCGCCTCCATTTTCTCCCGGTACAAAATCTGAATACTTCGGGCGTAAGCCTGATGCGGATTGCGGTCACTTAAGGGATTGGTATACATGCGTATACGGGTGGAGTCAATGGCATTAACCGGTGAGCAACCAGGCGGTGATGCCGTGGCCCCGCAAATCACGCCACCCACAATATCATTGTTTAAAACGGCTTTGATTTCAATGTTTTGAGCGGCTGCATATTCGGCAAAGGCACGAGCGCCCAATAAGCCTTGTTCTTCGCCCGTGGTAAGCATAAAAACCAAGGTATGATCAAATGTGTAGCGGCTTAACACTCTGGCCAACTCTAGAACCAGCGCACTACCGCTGCCGTTATCGTCCGCGCCTGGTGCATCACAAGCGGTGTCACAGCGAGCCGCACATCGGCTATCCATGTGCGCCATGAGTAAAACGGCCTCATTACTGTTGGGATCGTTACCCGGAAGAATGGCCAGCACATTGCGAGCGTCAAAAACATCGCCACAGGTGTTGTTGCTAATATCGAAACTGAGGTAGTCTACTTGCAAGCGATTTTCATTTCGGGCACTAAATTGTTCCAACTTTTGATAGGCCCATCTGCGAAAAGCACCCATACCCCGAGTTGCTGAAACGGTATCTGAAAAGGTATGGCGCGTGCCAAAATTTTCCATTACCTCAATAAAACTGCGCAAGCTATCGGCACATACCAAGCGGTTGGTTTCGCAGGCAATTTGCTCGTAATTAGCAAGGGGATTGGAGGATTGGTAATCGCTTACCAGGTAATTACCCTTTAATATTTGAAGCGTACTGGGTTTTAGAAATTGAGTGTTTTGTGCCTTTGAATGAAAAAACACCAAGGCTAATAAAGCAGAAAGGAAATACTTATACATAGCAAATATTTACAATACTAAAGTGTAAATATTATTCTTGGGTTCAAAAAAGGGCAAAAAAAACCAAGCACTGTTGGGAGAAATCATAGGGAAATAGGGTTACCAATCGAAATCAGATTTCAAATAACAGGCTTGGTTATCTTTGAGAAGATTACTTCTTTAATGTACTATTAGTCTTACATACAACAAGACCTTTTACTCATTTAACGTATCCTTAACCTCATCTAATTCTAAAGCCTTGAAAGCGCGTAAAGTATGAGAAACGTCTTACAGGCTATTTAATTGTTCTTGAAACCATTTTTTTAAGGCATGCATATTATCGGGACTAACCCCGTGCCCTACCGGATATTCATGGTAGACGTGTGAAATGTTGAGTTTTTCAAGGAATGTTATCGTTTGCCGTGCCGCTGAAATGGGGAGAATATCATCTTGAGAGCCGTGCGAAACAAAAAATTGCAGATGTTGCACCTCGGTGGGTTTATACTGCTCTGGCACTAATCCTTTCAGCACATATCCGCTTAATGCGGCCACTTTTTGCACTTCCGTGGGATGGCTTAAGGCATAACCATAACTGAGTATGGTGCCCTGACTAAAGCCCATTAACCAAAGTGGATTGCTTTTTAAATCATAAGCTTCTCTAAACTGGGCCACAAAATGACGCAGCGTTTTTAGGGAATTTTTGGCCTGCTCCAGATTATTGATCTTATCCCCTACTTGATTGAAATTAATTTCATACCAGGCAAAACCGCCAAATCCTAAAGTATGAGAGCCTCTCACACTTACATAATGTACATTTTCCGGTAAGGCTGGCACCATGCCAAAGAGATCATTTTCATGGCTGCCATAGCCGTGAATCATTAACACTATTGGCGCCTGATCTGCATTTTTTTTAGCGGCCTGGTAGTTGTAAGTTAGGCCTAAAGAAGGCTGAGACATTAGCGAATTTTATCTTTGAAAAAAGAGCCAATAGCTAATTGGGCCTCCTGACTCTTTTCTTTTTGATTGATTAAATGTTGAATGGCAAAGCTGTTACTTGAAAAGGCGATTTCATCCCAGGGGATAGCGTCTAAAGGGAAGAAGTCAATGGCGGTGCTTTCTAAGGTTGTGTGCCAAGTAGCCTCAGCCTCTAATTTGGCCTTAAAAATCAGGTACACCTGATTGGCATGCGGTAAATTATAGACTACGTGCAAGTGCTGAAGTTCTACCGTGGCACCCGTTTCTTCATACACCTCGCGCTTAGCCCCCTGCTGAATGGTTTCTTCATTTTCAAGAAAACCACAGGGTAAATTCCAAAAGCCTTTGCGAGGTTCAATACCTCTGCGGCATAGCATAATGGCATTATCTTTTTCAATAATGCAGCCTACCACCATATTTGGGTTTTGATAGTGTATTCTACTGCAATTTTCGCAAACGTAACGCGGGAGGTGATCTCCTTCGGGAATTTTTAAGGCGATGGCATCACTGCCACAATGGCTGCAGTAGTTCAAATTAAAATTTTAATCAAATTTACAATCCTTCACTCAATAAGTCACCCATAGACTTACCACTGATAACGAATGCCTAAGGCCAAATCTAAGTCTAGATCATCACTGTAATTTTCATTGATGAGCTCTACTTGAGGGTTTACATCTAAGGAAATCTGAATGGGTACGCCCATATCAAAAAAGGAGTATTCCAGACCCAACATGCCATCTATACTCACAAAAACTTCTTCATATTCCTCATCGGGTTCAAAAGGGAAGTTATCGTCATAGTCTACAAAGCCTGCACCTGCACCTGCACCAAAGTACCAATTGAATCCACTACTACCTATAGGCCGTACCCATTGGTGTATTCCGGTGATCTTAAAAGCATCTAAGCGATCACTATCCCTAAATCCAAGATCTAACTCAAGGCGTGTGTTGGTTTTTAACTGCCCTTGATAGCTAATTTCAGTACCTAAACCGTCATCATCACCGGCCCTGAGGCCTATGGCGTTAGTAGTGATAGGGCTTTGCCCCATGGCGCTGAAAAGCGCACCGAATACCAGAAATACTGTGGTTGTGAAAAGAAGTTTCAAATGTGTCATACCCTTTGTAATGTCCTCCCCCCGGGTGTTGTTCATGAAGCTTTCTTAAACAAACCGTTTACTTTACTGTGGGTGGTAACCTTTGCTTTAAGTAAGTGGAGGATGCTGTAAAGCCCAAAATAAGTTCGGTTCAGGTAAATGGCATCCTTCGGCCCCCGAGCCGCCTTTGCGTTGCGTAAGAGTTTGTCATTTTGATACACATCACTCAGGCTATAAATCTCGTCAAAGTAGGCTTTGTCTGCAAAGTCAAATTCCGGTGAGAAAAACGGACGGCCTAATAATTCCAATACATCTTTGTACACCGCTTTGAAGTGCTCTACTTCGTGTGTTTTATCACTTTTTAATAGAAAGCTCAATTCATTTAGCAAGGCGGTAAATTCAGCATCATCATCTGAAATGGCGGGTTTCATTAAGTGAAAATAGCGCTCGTAAAAGGCTTGTGGAAATACCTTAACGCAGCCAAAATCAATAACCCCAACGGTGCCGTCTTCTCTAAAAAGGAAATTACCCGGGTGTGGGTCGGCATGCACCTGCTTAAGCGTGTGGATTTGATGATCGTAAAAATCCCAAATGATTTGACCAATCTTGTTGCGCACTTCTTGGCTAGGGTTGGTAGCTAAAAACTCGTTGAGATGTTGCCCTTCTAACCAATCCATGGTTAAGATGCGTTCAGCGGAAAATTCTGGATAGTATTTTGGGAATACCAAACCTTTGATGTCTGCGCAAGCGGCTGAAATTTCCTGGCTGCGCTCCAGCTCCAATTGGTAATCCGTTTCTTCTATAAGCCGGTCTTTCACTTCTGAAAGGTAGTGGCTTAACTCACTTTGACTCACGTTAAACATGGCGCCCACAATAGGGCGTACTATACGTAAATCACTTTCTATGCTGTTGGCTACGCCCGGATATTGAATTTTTACCGCCAGTTTTTTGCCGTCTTTAGATGCTTGGTGTACTTGGCCAATGGAAGCGGCTGCTACCGATTTCTTGGAAAATTCATCGAAAAGCGCTCCGGGGCCTTCCTCAAAATACTGACGAAAGGTTTTAATCACCAGCGGATACGAAAGAGGCGGAGCGGAATACTGAGCCTGGGCAAACTTAGAACTAAAAGCTTCCGGCAGAAGGCCTTGATCCATGCTCATCATTTGCGCCACTTTTAAAGCGCTCCCTTTTAAGTTGCTGAGGGCATCGTAAATATCTGAGGCATTGCTTTCATTTAGGCTGTTTTGATCGTCTTCACCTGTTACCAATTTTTTTGAAAAATGCTTCAAGTAATTGCGACCAACCTTAGCGCCCGTTTGTATAAACTTTCCGGTGCGCTGAAAGCGAGAGGAGTATATTTTATCTTGTTCTTGCATGCTTGCCTTCTACTAAAATGGGTTCCGAAAAAATTGGGGGCTATACCCGTACGTTTTGAAAAATAAATTTGCCAAAATCAAAAGCACTGTCTAAAGCGTTCTTTTCAATCAAATCAAAAGAGAGGTTTACGACCTTTTCAATGGCCTCATCGGTACGCTCAAAATCTGTGCTCCCGTCTTTACGCCAAAAATCTAAGAGAAACATAAACTGATACCAGAAAAGGCTATCGTAATTATCACTGAGCTTAGAACGCCCGGCAATTTCTTCTTTCATTTTACCCTCAGTAATGAGCTGCTTAGCCCATTGCTTGTAATGCTTTTTTAGTAGCCCTAAATCATTGCCTTCCCGCTTGAGCGAAAAGCCTTGCGACTTTAAAGTGAGCATAGCGTAGGAACGATGATTCTTGAGATTTTCAAAAAAACTGTAGTAAAAACTGAGGAGCTTCTCGCGTACGCTAAATTCTTCATACTCGGCCGTGCTCTCCAAACGCTGAATGTTGTTCTGAAAGAGATCTGTCCAAAAAGCGGTGCTTAGCTGGCTAAAATTATTGAAGTGCTTGTAAAACTCTGCTTCTGTAATTTCCAACTGCTTGCAAAACGCAAATACCGAAGCCGGATCATGTCCATTTAAAAGTCGGTACTCTTGGTACTGCTCCATTATTTTTTGACGCAGATCTACTTTTTTCTTGGTGCGGGTTGTTTTAGAGGTTGTCTTTTTAGCCATGATTACCTAAATTTTTGCTTTGTATAACGCCTGTGCTGGTCCTGTAGTTTTAAAAAACTGTTAAAGAATGATTCTAAAAAGAAGAGATTTTAAAAGCTGATGCACATATCATGCACTGGACAAATTGATTTATAAAGATGGCTATTCCCTAAGCCAAAGCTTACGAAATAAACCATCTTCATCGTAACGCTCCGCTTGCTTTTCTACATTAAACCAGCGGTTTTCACGCGGGTCGTTCCCTACCCCGGCTACGTAAGTCCAATTGCCATAATTACTGCACACATCATAATCAATAAGCTGACTTTCAAACCAAGCGGCCCCCGTGTACCAATGCTGACCTAAGTCTTTTACCAAATAACTAGCAACATTTTGCCTGCCGCGGTTGCTCATAAAACCGGTGTGTAAAATTTCACGCATNTTGGCATCTACAAAATCCTGACCCGTTTCACCCAAGCGCCATTTTTCAAAATGTTTTTTACTGTAGCGCGGAGCATGATTCTCAGGCATTTTAAAGAATTGTTCGCCTCGCTTTAGGGCGGTAAACCGGAAAAAGTCGCGCCACATTAACTCAAAATACAGCCAGTAAGTAGAGCTGTTTTTCTTCACCTCCCTTTCAAACTTCTTGATTTGATGGTAAATACTTACCGGACTAATACAGCCTTGGGAGAGCCAAGCTGAAAATTTTGAGGAGTAGTCTGCTCCCACTAAACCGTTGCGGGTTTTCTTGTATTCCTGCAAGTGCTTTTGATCCCAGAAATAATGGTTCAAGCGCTGCCAGGCTTCAGT
>PR_CR_10_Liq_1_inCRDRAFT_1001955_pt1 | contig 10993 bp, 6 predicted proteins | sample PRCRCaboRojoPR_3_FD_10241 | JGI IMG/M metagenome (IMG submission 10241) | reverse complement strand
GAGCCGTCCCAATGGGGAGCCAGCCAGGCCCGCAGGGCCCGCGGCGGCGCTTGTACCCGGGAGAAGGTAAACAATGGCAAAGAAAGTCGAAGCTTATATCAAGCTGCAGGTGCCGGCCGGCCAGGCCAACCCGAGCCCGCCCGTGGGCCCGGCGCTCGGCCAGCACGGCGTCAACATCATGGAGTTTTGCAAGGCGTTCAACGCCGAGACCCAGGGCACGGAGCCCGGTCTGCCGATCCCCGTGGTGATCACGGTCTACAACGACCGCTCCTTCACCTTCATCAAGAAGACGCCGCCGGCGTCGGTGCTGCTGCGCAAGGTCGCCGGCATCAGCAAGGGGTCCGGTGAGCCGAACACGAAGAAGGTGGGCAAGGTCACCCGCGCCCAGCTTGAAGAGGTCGCCCAGCAGAAGTGGCCGGACCTCACGGCAGCCGACATGGATGCGGCGGTGCGCACGATTGCCGGCAGCGCCCGTTCCGCGGGTCTCGACGTCGAGGGGGTGAACTGAGATGGCCAAGCTTTCCAAGCGCCTGCGCGCGTACCGTGAAAAAGTCGACCGCAACCGGGCCTACCCGCTCGAGGAAGCGGTAGCCCTGCTCAAGGAGCTGTCGACGGCAAAGTTCAACGAGACCGTGGAAGTGGCGGTCAAGCTCGGCGTGGATGCCCGCAAATCGGACCAGGCGGTCCGTGGCGCCACGACCCTGCCGCACGGCACCGGTTCCGATGTCCGCGTCGCCGTGTTCACCCAGGGTGAGAACGCCGACAAGGCCAAAGCTGCCGGTGCCGATTTCGTCGGCATGGAGGAGCTGGCCGAAGAGATCAAGGGCGGCATGATGGATTTTGACGTCGTCGTGGCCTCCCCGGATGCCATGCGCGTTGTCGGTCAGCTCGGTCAGCTGCTCGGCCCCCGCGGCCTGATGCCGAACCCGAAGACCGGCACCGTAACGCCGGACGTCGAGACGGCCGTGAAAAATGCCAAGTCCGGCCAGATGCGTTTCCGCACGGACAAGAACGGCATCATCCACGGCGGCATCGGCAAGATCAGCTTCGAGCTGGATGCGATCAAGGGCAACCTGGAAGCCGTCCTGGCGGACCTGAAGAAGGCCAAGCCGTCGGCTGCCAAGGGCGTCTACATGAAGAAGGTCACCCTGTCCACGACCATGGGCCCGGGTGTGACCATCGACCAGGCGTCTATCGAGCTGTAAGCGAACTGTAAGCAAGCTGTAACCGATCTGTGACGGGGCCGCGAAAGCGCCCCGGTCACGGGCGCCGCCACGGAGGGCGGTGCCGACGGCCGGCAGAGCACTCACGGAACCAGCGTGAGCGCTGAACCGGCCTGCTTTGAGGTCTTTGGACAATGCGCCCGGGATGCGTCCCTCGCCATGAACTGAAGGCCATCAAAGACCGTAGGTGCGGCGCGCGCGAGCGCGCGGCCTAAACGGGCCCGGCCCGGCCTACGCAGATGGTGGATCCGTTCACCGCGAATGGGGTCACCGCAGAGGATGGCGGTGGCCTTTGCAAGCAAATTGCAAGCAAACCAGGAGTAAAGACCAGTGGCAATTGCACTCGAAGACAAGAAGGCGATCGTCGCCGAAGTCAATGAGACCGCCACCAACGCCCTGTCCCTCGTCATTGCAGATGCGCGCGGCGTATCGGTTGACGGGATGACGGCCCTGCGCAAGGAAGCGCGCGAGAACAAGGTGACCCTCCGCGTTGTGCGGAACACCCTGGCCAAGCGCGCTTTCGAAGGTACGGAGTACGAGTGTGTCACCGACGCACTGGTAGGTCCGTCCCTGTTCGGGTTTTCCATGGAAGACCCGGGTGCCGCAGCGCGTCTGTTCAAGGATTTCGCCAAGACGAACGACAAGTTCGAGGTGAAGGTGTTGGCGGTGAGTGGCCAGATGCTGGGTGCTGACCAACTGGACGTACTGGCCAAGCTGCCGACCCGCGAGGAAGCCCTCGCCATGCTCATGAGCGTGATGAAGGCACCGGTAACGAAGCTGGCACGGACCATGAACGAAGTACCTGGAAAACTGGTGCGCACACTGGCTGCGGTCCGCGAGCAGAAAGAACAGCAAGCGGCCTGAGCAGCAGGCAGTCGGCACCCCGGATAAGCCGGAACCTCAAAGTTACCGTACACAGGAGTAAGCACAATGGGTATGTCCAAAGACGACATTCTGGAAGCCATCGCCGAAATGAGCGTGATGGAAGTAGTCGAGCTCATCGACGCCATGGAAGAGAAGTTCGGCGTAACCGCCGCGGCGGCGGTTGCCGCAGCGCCGGCTGCAGCCGGTGGTGACGCCGGTGGCGCCGCTGCCGAAGAGCAGACCGAGTTTGATGTCATGCTGACGTCTGCCGGCGAGAAGAAGGTCAACGTGATCAAGGTTGTCCGCGCTGTAACGGGCCTCGGCCTGAAGGAAGCCAAGGGCCTCGTCGACGGCGCGCCGTCCGCGGTCAAGGAAGGCGCTTCCAAGGAAGAAGCCGAAGACATCAAGAAGCAGCTTGAAGAAGCCGGCGGCACTGTCGAGCTCAAGTAAGGCTGGTGGTTGTCCGGCACTGCCGGGCACTCGAAAGGCTGGTGGGCGTTATGCCCGCCGGCCTTTTCCCGCTTCTGCGGGACGGATTTACGGGCGGCGCCGCCGCCCTGTTGCGAGCTCGCTGAGAGCTTGTTGATTTAGCCCGACTCCGGGCTGGCGGACGGCAGATGCGTCCGGGGCATACAATGCTGGGGAGTACTGATGGCCTACTCATACACTGAGAAGAAACGCATTCGCAAGCACTTTGGGAGTCTACCCAGGGTCATGGACGTGCCGTTCCTGCTCGCGATTCAACTCGATTCCTATCGCAAGTTCACCCAGCAGGGCATTCCCGCTGACGAGCGCGATGACTATGGCCTGCACGCCGCGTTCAAGAGCGTCTTCCCCATTGTGTCCTACAGCGGCAACGCTGCGCTGGAGTACGTGGACTACCGCCTGGGCACGCCGGTCTTCGACGTCGCGGAGTGTCAGCTCCGCGGGGTGACCTATTCCTGCGCCCTCAGGGTCAAGGTGCGCCTGATCATCTACGACAAGGAAAGCGCCAACAAGACCATCAAGGATATTAAGGAGCAGGAAGTCTACATGGGGGAAATCCCCCTGATGACCGAGAACGGTACCTTCGTCATCAACGGTACCGAGCGCGTGATCGTGTCCCAGCTGCACCGCTCCCCGGGTGTGTTCTTCGATCACGACAAGGGCAAGACCCACTCCTCGGGCAAGCTCCTGTACTCCGCGCGGATCATCCCCTACCGCGGTTCCTGGCTGGACTTCGAGTTCGACCCGAAGGACCTCGTCTACGCCCGTATCGACCGTCGCCGCAAGCTGCCGGCAACAATCCTGCTGCGCGCCCTCGGCTACGAGTCCGAGGAAATCCTCGACATGTTCTTCGACGTGAACACCTTCACCGTCGACGGGGAAGGCGTCTACCGCATGGCGCTGATCCCCGAGCGCCTGCGCGGCGACATCGCGTCTTTCGATATCAAGATCGGCCGCAAGGTCGTGGTCGAGCAGGGCCGCCGCATTACCCAGCGCCACATCCGGGAGCTGGAAAAGGCCAACATGAGCGAGCTGGAGATCCCCCGGGAGTATCTCTTCGGCCGCGCGCTGGCGAAGAACATCGTCGATGAGAACACCGGCGAAGTCATCGTGGAGTGCAACAGCGAGATCTCCGAGGAAGTGCTGGCCAAGCTCGAGGCCGCCGGCGTCAACCAGATCGACACGCTGTACACGAACGAACTCGACTGCGGCCCGTTCATCTCCGAGACCCTGCGCCAGGATCCGACGCGCACTGAGCTCGAGGCGCTGGTGGAAATCTACCGCATGATGCGCCCGGGCGAGCCGCCGACGAAGGAATCCGCCGAGAACCTGTTCCAGAACCTGTTCTTCTCCGCGGACCGCTACGACCTCTCTGCCGTCGGCCGCATGAAGTTCAACCGCCGCCTGGGCCGCGAGGAGATCACCGGCAGCGGCATTCTCTCCCGCGAGGATATCGTCGAGGTGCTGAAGGCCCTCATCGGCATCCGTAACGGCAAGGGCATGGTCGACGACATCGACCACCTCGGCAACCGCCGCATCCGCAGCGTCGGCGAGATGGCCGAGAACCAGTTCCGGGTGGGCCTGGTGCGCGTCGAGCGCGCCGTGAAGGAACGCCTGTCCATGGCCGAGAGCGAAGGGCTCATGCCGCAGGACCTCATCAACGCCAAGCCGGTCTCGGCGGCGGTGAAGGAGTTCTTCGGCTCCAGCCAGCTGTCCCAGTTCATGGACCAGAACAACCCGCTCTCGGAAGTAACCCACAAGCGCCGCGTCTCGGCCCTCGGCCCGGGCGGCCTGACCCGCGAGCGCGCCGGCTTCGAGGTCCGCGACGTACACCCGACGCACTACGGCCGGGTCTGCCCCATCGAGACGCCGGAAGGCCCGAACATCGGCCTGATCAACTCGCTCGCGGTCTATGCCCGCACCAACGAGTACGGCTTCCTCGAGAGCCCCTACCGCCGCGTGGTGGACGGCCAGGTGACCGACGAGATCGAGTACCTGTCGGCCATCAACGAGGCGGAGCACGTGATCGCCCAGGCCTCGGCCAGCCTCGACAAGAACAACCGCTTCGTCGATGACCTGATCACCGTGCGGCACATGAACGAGTTCAACCTCATGCCGCCGGAGCGCGTCGACTACATGGACGTCTCCCCGCAGCAGGTCGTGTCCGTGGCCGCGGCCCTGATCCCGTTCCTCGAGCACGACGACGCCAACCGCGCCCTCATGGGCTCGAACATGCAGCGCCAGGCTGTGCCGACGCTGCGCAGCGAGAAGCCGCTGGTGGGTACCGGCATGGAGCGCTTCGTGGCCGCCGACTCCGGCGTCTGCGTGGTCGCGCGCCGCAACGGTGTTATCGACTCGGTCGACGCCAGCCGCATCGTGGTGCGGGTGGACGACGCCGACGTGGGCCCGGACGAGGCCCCGGTCGACATCTACAACCTGACCAAGTACACGCGCTCGAACCAGAACACCTGCATCAACCAGCGGCCGATCGTCAGCCGCGGTGACCGGGTGGAGCGCGGTGACATCCTGGCCGACGGCCCGTCCATCGACATGGGCGAGCTGGCCCTGGGCCAGAACATGCGCATCGCGTTCATGCCCTGGAACGGCTACAACTTCGAGGATTCCATCCTCGTTTCCGAGCGGGTGGTGAAGGAAGACCGCTTCACGACCATCCACATCCAGGAGCTCACCTGTATCGCCCGCGACACGAAGCTCGGGCCGGAGGAGATCTCCTCCGACATCCCGAACGTTGGCGAGAGCGCCCTGGCCAAGCTCGATGAGTCCGGCATCGTCTACATCGGTGCCGAGGTGGACGCCGGTGACATCCTGGTGGGCAAGGTCACGCCAAAGGGCGAGACCCAGCTCACGCCGGAGGAGAAGCTGCTGCGCGCGATCTTCGGTGAGAAGGCCTCGGACGTGAAGGACACCTCGCTGCGTGTGCCGTCCAGCACCAAGGGCACGGTCATCGACGTACAGGTCTTCACCCGCGACGGCCTAGAGAAGGACGCCCGCGCCCAGCAGATCGAGAAGATGCAGCTCGACGAGTTCCGCAAGGACCTCAAGGAGGAGTACCGCATCTTCGAAGAGGCAACCTTCGCGCGCCTGGCGAACCTGCTCAAGGGGAAGAAGACGGTCTCGGGCGGCGGCCTCGCCAAGGGCACGACGCTGACCGAGAAGGTCCTCGCCGAGCTCGACCGGGAGCAGCTGCTCAAGCTGAAGCTCTCCGACAGCGACCTGAACGACGCCCTGGCCTCCGCGGCCCGCCAGCTCGAGGAGCAGAACAAGCTCCTCGAGGAGCGCTTCGAGGACAAGAAGCGCAAGCTGCAGAGCGGCGACGACCTCGCCCCCGGCGTGCTCAAGATCGTCAAGGTCTACCTGGCGGTCAAGCGCCGCATCCAGCCGGGCGACAAGATGGCCGGCCGGCATGGCAACAAGGGGGTGATCTCCGTCATCATGCCCGTGGAGGACATGCCCTTCGACGAGAACGGCGAGCCGGTGGATATCGTGCTCAACCCGCTCGGTGTGCCGTCGCGGATGAACGTGGGCCAGATCCTCGAGACGCACCTCGGCATGGCTGCCAAGGGGCTCGGTGAGAAGATCAACCTGATGGTCCGGGAGCAGCGCAAGGCGGCGGAGATCCGCAAGTTCCTCGACTCCATCTACAACAACGGTGCCGGCCGCCCGGAGAACTTCGACGAGCTCACCGACGACGAGGTCCTCGCCCTGGCGAAGAACCTCTCCGGCGGCGTGCCCATGGCGACGCCGGTCTTCGACGGCGCCCAGGAGGAGTCCATCAAGGCTCTCCTGCAGCTTGCAGACATGCCGGAGAGCGGGCAGTTCACGCTCTACGACGGCCGCAGCGGCGACGCCTTCGACCGTCCGGTGACGGTCGGCTACATGTACATGCTGAAGCTGAACCACCTCGTGGACGACAAGATGCACGCGCGTTCCACGGGCTCCTACAGCCTGGTCACCCAGCAGCCGCTGGGCGGCAAGGCGCAGTTCGGCGGCCAGCGCTTCGGCGAGATGGAGGTCTGGGCCCTCGAGGCCTACGGCGCCGCCTACACGCTGCAGGAGATGCTCACCGTGAAGTCCGACGACGTCGCGGGGCGCACCAAGATGTACAAGAACATCGTCGATGGGGACCATCGCATGGAGCCGGGCATGCCCGAGTCCTTCAACGTGCTGGTCAAGGAAATCCGCTCCCTCGGTATCGATATCGAGCTGGAGAACGACTAGACCGCGCTGCACGCGAATGGACAGGGAGCGGGAGGCGCCGGCAGCGTCTCCCCGCCCGCAACACCTCTTGGAGGATAGGCCTTGAAAGACTTACTGAATCTGCTCAAGTCCCAGGGACACACGGAAGAATTTGACTCCATCCGCATCGGCCTCGCGTCCGCGGACATGATCCGCTCGTGGTCCTACGGCGAAGTCAAAAAACCCGAAACGATCAACTACCGCACCTTCAAGCCGGAGCGCGATGGCCTTTTCTGCGCCAAGATCTTCGGCCCCGTGAAGGACTACGAGTGCCTCTGCGGCAAGTACAAGCGCCTGAAGCACCGCGGCGTGATCTGCGAGAAGTGCGGCGTCGAAGTCGCCCTGGCCAAGGTGCGCCGGGAGCGCATGGGCCACATCGAGCTCGCCAGCCCGGTTGCCCACATCTGGTTCCTGAAGTCCCTGCCGTCGCGCATCGGGCTGCTGCTGGACATGACCCTGCGCGACATCGAGCGCGTGCTCTACTTCGAGTCCTACATCGTGACGGACCCGGGGATGACCACCCTCGAGCACGCCCAGCTGCTTACCGACGAGCAGTACTACGAGGCGATGGAAGAGTTCGGCGACGAGTTCACGGCGAAGATGGGTGCCGAGGCCGTCCAGGATCTCATGAAGCAGATCGATATCGACGGTGAGATCGCCCAGCTGCGCGAGGAAATTCCGCAGACGAACTCCGAGACGAAGATCAAGAAGCTCTCCAAGCGGCTGAAGCTGCTCGAGGCCTTCGCCAATTCCGGCAACAAGCCGGAGTGGATGGTCCTCAATGCGCTGCCCGTGCTGCCGCCGGACCTGCGTCCGCTGGTACCGCTGGACGGCGGCCGCTTCGCGACCTCGGACCTGAACGACCTCTACCGCCGGGTGATCAACCGCAACAACCGCCTGAAGCGGCTGCTGGACCTGAACGCCCCTGACATCATCGTGCGCAACGAGAAGCGCATGCTGCAGGAGGCCGTGGACGCGCTGCTGGACAACGGCCGCCGCGGCCGCGCCATCACCGGCTCCAACAAGCGCCCGCTGAAGTCCCTGGCCGACATGATCAAGGGCAAGCAGGGCCGCTTCCGCCAGAACCTGCTCGGCAAGCGCGTGGACTACTCCGGCCGTTCCGTGATCGTGGTCGGTCCGACGCTCAAGCTGCACCAGTGCGGCCTGCCCAAGAAGATGGCGCTCGAGCTGTTCAAGCCCTTCATCTTCGGCAAGCTGGAGGCGCGGGGTCTGGCGACCACCATCAAGGCCGCCAAGAAGATGGTCGAGCGCGAGCCGCCGGAAGTGTGGGACATCCTCGCGGAAGTCATCCGCGAGCACCCGGTGCTCCTGAACCGCGCCCCGACGCTGCACCGCCTGGGCATCCAGGCCTTCGAGCCGGTGCTCATCGAGGGCAAGGCCATCCAGCTGCACCCGCTGGTCTGTGCCGCCTACAACGCCGACTTCGACGGCGACCAGATGGCCGTGCACGTGCCCCTGACCCTCGAGGCACAGCTCGAGGCGCGGGCGCTGATGATGTCCACGAACAACATCCTGTCCCCGGCCAACGGCGAGCCGATCATCGTGCCGTCCCAGGACGTGGTACTGGGCCTTTATTACATGACCCGCGAGCGCATCAACGCCAAGGGCGAGGGCCGGGCCTTCACCAGCGTGGCCGAAGTGCACCGTGCCTACTACGCCGGCCAGGTGCACCTGCAGGCGCGGGTCAAGGTGCGCATCAGCGAGATGGTCATCGGTGACGACGGCGAGCGCGAATCCCGCGACTTCCTCGCCGACACCACCGTGGGCCGGGCCCTGCTGTGGGAGATCGTGCCCGAGGGCATCGCCTTCGCCATGGTCAACCAGCCCATGGCCAAGCGGGCGATCTCGCAGATCATCAACCAGTGCTACCGGGCCGTCGGCCTGAAGGCCACGGTGATCTTCGCGGACCAGCTCATGTACATGGGCTACGACTTCTCCACCCGCTCCGGTGCGTCCATCGGCGTCAACGACTTCGAGATCCCGGAGGAGAAGAGCGCATCATCGACAGCGCGGAAGCCGAGGTGAAGGAGATCGAGGACCAGTTCGCCGCCGGTCTCGTGACCGCGGGCGAGAAGTACAACAAGGTCATCGACATCTGGTCCCGGGCCAACGACCTGGTCTCCAAGTCCATGATGGAAGGCCTGTCCAAGGAAACCGTGGTCAACCGCGACGGTGAAGACGAGGACCAGGCGTCTTTCAACTCGGTGTTCATCTACGCCGACTCCGGTGCCCGGGGCTCCCCCGCCCAGATCCGCCAGCTGGCGGGCATGCGCGGCCTCATGGCCAAGCCGGACGGCTCCATCATCGAGACGCCGATCACCGCGAACTTCCGCGAGGGTCTGAACGTACTGCAGTACTTCATCTCGACCCACGGCGCCCGCAAGGGCCTGGCGGACACCGCCCTGAAGACGGCCAACTCCGGCTACCTGACCCGTCGCCTCGTCGACGTGGCCCAGGACCTGGTGGTCACGGAAGAGGATTGCGGCACGGACCGCGGCCTGCTCATGACGCCGGTGATCGACGGCGGCGACATCATCGAGTCCCTCGGTGACCGGGTGCTCGGCCGCATCGTCGCCCGCGACGTCATCAAGCCGGGGACGGAAGACGAGATTGCCGTCACCGCCGGCACCATGCTCGACGAGCTGTGGATCCGCCGCCTCGAGGAAATGGGTATCGACGAAGTGGAAGTGCGCTCGCCGATCACCTGCGAGACGCGCCACGGCATCTGCTCGGCCTGCTACGGCCGGGACCTCGCCCGGGGCCACAAGGTCAACAACGGCGAGGCGATCGGCGTGGTCGCGGCGCAGTCCATCGGCGAGCCGGGTACGCAGCTCACCATGCGGACCTTCCACATCGGTGGTGCCGCGAGCCGGGCGACGGCCCAGGACAACATCCAGATCATCAACGACGGTACGGTGCGCCTGCACAACGTGAAGGTCGTGGAGCGCCAGGACGACAACCTGATTGCCGTCTCCCGCTCCGGTGAGCTGTCGATCCTCGACCGGATGGGCCGCGAGCGCGAGCGCTACAAGCTGCCCTACGGCGCCATCATCAAGGTGGCGGACAACGCCGAGGTCAGCGCCGGTGACGTCGTCGCCAGCTGGGACCCGCACACCCACCCGATCATCACCGAGGTGGCTGGTACGGTGAAGTTCTCCGGCATGGACGAGGGCATCACCATCAAGCGGCAGACGGACGAGCTCACGGGCCTGTCCAGCATCGAGGTCATGGACGCGTCCGAGCGCCCGGCCGCGGGCAAGGACATCCGTCCGGCGATGACCCTGGTCGACGAGAACGGCGAGGAGCTGTGCCTGGCGGACACCAACGTGCCCGCGCACTACTTCCTGCCGCCCGGCGCCCTGGTAGGTATCGAGGACGGTATCCGGGTCGAGGTCGGCGACGTGATTGCCCGTATCCCGCAGGAAGGTTCCAAGACCCGGGACATCACCGGTGGTCTGCCGCGGGTGGCCGACCTGTTCGAAGCGCGCAAGCCGAAGGAGCCGGCCATCCTGGCCGAGATCTCCGGCACCGTCAGCTTCGGTAAGGAAACCAAGGGCAAGCGCCGCCTGGTCATCACCCCGACCGACGGCAAGCCGCTGCCCGATGGCTCCGATCACTACGAGGCGCTGATTCCGAAGTGGCGCAACCTCGGCGTGTTCGAAGGCGAGTCCGTGGAGAAGGGCGAGGTGATCTCCGAGGGTCCGCTCAGCCCCCACGACATCCTGCGCCTGCAGGGCATCGAGGCGCTGGCGAAGTACATCGTCAACGAGATCCAGGAGGTCTACCGCCTCCAGGGCGTGAAGATCAACGACAAGCACATCGAGGTGATCGTTCGCCAGATGCTGCGCAAGATCGTGATCACGTCCGCCGGGGACTCGGAGTTCATCAAGGGCGAGCAGATCGAGTACGTCGCCTTCCTCGAGGAGAACGAGCGTCTCCTCGCCGAGGGCAAGGTGCCGGCCACCGGCGAGCGCGAACTGCTGGGTATCACCAAGGCGTCCCTGGCCACGGAAAGCTTCATCTCCGCGGCGTCCTTCCAGGAGACCACCCGCGTCCTCACGGAAGCGGCGGTCACCGGCAAGCGGGACTACCTGCGCGGCCTGAAGGAAAACGTGGTCGTCGGCCGCCTGATCCCCGCGGGG
>PR_CR_10_Liq_1_inCRDRAFT_1001954_pt1 | contig 10995 bp, 14 predicted proteins | sample PRCRCaboRojoPR_3_FD_10241 | JGI IMG/M metagenome (IMG submission 10241) | reverse complement strand
CCCCGGACGAGCCACGAGGCTGGCACACCGAATGCGTCCGCCAAAACTAGGACGTCTTCAAGCGTGATTTCTCGCTCCGGGTCAGTCTCGATCCGGCGGATTCGGCTGTGTGACAGCCCGGAATGAGCAGCCAAGTCCCTCAACGACCACTTGCGCCGTCCCCGTTCGCGAGCAACCTGTCGCCCGAATGCCGTTCCAGATTTTTCGCCCGTCGACATGTCCTCTCCCCTCAACTGAAACAGTGTAGCACTCAATTGTTTCAGTATCGGCTTGCCTTCTCTTCAGTTCAACGGTGCACCAGGCGCGCGTAATCAAAGGCGAGTGTCCACCATTACCGGTGCATTTGTGCTTCCGCCTTGGGCCCACAGGTCACAATGGTCACCGCCATGACACGAGCACTCGCGCCAGCGCGTACGTCGGACTCGACCGTCAGCCAAACGTCCAATGCAGTCGAACGTCACGGCGCTTCCACGGTGCGCAGGGAACCAAAGGACCAGCCGCTGATCCTTGCTAGCCGGCCCCGCCAGAGGAGGGTGCCGTGCTCAGGGAATGTCCCTTGAGTACCGACGAATCTGGCATCAGCAAGGTGTACGTACGACGCAGTCGTCTCACCGCTGTCGTCATCTGAACCTTCCGACGCCGGAGTCACCTCCGCTGCAAGTTGCCTCAGATGGTTGGCCAGTGTCTGCGCGACTTCTCCGTCCGGAAACTTGTCAGCGTTCATCTTGAGCCAGTCGTGCATTGACACTAACCGCCCGGAGACGACGGTGCCTTCCGCTACGACGGTGATGTCCAAGTCGATCCCCGTATCGTTCGCCACTGCGACGAGGAGTGTGAGGAGCCCGTCCTTGTCAGGCTCACGGATCGGAAGGGGGACAACTTCTGGAAGTTCCACGGCTTCGCCCTTCTGGCAGTTCGCTTGTCGGTCCCTGGCACGGTAGTGCACTGGGCTGACAGTCCTCGTGCTCGTCACTCAGGGTTCGGTTGCCCCATGAGCGCTGCCACGGTCAATGCGCCCGTCGAAAGCCCTTGCATGAGCACGAATGGACGCATGAGCGGATTCCGAAACCGGTACCGCAGAGAGTTTTTGACCGATTGAGACTCCAAGATGAAGGGGGTCTCGAGGCTGAACCTCCGCAAGTGTGCGTTGAAGTCGGAGTTGCGGCGCGGTGTCCCCATGATCTGCTCAAGAGGAGCGCGGACTTCGGCCGCCGAAAAGTAGCCAAGATGATCGGTCTGTGTCATGGCGCACGCAAGGAGTGTCTGCTTGAAAGTGGCATCGCTGCGGGAGGCGACGGTCGAACTGTGGTACACATCCTTGATGCTTGGCTCGGCATCTTCAGTCGCCTTGAGCAGAGCAGTGACCACGTCATCAAATGAGATCAGGCTCCGGTCCTGTCGGATGGCTTCCTTTCCGACAGAACTAGCGAGCAAGTGGGTGTAGTAGGGGAATCCCTCCGAAAGACGCGCTATGGCCCGAACGGCGTCGGGGGCCATCTCAATCTGGAAGCCCGACCGCTTCGAAAACTCTTCAAAGCCGCTCGTGACGATTTCAGACAACTCCTCCTCCGTCATTCGAGGCATAGCGACCTGCCGCATTGACCGCTCGACCGATGCGTGACCGGCCAAGAGCCCAGAGACATCGTCAGCGACACCGACAAGAATTAGCGTGCTGGGAATCAGATCATCGGAAAGGAGTTTTACAAGGTCAGCAAAGGCATCTCTATGCGCGTAGCCCTCAATTCGGTCAAATTCATCGACCACGACTAGAACGCCGATCTTGGCTGACAGCATGTTGAGGGCACGGCTCACCGCCTCCGGTGTAGGCGTGTCCATGAACAGGTCTTCAATACGTTCGAGCGTGTCGGAGAGTTTCGTGCGCTCCGCAGCATCTCGGATATCCACCGCCTGTTGCAGTCGAGGTACCAACTTTTGCCAGATGCTGCCGAAATCGTCGTCCGCCGCGCATGCCAGCCGAACAGCAAGCCCTGCATGCGAGCCCCCTTGGAAGACAGTCATAGCCATGTAAGCCAGAGAGGTCTTTCCAACGCCTCGCTCGCCGAAGACAATCGCATGCTGACCCTCTTCCTGGATCGCCGTAACGAGGCTCTCCAACTGTGAACCTCGACCACGGAACAGTTGTGCGTCATCGGTGGGGGCTGAGGGTTTGAATATCTTCGTCAGCGCAGCGATCAGGACGCTGGCTGCGAGCATGTCAGATGGCATATGAACAACTTATCAAAATACCAATTAAAATATCGTTTCGCGATGCTTCGCAGGAGGTCCGACCGAACAAGCGTGCTACCCCTAGACAGGGCCCGCTAAAATATCGTTATTTCCTACAAAATATCGTATTGACCAATCAAGGTATCAATGCTCCTGGAGGCGCTGCGAAAGTTCTCCGGCAACGCCCCGAAGGCTCGCTGCACCGCCCGGCCAACTCAACAGTGCCGATACGGTCCTGCGGGCTGGACTGAAAGCCGGATGAGACCGCCAGGCGGCTAGGCGCCGATGCCGTCGAGCCTGTCATTCTGCGGTCCTGCCTTTAGCCGCCTTTTGTTCGGCAGAGAGGTGACGGAGTTTTTGTCGATTGCTTCTAGGGCTTGCTCTGCTGCTGCGGCGAGGGCCCGCGCTAGGAGTGGGGGGACGGCGTTGCCGATTTGCTTGAGCATCTGCCATTCGCTGCTCTGGAACACGAACCCGTCGTGGAACGACTGGAGGCGGGCTGCTTCTCGAACTGTGATCCAGCGCTGGTAGTCGGGGTGGATCCATTCGGATAGGTCGCGGTGCATTTGCGCGAGGATTGTGTACGCGGGCTTGTCGGGGTGGAGGCGCCGCCATTTCTCCGGGCGGGCACCGTCCCAGATTTCCTTCGGCAGGCTGTCACCTTTCGCTCCTTGCTTGAGGAAACCTATGAGGTGTCGTCGGCGCTCTTTCATTTCTTTGGTGTGGTGGTTGTGCAGTCGCTTCGTTTTGGTTCCTGATACGCGTTGCTTGTATGTGGCGGTGTACCAGCGTCCGTCTTGGTCGAGTCTTAGTTCGTTGGCGATGTCTGATTTCGGTCGCCGTTTCGGGTAGGTCAGGTCTTCGTAATGCACTGCTGTCGTTTCGGGTAAGTCAGACAGTGCGTCTTTGACAGTCTGGAGTGGTTGCTTCTGCGTTTCGAGTGCTGCGGTAAGGAAGTCTTGTGCGTTGGTGCCCAGGGTGAGTCCGTCGCGGATTCCGAAGAAGATTGCTCGCTTGCGTAGTTGCGGCACTCCGTAGTCGCTTGCCGCAACTACGGTGACGCCGCAGTTGGAGTAGCCCGCTTCCGAGAGCGCCTCTAGTACCTCCTTCTTGAAACGCCCCTTCGCGAGCAGGAGCATGTTGGGGACGTTTTCCATCAGGAAGACTCGAGGTTGGACGGTCTTGAGTACGCGGATGAACTCGAGGTATAACTCGTTGCGCGGATCGTCGAGGATGCGGGTACCTATCTGGCTGTACCCCTGGCAAGGGGGTCCCCCGAAGAGTAGATCGACGTTCCCGCCCGATAGGTCCGGGAAGCCGGTCGAAGCCTCCACCCATTCGGTTGCTTGGGTGTTCAGGAAATGGTGCACATCACCTTCAAAGAGGGGCACTTCGGGGAAATTGTGGCGGTAGGTCTGGCTTGCGTACTTGTCCCACTCGACGGCTGCGGCCACATCGAAGCCGGCGAGTCGTACACCTTCGCAGAAGCCGCCGCAGCCGGAGAACAGTGACACTGCTCGGTAGTTAGGCACGGGTGCGGGGTCCTTCCTCTGCTCATTCACGGTCGGGGTATCGGCTGTGGATCGTTTTCGTCGGCGGATGGTGATGGCACCTCATCACGGGTGTGTGACGTTCGTGGATGCGACACGCTGCAGACCGGCGAATGTGGCATATATGACGTGGGCAAGTATGACACATCCCCTTACTTTGGTCCTGTGACCGAACGGGACGTCCGTGCCGCGTTCGGTCTGGCTGTTAGGAGGCGACGAACAACAGCAGGACTCTCACAAGAGTCCCTTGCCGAGGCTGCGCAACTTGAAAGGGCGTATGTCAGCGCCCTGGAGCGCGGAAATCGGAATCCAACATTGCTGACGCAAACCAGAATCGCGGCTGCGCTGGGCGTCACATTGGCGACACTCATAGAAGAAGCGGGGGAAATGTAGTGCCGTACATATTCAGTCAGGTAGCAACGAACGCTCTCAGCCCGGACGCTCAATGCGTTGAAGATCGACGAATGTCACCTGTGCGAGGACGGAACACAACATTCCGACTCATGCAGCAAAACATGCTGGCCTACACCTTTGACTCTTTCATCCCAGGTTTCGCCGAATCCAAGGTGCTCAACTCAACCGATTTCGGGGCCCTGGTGGAGCAGCCGCTGCAGAACGCGGACGAGGAGGGCCGTCTGCGCTTCGGGGTGGACTATCAAGTCAACTCGAATGCACGCGCCAAGGTAGCCGGTGACATTTTCGAGGTCCTGACTCACGCGATCATGTGGAATACCGCTGAACGCTGGAACTCCTTGATGTGCACCGGTACCTGGCAGACATCTCCACGGCTGCCGCGACCCAAGACCGCGGACGCGAAAAACAGGCAGATCGCAGTCCTTAATCTTCCTCGCGGATACGACTGGGTGCGACTCCTCGTACCCTCCGCCCAAAAGGACATCAACCAAATACGAACAGCGCTCGACACCTTTCACGAACTAGCGATGCCGACAAGTACCCCCGACATCGCCGTCGCAATCCTTCCCGACGGACAGCAAGACAATCCACTCTGGCGAACACCACTCCCCAATCTCGACCCGGACAATCAGACAACCCTCAGGAACGCTTACAAGATTGTGGAAGGACACGTAAAGCCTGAAGACCTAATCCTTGCAATAGCGGTGAAACGCAGCCTACGCAGCGACCGCCTCTATCAACCCCTGTACGAAGCGAACGTCATGCAGTTACTGCTCGAAGGCTTCCTCGGCGCCCCGCGGGTCGAGTTCGAGGTACAAACGCTCAGCCTGGAAGGAACGGCAGCCGAGGAAATTTACCGAGCGGCGTCCCTGTTCGGAGTTGCCCAAGAGCAAACCGCCCTTCGCTCCGCAATGCAAGACCAATCGGAAACAACAAATACTGCTCCAGCAATCGCGAGCATCCATCGCGCGATCCGGGCGCTCTACCAACCGCAGAACGCACGAGAACTCGCTGAACGTTTCCTCAAGTTCACCGACGAGCGCCTCGCCCTCGTGACATAGGCGCCTGCCAACATCGCATACCGGACTTAAGACGCGGACTGAGTGTGGATCGGAAACACCAGGGAAAGCCTCGGCGAATGCCAAACCCGCGCGTCTTTCCGTTCCCTCGCCGCGCCACCGTTGGAGGGCGCATCAGATGCTAACGCCGGCAGCCAAGAGTGAACGCAGCCGAGTTTGCGAGGAGATCGATTCATCAAACCATAGGGCAATCGGGAGTCCCAACCGGGCATCCACCCCCACAGGCACGAGCACTGTCAGCCCGGTGTGGTCAAATCCTTTTGACGCCGATACAAAGGAATAGGCATTCAAGTTCTACACTTAGAAAAGATGCGGAGGGATCGGAAATGACCGTAAGAGTGATTACCAAAACGCGCGAGGATCTCTTGGCTCGACGGCGAGAAATTCTGGACGGCTTGGGGCTTAACCTGACGCAGTACCGGCGCCTGCTCGCCGAGGGAGACCTCGGACCCGCCGAATGGCAAGTTCGAGACGAAATGGCCGAGATTCAGTTCCTGCTGTCCGCCGACTAGTCCATCGGGCCGCCCGTGGACCTTGAAGCCGAATCACGCGCCTTCGCTCAGTCTCTTGAATCAACTCTGCGGCAAGCGCTACCTGGAGAGCACGAAGTGGTCGTCACTCGGGATGATCGGGGGAACAAGTTCAACATCAGGCCCACGGGCTCCAGCCCATGGTCAACACCACTATTCGTCGGCGGCGAACATCTGGCTTCTCTCGGCTTCAACTACGGTTTGGCATTCGACCATCGCGGACAATTCCCGAAAGTTACGGAATCCTCTTTCACTTTGTTCTCCACACTGGAAAGCACTCCCCTGCTTAGGCTCGAATTTTTGGACGCCGCGAATAGGGCGCCAAAATCGCACTGGCAATTCCACGCCGACCGAGGAGCGTTCTCTCATCTTCTTGCCCGATCTCATGCGGTCCGACCCAAACGCGCCCGAACTCCGCACGACCTATCTAGGTTACATCTGCCTCTCGGCGGAACGCGCTTTCGACCGTGTTTAGAGGATTTCCTCGAAATGCTAATCAAGGAATGCGGCATAGACGCTCAGAGGCAATGGCATGCAGCACTGGAGAGTGGACGTCAAGAATGGCGAGAAAAGCAGACCAGTGCTGCTGTGCGAGACAAACCGGATATAGCCGCCGAGACACTGAGATCCCTTGGCTGGAAGGTGACCGCACCACGCCGCAAGAAGTCAACCAAGAGTCAGCGGGAAGCGAATTCGTGGTGAAGCAGGCAACACAATCCACAGGAATCTTTGTGAGTGTCGCAAGGTAATGAGAGTTTCTGATGGGAGACGATAAGGGCGTCCGGATGGAGAGTGATTCGATTGATCCAGTTCCTCGGAAGTCCCGGAGTCGTGATGTCGCGGAGACCGTGCTCGTGGCGGCGACTAGCGCCGTCCCGGTACTCGGTGGACCGTTCTCAGTTGTCCTCGGTAACACCCTGCAAGGGACCTACCAACGACGTCTCACCATGTGGCTGGAGGATCTTGGTACGGCGCTCGACAATCTGATCGCGAAGGTAGAGGGATTGGAAGCCAGCGAGTTACCTCAGAATGAAGCCTTTGTTGACAGCGCCCTGCGAGCGGCCCGCATAGCGGGTTCAACCGCGAATGAGGAGAAACTTGCTGCGCTCCAGGCGGCAGTTCTGAACGCCGCTCTACCCAGCGCACCATCAGAGGATCTGCAACAGATCTTCCTCACTCTTGTCGAGGACCTCACCGCCTCCCACCTCCGCTTACTTGCGCTCTTGGATGATCCACCCGCCTACTTGGATTCGCTGGGGATCCCGTGGCCGGACGTCCTGATGGGTGGGCACTCTGGGACGGTTGAGCGGGTTTTTCCGGAGTGGGATCGGTCCTTCTACGACACGCTCGCTCGCGATCTACACAATCGGGGTTTACTCGCCTCGGGCAGTCTTCATACCAGCGTTTCCGGTCACGGACTAAGGCAGAGTCAAACTACCGCTCTGGGAAAGCAGTTTCTATCTTTCCTGCGATCTCCAGACCATCTTGGGTGACGGCTACCGATCTTCCACTCGATGACCACTCGTGACCACAGCCGTAAAGGCACCAGGAGTTCGAATGGGTATTGACCGCGCGTGCTCAAGGGATGCGGGCGACCCTTAAACGCTCTTGCATGCGCCGCGATCGATCCTCTAACTCGACCCCACGTATTGGAATGCGTCCTATGGCGCGCTGCCCACTATTTGCTGTGCGTTAATCCCGGCTCGACTAGGCCTCTTCGTATCGGGCGGAGGCCTGACGATCTCGTGCCAATCGTTCCTGCAAGTCGGAGGGATCGACTCCTAGTTGGATCGCAACCCAGCACCGTAGAACCGTGATGTTGTCTCTGAGCACGTTGATCAAGTCGAGGGATTCGGGGGGCGTATTGTCTGGATGTTTGATTGCCCGATACACGCGAGTTGCATGTGTCATCCACGCTTCGGGGTTTCGAACTGCATTAAATCCGAGGCTTTGGTGCACGATCTCCAGCCCTTTCCGGAATTTGAGTTGCCCCTTAACGAGGTCATCCGGTTCCGCCAGGTCGAAGCCGAGGAATTCAAGCGCAATGCTGCTTTGAATGAGTTGACTCTCGATCGTTGTGGTTTGCATCCTTGGTATCTGCGCGAAGGTGATCAGGGTACGAGCGTGCTGGCGCCGCAGGTCGATCCACTTTGTTAACCCAGATGTCCCAATGTCTCGATAGGTGAAGAGAAACTGGGGAATCCTTTCGTCGCTTTCGGGTCGGGGCAGGCTGTATGTAGTCACGGGAAGCCAGCGAGCCGCCCGCCCGTTGGGGTGCGGATGGAGGTCGTCGTCTCGAACTACTTCGAGAGCCTTGAAGCCGGATGGTTGCCAAGCGGCAACAGTCAGCAAATCGACGAAGGCGCGGTGCTTCTGTAGGTGGGTTTCCCAGGTTTCGGCGGTCGACCCGTAAGTCATCACTTGCATATGATCAGAAATGAGCGTGGTGCCCGACTTGAGATCGGTCTTCGTGCTGAACGAGCCTTGCAGGGAAAGGTTCCCATCTGAATCCAGGGAAATCGGTTCAGGTGGATTAGCGGTAACGGTGAGCCCAGTCACCAGTCCCTTCGCGTCAGTTTGGGTTTCCCTTTCAGTGATTTGGGCGCCCATCCACGCTGCAAGGTGCGGGATAACAGTCCGCATGCCATTCACGTGCTGATAGTTCAGGTTCTGAGCCCCGAGGACGGCATACCTAGCACCTATGCGACCTGTGCCCACATTGAAATCCGTATGCAAGCCCGTCACTCGGCAGCCGACCAGTACGACGGGACCTTGCGCGTCGTGAAACTGGAGAACAGAGGGCAATTCTTGAACCGGGGATGTCTCCGTTCCGCTCATGGACCCGCTTGTGCCGTGGTGAAACCACTGCCAGTACGTCTCGGTCACGTCACGCAGTGGAATCGACAGTTGAATGCCGGATTCCTCAGAGTCAGAAAACGCGACACCGATGTGAGGGGTTTCGTCATTTCCGTCATAGAGCCAGCCCACTCGCGGCTGCTGTGGCTGTGACTCTCGGTAAGACATTCCCCCGCCAATGAATCAAGGTCCCTGGTTTTCCTAGTAGGAGATTGCTCTCTCCGAGCCTCAATCCTGGTCCGCGTATCGCAGTTCGGCAACCATCCCCTCAATCGCTGCGACCTCAACAGGGCTTGGTTGAGGGCTGTCGCTGAACACACTCACGGACACGGCTACTCCCCGATCCGCGTGCTGCTCGGTGACTTCCACGACCGGCTGCTCGAGTCCCGCCTCGAGGTCCTGCAAAGCCCGTGCGGGGTCGGTGTGCCGGTTCGCCGGGGCGTGCCGAAGCCGCACGTCGAGCCAGTGGTGCCACCCGTTGGGGGTGGGTCGGGTTTCGATCATGGTCGTCTCCGCGTGCAGTGCGTCAGGTCAGCCGGGCGGTGTGGCGGGGACCCGGTGCAAGGCAAACCAACAAGGAGCGTTGGGTCCCCGCCTTCCTCGCCACGAAATGGGTATTCCCGCAGGTGTGCGGGTCTAAACACGCATCTCAGATTTTCCTTCCTCAGGCGCCTGCAGCAGCACTTCTGGACGGATTTCTTTGGACGTCGGTGTCGCCCCTTACGCGGTTTCGGACGCAACACTGCCCCCATGCGGTTGATCGATAGCGATTTCGGTTTCAATGACGGTGATCCTGCTGTGCCGGAGGTTCGGTTCGCGGGCAGGGAGGATGACGACGGCTGCCGGGTCACCACGTTGAGGTGGGTGTCGGTGTTGCCGGCTGCGGCGGATGAGTCCGTTGTGGCGATGCCGCTCGCGGAACGCGTCGTGATGGTGGAGGAGTTCGCGCGGACCGCGGGTGGTGTGGAGCACCCGTGGGGTGTGCAGGTGGGTGTCTCGGACACCCGGATCGAGGTTGCTGCGCGGGTGACAGGCGCCGCGGGTTGGGTTGAGGATTTGGGGTTCGCTGGGGAGCGGGCTTTGGGTGCGCGGGCGGCGCATGTGTGCGCGGCGGTGTGGGCTGCCTGGCACGCCACGGGGCACTCCTGGAACCCCGATCAGGTGATGGGGATCCTCTGGCTGGTGGGCGCGGGTATGCGGTGGAGCGACGCGGTCGCTACCGCGGGTTCCCTGGCAGCGTCGTGAACACTCGCACCGCGGATCCCCGCTGCGTGTCTACATCTGTGGACACGGGTCACGGCTCGCGTACGTGCTGGCGGATGTCGCGGGCGCGATTCACCCACGGTTCGCCAGCGCGGTTGGCGGTGATGAGTGCCGCCTGGATATCCAGGAGCCACAGGTCGACCTCTTTGAGCGGGAGAGCGTCGAGCCCACGCTGTTCGGCGCCGCGGCGGGCGAGCAGCAGCGAGTTGGTTGCGCTGGTTGCCGCGGCTAGCGCGTCGGTCACTTCGATGGCTGTTGGTGCGGGCATCGGAGGTACGACTGGTTGCCTGCGGCGGGCTCGGGCTTGGGCTGCGCGGATCGCCTTACGGCAGTCGGGGCAGCGGGCATCCTTGCGTGCCACGGGTCGCCCGCAACCACCCACACACTTGATGTCCGAAACCCCAGCCGGCACTCAAACCCCCCAAACTCCCGCCCCAAACGGTGATAACAGGTTACATCCGTAGCCGTTTTAAGGGCTGCAAAACCACGCTCATTTGTTCAGGGAGGACTCCCGAGATGGCTTCCAAAACGGCTACAAACGTAGCCACTTTTGTTCAGCGAACCGTTGGGGACGCCGCTGTTTCTAGTGGAGCACGCATGGTGCGTGTCCGCATAGACGGCGTGGAGCACGAAGTGGACATCGAATACCGAGCCCTGGGGGCTTCGGAAACGACCCGGGAGCCGCTGACGGACCTGGCGGGGGAAACACACACCCCCGAACGGTGGCAGGCGATCCGGCAGATCACCAACGAGCACGGCAAGAAGTCCCGCCCCGGTGTCGCGTGGGTGGAGTCCAGCCAGCAGATGGTCGAGTTCGAATCCCGCACTGAACTCGCGGCGCTGCTGTTCTTGGAGTTCGAAGGTGGGGTGTGGGCGATCACCCCGCAGCCGTTCCGCCTGCACTTCGGGAAGTCACGCAAACCGTCACACCACGTGCCGGACTTCTTCATCCGCCAAGCCGACGGCACCGGCGTTGTTGTGAATGTGAAACCCGAACACCGGCTCACCTCCCCCACCACCGTCGCGCAGTTCAAAGCATCGGAGCGGGCGTGCGAGCAAGCCGGCTGGAAGCACCGC
>PR_CR_10_Liq_1_inCRDRAFT_1001953_pt1 | contig 11001 bp, 9 predicted proteins | sample PRCRCaboRojoPR_3_FD_10241 | JGI IMG/M metagenome (IMG submission 10241) | reverse complement strand
AAGTTCCCAAGAGCCCTTAGTGTTCCTAAACACTACTCGTTTGTTTGTGAGGAAGAACTCCCCTTTTCCGTAGTCAGTTCTTGCTTCTTCTTCGTTTATGACTGAAAAAGACACCAACTCACTTGAGTACCTTACTGACTCTTCTGGAAGCAAAAGCAAGGATCCTTGGGGTTCCATAATATTCTACTTCTGATAATCCATTTTTCTAGTAAACACATGTCTGACCTGTACAGCTACAAAATAGTCAAAACAATTGGACTCGGTACTTACGGAAACGTAAAGTGTAAAGTTTATTCAGTGGCCATTCACAAACAAACAAACCAAAAAGTAGCTATAAAGTTCCTTAACAAAAAATACCTAAAAAGCACTAACATGCTCGAAAGGATCAGAGAAGAAGTAAAACTCTTAGCAAGTCTGCAACACAAAAACATAATTAAGTTGTTTGAGGCAATTGAAGGCAAAAGGGACTTTATGCTGGTAATGGAATACCTTTCTAAAGGAGATCTTTACTCATATCTTGAGAAAAAAGGAAAACTGTCCGAATCAGAAGCCAAACACTTCATTTTCCAAGTATTAGAAGGACTTAAGTTCTGTCACAAGAACCAAGTTGCCCACAGAGACATCAAACTAGAAAACTTACTTCTTGACGAGCACAACGGACTTAAGATTGCAGACTTTGGCTTAAGCAACTACATGCCAGATGGCGAGTTCATGAGAACTGCGTGCGGCTCCCCCAACTATGCTGCACCAGAGATTTTGTCAGGGATTGGGTACTGTGGCTCTGACGTGGATGTTTGGAGTGCAGGGGTTGTTTTGTACGCTTTAGTGACGGCTTGTTTACCTTTTGACTATGAAAGTATTCCTGTTCTTTTCGCTAAAATCAAAAGCGCAGACTTCACACTTCCACAGACTCTGTCGGAGAACCTAAAAGACCTTATTCCTAGAATGCTTGACCCCAACCCATTGTCCCGGATAACTATTTCCCAGGTAAAGTTTCACCCTTGGTTTGGGGAGAAAGAATGCTTAGCTCTCAGAGAGTTTAACTCGCTTGAAGAAGTACTGCTGACTGAAAAACTAGGTAGTAAGTCTTTGAACAAACCAGTTTTTGAAGAGCATTCAGAGTCAAGTACAGCTGTGTCAAGTTGCGAGTTTTTACTAGGGTACGAGTACTCTGAGTCGATAGAATGGGATTCAGGAGTCGTTTTGTCAAGCAGTCTCTGTACTTTGAAACTTTTTCTGTGTAAAGCTCTCAAAACTCTAGACTTGGAGTGGAAAGTAATTGGAAGTTTTTTGTTTGCCGTTAGACAAAAAAAGAACCATGAATTAGCATTTGAAATTCGTGCTTATTTAAAAAACAAATTCTACCAACTCGACTTCAAGATCACCAAGGGTAACTCCCTTGAGGTCATGGACCTTATAGCTGAGTTGTGCAAACAAGTCAAGAAAACCTGTAAATAACTCTAATAAGTTATAGTGTATTATTTATAGCATTGGTCTTGGGGATCTCATAAAAGCCCTTTTGTTAAAAGTAAGTGCTAAGTCATTATCGTATTTTTTTGAGTTCTTGAAAGGAAAGTTGGATGGGGAAGCCCTTGGAGAGTTTCTAGGGTTGTGCATTAAGGGCTTTAGGTGGGGAAGCATGGGTTTAGATAAGCTTTCCTGCAAGCGAGGGGAGCGGACTATCGGAGCTAATCGTTTAGGCTTTTCTGGGAGTTTAAGGAGATCTTTGGAGGATTGGGAATTCTTCGAATGCTTTTGTTTGAAAAAAGGAGTTTGTTTTCGAGCTGCAGGAGACAGTAAGCAGAAACTACTTCTTGGCGAATAGTATGCTCGTACTTGGGGCCTGGATTCCACTGCATGCAAAGTAGGTGTGCCTGCTGATTGAGGTTCTTTTATGAAGAAATCTTTAGGAAATGCCCTGGACTTTCTCATATTTATATTATGAAGCAGATTAATTCTAACACTTCATATTTTAATGGGTTTAGATTTTAAGCATAAACCTTAGCTCAATTTAATTTGTAAGAAATATCGGATTTAACTACCATTTAACTAGTTAAGAAAATGTCAGAAAATTTAGAACAGTTATTGAACTTGGGTTTAATTAGAACTTCTGTTACTTAGTAGTTGCCTTGGCGTGTTAAGTAGTTTTCTATCTTTTGTACTTTTTTGGAGTCATTTCGGACTATGTTTTTGAGTTCTTCTATGTTCTTCTTAGTGTCCCCCAAAACTTTGTACACTTCGTTTTTGTGCTCTTCAGGAATCTCTACACCTGTTCTAGAGTGGACTTGGTATGTTTTGAGTTTGTCTAGTTTGGCACCTACTTGTAGCTTCTGTGCTAATTGATCGATTCTAGCCCTGAGTTTAAGTTCGTTGCCTGAGTTTTTGTCCAAAGCATTTTTAAGTTCAAGAAACCTCTCAAGTTTAGAACGCGCGTAACAAAGTTTCTCTAGTAGTTTGTTTTGGTTCTCGCGGGCTTCTTTGAGTTTTTGCGAGCACTGGCCTTTGAGTTCGGACTCTTTTTCTCTGAGGGTTTTTTCGAGTTTTTGAAGGTTTTCTGAGTAAGCCAGCAAAGCACTGTTGTCGAAGTTGATGCGGTCTGATAGTTCTTTGCAAGAGTTGACTTGGACTGGGTAAAGTCTTTGGGGGTCTGGGTTCTTGGTTAATGCTTCTGTAAACAAAGAAGCGTCTACAAGGTAGGGTTCGTTTGTTCCTGGTTTAGGTTGGTACCTGTTGTTTTGGAGGGTCACTAAGTTGAAATTAGGCGGAGCTAAGTTGTACAGCATTGCTTTAAACCGGTTCTGGTCAGAGTAAGGTCTTATGCTTTCATAGACTTTTTCGAGTTCTCTCTGGAGTTCGCCTTCGTAGTTCTGCATTTATAAAATTAATTAAGAGTCTCTGATTCAGTTATAATATTAAGAAATGTAAATGGCTACTTAGGAACCAGCAAGAACTTAACCTACAGCAGCGCAAAGCAGCAATTGAGCAAAGACTAGTTGAAAGCGGAGAAAAAGAAAGACTCTTAGAGTACCTCAGGCAAAAACTTGTAGAAAGCGGTTGGAAAGACGAACTCAAAAACTACTGCAAAGGTAACAACTAACCAGAACTCATAAGGAACAAAGGACTTGACAGAATCACTGTGCAAGACTTGATTGAAGAACTCAAACCTAGAGCCAGAGCTACTGTTCCCCAGAAAGCCAAGGAAGAACTTCTTGCTCGGATCAAAAACTTCATTGAAAATAACCCTTAGTAATAATATGGAGTTGAATAGCGAAGAAAGTGACTCGGATTTCGTTCCAGAAGAAAAACCTCCCCAAGAAGAACTCAAACCCAAAGTTCAGTCTGAAAGAACTCAAAAAGTCTGGGAAGAAATGAAAGCTGAAAAACCCCAAAAAACCCCCAAAAAAGAGTCTTTAGACGAAGCTATGCAAGCTGCTATGAAAGTAAAAGCCAAAATGAACCCTAACAAGAACCTAAACGTTAGCTATGCAGGGGAGTCTTCCTCCGCACCTTTAAAACGCACCCGACCTAGCTTAGACAAGTTGCTCAGCGAAGTCACTAAAAAGAAACCCTTGAATTCTTTAGCCAAGTCACAAGTAGACTGGGAGAACTACAAAGACAAACTAGGAATTGAAGACACACTTGCCAAAAACCGGAAAAGCGGGTTCATACAAAAACAAGAGTTTTTGCAAACTACTAAAGAAAGAGAAAAGGATCAAATAAGCAACCTCAAAAGAAAAAAGCCTAACCAATAGATTTATCTAAGTCAAATTCACTGTAAGAACCTAAAATTATATTTAATATGGCTTACTTCTCTGGTTTACCCGCTAGGTTTTCAGACCTAACTGATATTCAAATAGAAGAGTACATTGACGGACTTCAGCCTGACACTGAAGAAAACTCCCAGAGTTACTGCTCAAGTATTTCCACTTCAAGTAGCCAAATAATCAGTGACGAGTTAAATCGCCCTGAAAGTCTTTTGAGCGAGACTCCTTTGCTCAAGAAAACTGTATCAAACGCAGCAGTACTTAGTAAGTTCTGCACAGTCAAAAACAAAAATCCCAAAAAAGAATACGTCAGAGTTAAACTGATAAGAGGCCACAAAAGGGCAAACAGGCAAATTGCCAGTGGAGTTCACCCAGTCAAAACAATCAACAGGTTTGACAAAAACAACCAAAACTCACGGCGTTACTGGAAACTGATGATGGAAGTTTACTACAACAACCAAGAACTTTTTGACGAACAAAGCACTACCGAGTCAGGACCTGCAACGGACGGAAAAGCAAAAAAGAGAAACAGAAATGTTTCCCAACCAAGTAAAAGCTTCAACAACTCCTACGTTGCTTCGTACTTAGACAATCCTTTTACTAAAGAGTCTTTTCACTACTACGTTGAACTTATATTCTCAGATCCAGATCCCCAATTGCTTTGTGAGAAATTCGAATTTTTGTGCTGCAAGAATCCACTTCACTCTGAAGAATGCAGAATTGCATGGATTGACTTAAAAGACTGGATACAAAGAGAAATGTTCTATGAACTTAAAATAATGCCTTTCCAAGCCCCAACAGAACCAATGATGATCGAAACACTCTCTGAGAACTCAAGACTCGAAATGGAAGAAATAGAAACGGAGGCTATGATGGAAGAAAACATCCAAGAATACTTTTAACACTTATAGATTAAACTTATGAGAGTGTTTTGAAGGAGGCTGACTAAAAGACCTGTCTTCGGCACTCGACTTGTCAACTCTATCAGTGGAGTTTTCGTTCTTAGAATAAGACCTGTAGTGAAGGAACTTGTTTTTATACACTTCTGAAAAAGCTTTTCTAGGCATTTTCAACAACTTGCGTTTTCTGTCAAAGTTGCGTTTTTTCCTGAGTTTTGGTTCTTTTGACTGAGGAGTTTTAAAAGGTTTGGCACTGCTGGCGTAGTAAACTCTTTTCTCGTAGTTTTGGATTTCTTCAATTACACTTAGTTCTCCTATTTTGGGGTCTGTTATTTTAGACTCTTCTAGTTTTTTAGCTTCTTTTTTGAGTTTTTTCTTCTCTTCTAGTTTTTTTTCGAGTTCTGCTTTGCGTTGTTCGTACTCAATCATTCTGCGGGCTTCTTCTTTTTCTCTTTTCTTGCGTTCTTTTAACTTGGCTTCTTTTTCTTTTTCGATTTTGGCTTTGAGCCACTCTTCCATAGCTTTTTTGTTGCGTTCTTCCTGTTCTTTCTGGATTTCTTGTTTAAACTTTTTTTCGTGTTCTTCTCTTTGTTTTTGTTTGATGCGGTTGATGCGTTTTTGTTCTTCTTGTTTTTTGATTTTTTCGACAAGTGCTGCTTTTCTTTCTGAGTCGAACTTTTCTTGGGTGCTTTGCATCCGCTTCTTTTTTTCTTCAGCTTTTTCTTTGCGGATTTGTTCGTGCCTGAGTTTGGCGTACTCTTCCACTTTTTGCTTTTTTTGTTCGTAGAGTCTGTCTTCTTCTTCTCTTTGTCTGAGTTTTTCTTCGTGTTCTTCGACTTTTTTCTGTTTTTCTTGTTGAAGTTTGTTGGAGATTTCTTCTCTGCGTCTTTCAGACATCTCAACTACTCTGTCTCTGATGAATGACAGAACCGAGTTGTCGAGGAAGTTAGGCAGTCTTACTTCTTCTAGTGCTTTTTTGTGCTTCACTTGGGGAGAGTCTGTGCCTTCTATGGTTTTGCTGATAGCTACTGTAAGCAAGTCCCAGTCAGCTAGTCCAAACTCAGACTTCAGGTACTTGGAAAGGTCTTCTTTGATGTCTTCAGGTCCGTTCAAGTACAGGTTGTACAAGCATAGTAGTCCTCCTTCACAGATCACGCGACCCCGAATCCAGTCATGGTCCCTTGTTTCTCCTGGAATGTAAATGTTTTTGGTTGGGTGGTTGCAAATCAACTTTAAACAGTTTAAAACAGTTTCAAAGGCTTCCTTTTCAGTGTTTTCACTCATGAGTACCTTTATGAGGTAGTGAAGTATGCCCAACTTTACGATTTCTTTTCTGAAAAGTGTGTTGGAAACCCCGTTACAAATAGATTTAAAAGAAGCTTTTTGAATAACTTTAGGAATATTTTCTGAGAAACACAAGTTCACCAAGGTTTTCAGGTGTCCGTAAACCACAAGCGCAGCAAGTCCGTTGCTAGTTGAAAGTAACTCAAGTGCTTTAGTGCTGCTTTCTATTTGTTCTTCTGCCATAAGTTCCCAGTTGGACAACTGACTCATGATTCGGTTAGTTATGCTTTGGAAGTCACTTACTTCACAAACTACAGGCGCTTCTATTATATCTTTAAGGGACTGAAGAGTTTCGCGCACAGGAGGTTTTTGGGTTTCAAAGTGTTCTTCTTCTTTTTGAGGCATGTTTCTGCACATTGGAGGCTGACCTAACTCTGGTATAGGGTATATAGGCGAGTTGTAAGAGTTACGCGTGTTTACAGCAGACCCGTCTTCAGAAAAAATACTGCCAGCTTCGCAGTAAAGCAACTCGAAGTCATTTCCACTCCGAGTTTTGGGGTTCTTAGGAGGAATGTGGGGGTCTACAGTTATTTCCAAAAGGTCGTCGACCATGTTTTGAAGAATCTCTTCAATGTACTCGTTAGGCACTCCTAAGTAAGGGTTGGTGTTTACTTCAATGAGCCAAGTTCTAAGGTCTTCGTCTATCATAAAGTCAAACCCAAACAACTCAAAGCACAGTTTCCTTTTGCTTTTGTGCATTTGCTTTTTCCCACTTAAGTAAGTGTCAATCATCAAGTCTTTCATTCTAGGCAGCAAGTGCTCCCAAAAGTCAACTCTGAACTCACCAAAGGTTTCTTCTAAGTACATTTGGAAGTCTTGGAAGCTAAGAGTGTTTCCTTTCTCGTGTATACCGTAGTTGTCGAAGTTCTTTTGCAAACAGTTGTTAGTTAAGTGCACATAGTTGTCTTTAGCCTGAGTGTCGTACTCAGAACTCGATGTCCTCAAGTACCCGTGCTTATAGTAAAAAAACTCGTGCTTTGCAGTAGCCACAGCCCAAATTCTAATGTCAAACTTCCTTCCTTTAAACAGCAAAGGTCTTTCTATGTACTTCTGGACCACCCACACAGAGTGCATGTTTTTGCTTGCCAGTATAGTTTTAATTTCTTTGATCTTCCTGCAGATTTCAATGCCTCTGCCTTGGTTCATAGCAGCAGGTTTGATTAGCCACATGTTTTTAGAACAGTGCTTGGCAGGCATCCTTTCTTTGTGGGAGTAACCATTACTGATCTCACCAAACCTAGCAGTTAGAAGACGATACTCCAAGTCTTCGCACTGGGCTGTTATGATGAAACTGGTAGGAATGGAGTCGTAAACTAAGTAACCTCCTTGGACTGCTGATTCAGTAGTAGAGTAGTAGTGACGCAGACTCCTGATCAACCCTGGCTTGGTAGTTATGACTCTGTTGTTTTCTAAGTGGTTGTGAATCATAGTTCCGAACCCCTTTAGGTACAGGTCTTCGAGTTGATTGTTAGCCTAAGTAAGCTTTACACGCACAGGGAGTCCTGTAGGCTTCCAAATGAACTGGGCTTTTAAGTCGTTTGCTTCCTGTTCAGAGGCCTCTGCCCAGTTCCCACGTTTGTCCAAACTGGGTTTTATAAACATTCGGCTGTTGTTTCCTTGGTATATTACATATCGGTGCATTTTTAAATATTACTAGAATTCCTTCTTAAGCAAATGTTCATGTTGGGCAGTAGTGAAGATCTGGTTGATCTTAGAAGCAGTATCAACATCCTCTCTGTGACTGTTGATTTCCTGGGCAATTTCTTGGTCTTCTTCAGAAATAGGGTAATTGAAGGTAAAGGGCATTTCGCCGATTCTCACTCTGTTGAATTTCCGGTTCCTTGAGTGCTGTGCAGTTTTAGAGTTCCTTTTCCTAATGAACTTTTGAACTTCTTTTTCGATTTCTTTGCCAACGTCAATTCTTCCTAGTTTGATTTCCAAAAGCAACCGCTTTTTTTCGTTGAGTTCTTCTGACTTGCTAGGTTGAACTTTTTTAAGTTCCTTGTATATGAACTGGTTTCTAGTGCTCAATGCACTAGGGTTGACTCTTTCTTTAGGTTTAATTTCACTTTCTTCTAAGCTGGGTTGTTTTTTCATAGAGTCTTGCTTTTGCATTGTTTTGATGTCTTTTAGAATAGTTTCTTCAGGACAGATTCCTAAGTTTCTGGCCTTTTTCCTTTTGCCTTGGTAGTTCTTAGGAAGGGATACTTCTTGTTTACTAAAAGGTCGGCCGAACTCTCGTTTGTTGGCGTTTAGTAACTTGGCAGTTTTCGTGTTTTTTAAGTCTTGTCTGCCTATGTAAATGCCTTCTAAGTTCCCTGTAGAAAAGTTTTTGTGGTGCCCAAGAATAGACTTGACTGTAGTAAGTTCTTTAGCTATTTGTTGTTCATTTAGTTTTTTATACCTTTCTTCTAGTTGCTTCTTTCCATTCAAATAGTCTTTGCTGATAGTCCAGTAGTTGAACTTTTTAAGTCGAAGTTCTTTTTCTAAGGCTGCGTAGGACTTAGTTCGGCTTTTAAAGGTATCTCTGGCTTTTTCCCAGTTGTCTAATAAGTTCTCTTGTATAGAACTGCACTCTTCAATTATTTGAGTGATCTTTCTTTTGCTTGACCTTAGTACTTTAAGTTGAGGAGTTGACTTTCTTTTCTTAATGCTTGATTTAGATTGTTCAGTTGAAGCTTTTTCACTGAAGTTTTTTTTCAGAGAAATAGGAGTGCACACAAACTTTTCTCGAAATTCCTTTGAAGTAATTGAGTTCCTTCCCATTTATATGTAAAGCTAAATAGAAGCTACTCGCGAAACTGATAAAAATGAAAGGACTCCAACTAAAAGTTAACTTGCAAACCTCAGACTCTCCTGGTTTGTTTAACTACGAGTCAACTTCCTCCAAAAAGACTCTTTTCGAACTCAAAAAAAGTGGAAAAGTTAAGTTTGAAGAAGACAGTTTCCAGTTAGTGCCCATTTATGAAACTCATAGAAACTCCTTTGTGAGTTTTTTCAGAAAAAACAACTACTTCTTAGTTAGACCTGCTCCTGGCTACAAACTTTGGAAAGTCGTAAAGTATTTCCAAAACTTTGACGAGTCTAAAGCACACCTTCTCAAAAAAGGAGATTTGCTCAAACTAGGCAGTGTTCCTTTTAAGGTCAGAAGCACTGCTTCTGCTCGAGTAGAGGAACTCCCTGTAACTGACTCTGCAACCTGCAGAATTTGTCTGTCTAGTAAGTCTTCTGAGCAAAACCCACTAGTTAGTCCTTGCAAGTGCTCAGGTTCCCTGAAACACATTCATCTTGAGTGCCTACAACTCTGGGTCAACACCAAACTAACTCTTAAAAAGTACCCTAAGTTCAGGGTTTACTACTGGGAAAAACTTTACTGTGAGCTGTGCATGCAGTCACTTCCCACTAAAATCGTTTGCAAGTTTACTACTGGGAAAAACTTTACTGTGAGCTGTGCATGCAGTCACTTCCCACTAAAATCGTTTGCAAGCACCAAAAGTTCGACTTGCTCAAAGTCGACTCTACAGAAAAGCCATGTTTGGTTTTGGAAGAGCTGAGTAAAGAAACCACTGGCAGCAGGAAATTTTATGTTATAGAGGGAAACCCCCTCAACGCTGTAAAGTTTGGAAGAGGCCACTCTGCTGACATTGTTGTAAATGACACTTCTGTAAGTAGGATTCACTCTGTAATTTACTACCGAAACTCAGGTTTTTACATCAGAGACCACAACTCCAAGTTTGGGACATTGCTGAAAGCAGACAAAGAAGTTAGGGTGGGAGTTAATGAAACTGTTACCTTTCAGGTAGGCAAAACACTCATGACTCTCAAGCTAAAGGAGTCATTTAGCTTAATGCGTTCTTTGTTCAGGAGTTGTTGTGGAAAAGCGCCTAAAAAAGCACTTTACCGGAAAATGAGTTTAGTTCATTAATATCAGTAATTCTAAATGGGGTTTAAAACTTTGCTTAGCATCACAAAGAACTTTGGGTTTGCAAGGAGGTTTTCGAGTTATATACAGAAGCTCAAAGAAGAAGCTCAGAGGATCGAAAAGCACTCTGGAGCAACTGGACAACTAGTTTCTCAGTATAACTTGTTGGGGAATGCTTATAAAGAAGAAAAGAATTACTTAGCTTCTATTGACTACTACAAACGGGCTTTGTTTATAGCAGAAGAAAACTTAGGAGGGAACAAATATGAGTTGTCTTTGGGCTACAATAATATTGCAGAGATCTACAAACTCCAAGGTGACTTAGAGTCTTCAGTTAACTACTTAGAAAAGTCTTTGAAGTTGCAGTGTCAAGTCCTAGAACCCCAAGACTTCAGAATAGGACTTACTTATAACAACCTTGCAACACTATACGGAGACCTAGGCAACTACGAAAAAGCCAGTGAGTACCTGGAACAAGCACGCCCTATAATGGAAATACACCTCAATGACCCAGTTTCAGGAACTTACTTTCTTAACTTAAGCACTTTGAGCAGACGCAGTGGCAAGCCTAAAGAAACTTTTGAGTACCTAGACAAAGCCATCACTATATACCAAAACATCGGCCACATAGAAGACTTAGCTCATGCGACTATGAGCAAAGGCCTTGCCAAGTGGAGCTTCGGAAGTACACAAGAAGCCAAAGCTCTTATGCAAGAAGCCATTCAAACAAAGCAAGCCAAAGACGAAGTGCTAGCGCAGTGGCACAACAAGTTAGGAACTCTTCTTAACAACTTAGGATTCATAGAAGAAGCCCTTGAAAACTTTAAGTCAGCCATTGAACTTTCCAAAGGCTCAAAAGACCCTGAAACTTGGATGTACTTCCACAACATTGGAAATGCTTACAGAAGCTTAAAAGACGACTTAAAAGCCCAGCTTAACCTTGAAAGAGCCAATGGACTTGCTGTGCAGAACTACGGCGAAGTTTCTCAAGAAGGCGCTATTACTTTTGAAAACCTTGCTTCTCTGTTTCAAAGCCAAAACCAGTTTAACAAAGCCCTTGAGTATGCCCAAA
>PR_CR_10_Liq_1_inCRDRAFT_1001952_pt1 | contig 11008 bp, 13 predicted proteins | sample PRCRCaboRojoPR_3_FD_10241 | JGI IMG/M metagenome (IMG submission 10241) | reverse complement strand
TTTAAAAGAGTAGTTACAAAAATGGCTGGTAAGGCGGGGTGGGGAGATGCGTTATATATAAAATAATTTAATATAATTATTTATATATAATTATGCCATCAATTGATATAAATTTTTTAAATTTATTACAAACTGAATTTAAACAATTTAGTAATTTTATAGAAACAGGTACATATCTAGGAGATACGATTTTTAGTTTAGAACCATATTTTGAAAAATTATATACTATAGAAATAAAAGAAAAATTTTATAAAAGAGCTAAAAATATGTATAAAGGAGAAAAAATTAAATTTTTTTTAGGAGATAGCTCAGATGTTTTACCTTTATTTTTAAACAATATAAAAGAGAAATCAATATTTTTTTTAGATGGTCATTGGAGCGCAGGTAATACAGGAAGAGGAAAAAAAGATTGTCCTTTATATGAAGAACTAATAGCTATTAATTCATTTCATAAAAAAGAAGCAATAATAATAATAGATGATATGAGATTAGTAGGAAAAGGACCAAATATAGGAAATGAATTATGTAATTGGGAAGACATAACTATAAGTAAAATGCTAGAAATTTTAAAAAATAGAATTACCAATAAATATTTTTTACCTTCTACTATGCATTCTAAAGATAGATTAATAGTACATATTTCATCTATATTGTAAAATTATATTTTTTATTAAAACATATAATATTACAATAATTATAATGATCATCAAAATTAGTTATTTTAACTAATCCATTTGGTGATAAATATGAGAAATTATCAAATCCTTTTTCTTTTAAATAATTTACTACATCTAATAATTTAATTTCATTATCTATATATGTACCATCATATTCAAATTGTATTATTTTTACATTAGATATTTTATCTACAAAACCTTTTAATACTTTGAATTCATATTCCTCTGTATCTATTTTAATAAAATCAATTTCTTCAATATTATTTTGTTCTATATATTCATCTGCTCTTATAGTTTTAAGTATAATCTTATTATTTGTATCACTATATTTACAACTTTTATATCTATCTATAAATGATTGATATTTAGGATAATAATAAGTTTCACTTTGTATATCACTTAATCCAATATTATTATAAAAACTTTTAGAATGATAATTTTTTTGTAATTGTAAATTATCAATAAATTTTTTAATTGGTTCAAAATAATGAACTTCACCAATAAAATTATTAAATAAAGTATCAGATCTACAACCAATATCAAAAATATTTTTTATCGAATTTTTAATAGAATTGTAAAATTTTAATTCACCATTAGTTATAGGATTGGAATTATTTTTTTATACTTTCCAAATACTTTTGATGTTTCTTACTTTTAAAATGTTGAGCTTTATTCCTATAGGCATATATACTTTCACAATCACAATTTTTTTTTTGTAATCTTTCTTTATTTTTCTTTATTATTCTTTATTATTAATAATAGGGTTATATCTATTAACAACATTTTTTTTCATTTCAATATACTTATCAAGCCATTCACGTTCTTTTAATAATAATTCTGATTTAGAAGAATAACAAACATTTTCTAATAATATAATTTTAGATGAATTAATATCATTATCAAAAATAAATTTACTATTACACGGTATTTTTTTATAATTACCATCAATATAACATTTATAAATTTTTTTATGTGCATAAAATCTTTTATGTAAGTCATCACAAGTTGAACCAATATATATCATATCACTTGTATCATTAATTATTTTATAAATTTTTCCATTTTTGTAATCAATTGGGTTCTTTGGCATAATATATTATAATGTCGTATAATATATTATAATGTCGTATAATATCTTATTTTTAAATCAATTTTATTAAAATATACATAATAAATTTAATAAAATTATAATAAAAATTATTTTTTTATAAGGGAATAACCTTTAAAATATCTTAAAAGTTCATATTATCAAAATCAAGGGAAGACAAGTTTTTATTATTTGTGCTCAAAGAATAATCTGACACCTTTTTTTCAAAAAAATTTGTTTTTCCATCTAGTGAAATCATTTCCATAAAATCAAAAGGATTATTAGAGTTGAATATTTTTTCATAACCCATTTGTACAATTAATCTATCTGCGACATATTCTATATATTGACTCATTAATTTAGAGTTCATACCAATTAATCTACAAGGTAAAGCATCACAAATAAACTCTTTTTCTATGCTTACAGCTTCTTTTACAATATCATATACTCTTTTTTTACTTATTTTATTTTCTAATTTATTATATATTAATACAGCGAAATCAGTGTGCATACCTTCATCACGACTTATTAATTCATTAGAAAAAGTTAAACCAGGCATTAATCCACGTTTTTTTAACCAGTAAATAGAACAAAAAGCCCCACTAAAAAATATACCTTCTACACAAGCAAACGCAATTAATCTTGTAGCAAATGAACTTTTCTTATCATTTATCCATTTTATTGCCCAATCACCCTTTTTTTTTATACAAGGAAACTCTTCTAATGCTTGAAATAATTTTAATTTCTCTTCTTTATCTTTAATATAGGTATCAATTAATAAACTATAAGTTTCGTTATGTATATTCTCCATCATAATTTGAAATCCATAAAATGCTCTTGCTTCACTTAGTTGCACTTCACTCATAAATCTCATTCCTAAATTTTCTAATACTATTCCATCACTTGCTGCGAAAAATGCCAATATCATTTTAATAAAATGCTGTTCATTATGGGTTAATTTATTCCAATCTGTTATGTCTTTAGAGAAATCAATTTCTTCAGCCCTCCAAAAACAATCCATTTGTTTTTTATACATTTTCCAGATGTCATTATCCTGTATAGGAAACATAACATAACGATCATTTGAGTCTGTAAGTAATGGTTCTCTCATTTTAGACATATCCTAAATATTATATGTAAAGATTTTTTATATTTTTTATATATATATTTATAATATAAATGTATAAAGCTACAAGTATAATTAAACGAGATATGCTTTTAAATATGCTTAATAATAAAATTAATGAATTACAAGAATATAATTTACATAATTTAGAAAACTTAAAAAAAAATCAAGATGAAAATAAAATATTAAATTATGTAGTAAATGATTATAAAAAATATAATGATTATATTCTCTCACAAAAACAACAACAAGAACAACAAATAGAATTCTTAATTCAATATTTAGATAAATCTATGAAAGAGGCTGGTGTAACAGAGTCAACTTTGATTCAAAGTAAATATGAAAGAGAAAGTTTATTGAGAGAATTAAATGAAATAAAAAAAAATATAGATGAAATTATGAATTCTTAAATTTTTATTTTAAATTTTTATTTTAAATTTTAATTAAATTCTATTCTAATTATAAAATAAAAAATTATTTACTATATATATAATGAGTAATAAAATGGGTGAAGCAATTGGTAAAATAAATGAAATTAAAGAATTAACTGATGAAATTATTAACCAGAATTTTGACGAATTATTTAATAGAATACAAAATATCAGAGGCTCAACAAGTGCGTTAAAAGCAATAAAGGAATCTTTAGAAAACAAATTAAAAAACTTAAAATCAAGTACAACTGATATAGATAAAATATTAAGTTCATTAAATGATGTAAAAAGTAAACAATTAAAAAGTAAAATAGATGAAATGAAAAAATTATTAGGAAGTTTAAATAATGAAGAAGTTTCAAAAATACAAAAAACTATTAAAGAATTAGATGATTTAACAAAAGATAATGGTTCAGACACACAACCACCAAGAGGACCAGCACCAGCACAAAGACCAAGACTACCACCAGGAGGAGAGATTGAAATGACAGAATTAAGAAGACAACAAGGAGGATATAAATATGGTAAATCTAAATCTAAATCCAAAACAAAAAAAAGAAGTTCAAGAAGGAGAAAATCAAAATCTAAAACAAGAACTAGAAAATGATTAAATAAATATTTAAAATAAGTATTTTATGATAAGTATTTTAGAATAATAATTTTTAATATTTGATATAATGGATAAATTATTATATCAAATAAAATAATTATAAATATTTTTTTTATTTTATTAAATATTTATTTTATTAAATATTTTTTTTATAATAATTTTTAAACTTCCTTTGTAATAATCTTAAATAAAACGTTTTATCAATACAACTAAGTTCTCCAGTTGATAACTTAAATTCTTTTAAAATATTTAATTTATAATATTTATTGTTTTTAATAATATTTTCATAATTAGAAATACTTTTATTATATTCTTCTTTATCAACTCTTGTAAAATAAAATTTTTTCATATTAATTAGATAATCTTTATAATCATTATTATAAAATTCTTTTAAGGGTACTTTATAAGATAATAATAATTTATTATTCATATCAATATCATTACCTCCGTGTATATTTTTATTGTAAAATTCATAAATACCTAATGTCATTATAAATAGTAGTCTAATAAAGTATTAATATTTATCTTTAATCAATTTTTTATATTGTAAATATATAATGAAATTAAAGAAGTTAACAGAAAATAAGTTTGTGTTATATTTAGTTCTATTTTTAGCAATTACAAATATAGCTGGTTATTTGGCAATGAGAGATTATGTTTCGGTAATAGTTTTTGTATGTATATCTGTAATAAATACTTATTTCACAAAAAATATGATACTTAATTTAGGAATTACATTATTATTAACAAATTTATTTTTCGCTGGTAATCAACTAAAAGAAGGAATGAAAAATAAAAATGATAAAAAAGATAAAAAGACAAATAATAAAAAGGTAAATAAAAAAAATAATAAACAAGGATTTAGACAAAAGCATTCACCTGCTCCTGCTACAGAATCAGAAGAAGACCAAGAAATCGGCGAGAGAATAGATTATGCTTCTACATTAGAACAAGCGTATGATAATTTACAAAGTGTCCTCGGTTCAGATGGTATATCAGGATTAACAAAAGAAACACAGCAATTGATTAACCAGCAAAAATCATTAATGGAAACAATGAAAAATGTTGGGCCAATGTTAAATATGGCAAAAGAAACAATGAAAGGTTTTGATATGAAAGAAATTACAAGTGCATTAGGTAAAGTAGGAGGTATGATGGGAACACTAAAAAAATAATAACAATGTATAATATATGGTAAAGAAATGTCCTCCTGGTGTTTTTTGTATAGAAAATTTAACATTAACATTTATTTTATTTTTTATTTTATTAATAGGTTTTGTTATGTATACAATAGTTAATAATAATCAAATGAATAATAAGATTAATAAACAAAAAAATAAACAAATAAAGAGAAAATATAGCGAAATTGATAATAGTCAATATTATATTAATCCAACAGAAATTCTCTCAACAAACAGAGATAGTATTTTCTTAAATCCATATTCACCACCACTTAAACAAAATAGATTCTATCCTAATTACTATCATGATATTAGAAAATTTCCAGTAAATATTTCAACAAGTCATTATGATTTTGATTATACGCAAGTTGGTATATTAACATCAACTACTGGTAAAGAGAGAATAATTCCTTTATTTGGAAGACCACTTCATAAAAACAGAAATAAATGGCAATATTATACTATGACTGATAAGAATAATTTTATCAAACTACCTATCAGTTATAAAGGTAAAAGTTGTACTGGCACTTATGGTTGTGATGAAATTTTTAATGGGGATACTGTTTATGTAGAAGGTTATAACGAAGCCTTAAAAGTAACAATTTATGAAAATAATAATCCAAGTTATATACCTTATATTTAAAAATTGATTAAATTAATAAATAAAATAAATTATTAATTTAATATGGAAAATATTGAAAATATAGTAATTAATAATAATTTAATAAGATTTAATAATAAAGAAAATAAGATGGTAGATAACTTAATTTTAAAAGAATTAAATAAGAAATTTGTTCATTTTAATGATATTTTCAAAAATTTTACATATTTAGAAGAAAATGATAAAATTATATTTGATGAAGATAATAATGTAATTATTGATAAATATAGTTATTTTCAATGCTTTAAACGATGGTATAATGGATATAATAGTCAAATAATGAGGGAAAAATTTAATAAAATATTTATAAACTATAAGGATTTTATTAGACTTATACAAATTAAATTAAATAGTTATAAAAATATAAAATATATTGATTTATGTTTGAAAGTATTAGATTTAAATAAAAAAATAAAAAAAGGTTTAATTGTATTAATAGAAACGTATAAAAATAATAAAGAAATATTTAAGTTTTTGAATGATATGACTTATAATATAGATTTATGTTCTAGTAGATTAAAATCAACACATATTTATAAAAAATATTTTTCAAATTTATAATAAATAAAAGTTACTAAATAATATAAGATAAATCCCCAAGTTGAATCTAATAATACAGTAAACCAAGTCCATTTTTTAAACATAGCCATATTTGTTAATTCAAAAACAGAATAAATAAAGAGACCTAATAAACCACCATAAAAAGGTGATTTTTTTTCTCTAATTATAAATACCCACAAAGAAGCAACTAGGGATATATAACATAAAACTGTTGGTAGTGGTTTAAGTTCTAAAGAAGTACCTTGTATTGTTTTTACTACATTATTAAAATACCCTGATACACTTGAGAGATATAGAGAGTCTATTATTATAAAAATTATTCCTAATATTATTATATTCAACATTATAATATATAATAATATTTTATTCACTTAATTGTTCTTGCATTAATTCCATTTTTGATTTAACGCTATTACTACCTTGATTTATTGTGCTTAAATTTGTTTCTTTTGGTAATGTAAATCTTAACGTAAAAGTTCTTTTATCACTTGATTTTTTTATTTGTTTTCCATTTTTTTGTGTTGTTTGTTTCTTTTTTAATATAGATTTTATTGGTTTTTTTTCTGTTTTTTTTGTTTGTGGTTCTTTTTGTACTGTTGGTTTTAAAATACTTTCTTTTGGTATTTTTTCTTTTTGTTCTTGTTTTGGTTTTTCTAATAATAATTGTTGAATTTCTCTCTTTGAAGATAAATCTGGTTCACTTAATGATCTCATTCTTTTTTGTGTTGTAGTAGGTTTTTTTTGCTGTGTAGTTTGTGGCTTTGTTACAGGTTTTGGTGTAGTTGTATTAGGTTTTTTTTGCTGTGTAGTTTGTGGCTTTGTTACAGGTTTTGGTGTAGTTGTAGAAGGTTTTTTTTGCTGTGTAGTTTTTGGTTTAGTGAGAGGTTTTGGTGTAGTTGTAGTAGGTTTTTTTTGCTGTGTAGTTTGTGGTTTAGTGAGAGGTTTTGGTGTAGTTGTAGTAGGTTTTTTTTGCTGTGTAGTTTGTATTTTGCTATCAGGTTTTGGCGTGGTGGCTGGTTTTGGTGTTGTGGTAGTTGGTGTTGATGTTTGTGGCTTGGTATCAGGTTTAGTTGTAGTAGTAGTTGGTGTTTGTGGTTTGGCAATGGGTTTTGGTGTAGTTGCAGTTGGTGTTTGTGTTTTGGTATCAGGTTTAGTTGTGGTTGGTGTAGGTTTTCTCAATTGAGAGATTTTTTGTTTTTCTTTTTGTGTTCTCTCTTTTTCTTGTTGAATTCTTTTTTCTTGTGCTAGTTGTTGTTTTTGTGCTCTTTGCTTTTGCCTTTGTAAAATTTCTTGTTCTTTTTGCTTTGTTTTCATTTGTTGTCTTTTTTGTCTTTCTTGAGACCTTTGTAAATTCTCTCTTTTTCTTTGTTCTCTCTGTAATTGTAATCTTCTTTGTCTTTGTTGTTGTGTTTTGGCTCTTTGAGATTTTAACGTTGTTTTATTTCCTTTCTTTTGACCTCCTTTTTGTGATTTCTTTTTCCTAAATGTTTTTTTAACAATATTTTTTATGTCTTTTTTTATTTCACTCTTTTTCTTTAGACCTTTTTTCTTTGTCTTTTTTAAATAATTCAATAATTTTTTTCGTGTTAATTTCATTTTATATATATTATTAATAATTAAAAAATATATTATAAAGTTATATTAATAATGAGTTGTGATATTGGAAATATGCCTATTGATGTTACAGAAACACAAGAAAAATGTAAATTAACTTGTTTTTATAAATTTGATTATGGAATTAGTAATTTAAATGTTACAAATAAAGGGGATCATTTAGCATTTTCATATGATGCTAAAAGTGATATAACATATAATAATGAAAATTATAATGTTCAAGAATGTAGATTATATAAACCTTCATTAAATTCATATAATGGAACTCATTATGATGGAGAATTTATAATTCATCATACAAGTAATACTGGGAAAAATTTACTTGTTTGTATTCCAATAAATACATCAAATTCTAAATCGTCATCAGAAATATTATTTGATAAAATCATTCCATTTATTCCAAATGAAGAAGAAGATGTGGTTAGTATTAATATAAATGATTATACATTAAATCATATTGTTCCTAAAGCAGGTTATTATTCATATAACGGAAATCTACCTTATCAACCTTGTACTGGAAATTATGATATTATATTATTTGACCCAAANAGTGCTATAAATATAAATGAAACAAATATGAGCACAATTGGAAGTGTTATACAAGCTATAGCTACAGAACCAAAAGAACCTAATAAAGATAAATTATTTTATAATAAAGATGGAACTCAAGATAATGAATTAATAAGCGGAGATGATATTTATATTGATTGTAAAGCTATTGGGGAAGATGGAAACGTTATTGAAGAAGAAAGAAAAACAGATAAAGAAACACTAGACTATTCTTATAAATTAAATCCAAAAACAAAAGAATATTTAACTATTGGAGGTTATATTTTAGGTGGTGTAGCTGGTGCTTATGCTTTATATTTTATATGGAATAAGATATCAGGTGCTATATCTAAAAAATAATATATTAAAATAATATAATAGTATTTAAATTTTATTATATTATTTATATGATTTTTATGTTCAATTACTTATTTTAGATGCATCATGTAAATCAGCCATAACTGGTTTATAATTTGTATTTATACTCGATGTATTATCAACTAATGGAACCATTTTATGAACAATTTGTTCTTCTAAAGTAACAGGGAATTGGTTCATTAAATTTAAATGTTGATATTTTTTATGCTCACTTGGTAAATAATTTCTAACATTATCATTATGAAGAGCTTTTTGGGAACGCATAATTAATTCATAAGCAAATACTAAAGCTACAGCACCGAGAACTGGATGGACACTAAATAAAGATACAGCTAATATAACTACTAATACTCTTCCTAAGAGAGGATTAATTAATTGTGCTAAAAATACAGGAACTTGTATATCTGAAATCATAAATAAAATCATTAAAATAATGGCAGTATATTCTCTATATTGTTTTTTTAACATTTTGTTTAAAGTATTCATATAAATTAACATAATATTTTTTAAAATTGAAAATATTATAAATTAAACACATTTTTTAATTTAATTATTATGGATAATACAGACAATTATATTGGATTAAAAGGATATACTTTAAAAAAAAGTAATTTATCAATTACAGAGCAAAATAAAATAAAAAAAGAATTAACTGTTAAACCATTTGTTCCAAAAAATTCTATTCAAGTTAGTAAAGAGTTTCCTATTTATAGGGAATCACAAAGTAAATTATATGTTCCTAGATTTTATGGAATACAAAATTTCGGATTACCTAATAAAAATCTGCTAAATGAAGGAAAGAATATTGATTTAGAATTTAAAGGAGAATTAAGAGATTACCAAAATAAAATTATAGATTGTTATTTAAAAGAATCAGTTAAGACAGGATGTGGATTATTAGAAGTTCCGTGTGGTAGAGGAAAATGCCATTCTGTAAACACACCTATAATAATGTATGATGGTAGTATTAAAATGGTTCAAGATATAGAAGTAGGGGATTTATTAATGGGTGATGATTCGAAACCAAGAGAAGTACTAAGCATTTGTAAAGGAAGAGAGAAAATGTATAAAATAAAACAAGAAAACGGAGATGACTATATTGTTAATGAGAGTCATATTTTAAGTTTACAATATTATTTTGATGATGAGTATTTTGAAAAATTTGATATTAATATATTATTTTATTTACATTTATTAAAAAAAAATATTAAATTAAATAATTTATATGGTTATAGAAATAAAATTTTATTTAATGAAAAATCTGTTAAAATAGAACCTTATATTTATGGATATATATTATTTAAAAGTAGTATTCTTAAAAATGAAAATAATATTATAAAATATTTTAAAAATAATTTTATAAAGTTATTAAACAATAAAAATTATTATCATATCGAATATGATAAAAAACTAATTCTAAGTAAATTATTCAAAAATTATCAATTTAATTCATTAGAGATACGAGAGAAATTTTTAGCTGGTATTATTGATTCAATAGGAATAAATATTAATAGAAAATATTATATAAAAAAAAATAAATATACTGATAAAATAAAATTTATTGGTAATAGTATAGGTTTATATTGTTACTATGAAAATAATTATTTAATATTGAATGGTAAACTAATAAATAATCTTCCAGTTTTAAGTTATTTTAAGAAAATAGATAATAATAATGTAAATACACTATTGTCTAAAATAGAAGTAGAGGATCAATATATTGGAGATTATTATGGTTTTGAAATAACTGGTAATCACAGATATATGTTGGGTGATTGTACAATAACACATAATACTGTAATGGGATTAAATATAATATCAAAAATACAAAAAAAAACATTAATTATTGTTCATAAAGAATTTCTATTAGATCAATGGATAGAGAGAATTCAACAATTTTTACCTAGTGCTAAAATTGGGAGAATACAAGGTCAAAAAAAAGATATAAAAAATAAAGATATTGTAATTGGAATGTTACAATCGCTTTCAATGAAAGATTATGATAAAGAATTATTTCAAGATTTTGGATTAACAATTGTAGATGAAGTCCATCATATATCAGCAGAGGTGTTTTGTCGTTCGTTATTTAAAATTGTCACAAAGTATATGTTGGGTTTATCTGCTACAATGAAT
>PR_CR_10_Liq_1_inCRDRAFT_1001951_pt1 | contig 11009 bp, 13 predicted proteins | sample PRCRCaboRojoPR_3_FD_10241 | JGI IMG/M metagenome (IMG submission 10241) | reverse complement strand
CCCAAGCCACGCAGGCGCAATTGGCGCGGCAGATCGCGGGCGGCGGCCATGTTGGCCTTCATGCCCGCAGCAGGCGAGGTATCATTGCCGGTGTTCACATCGACGGCCACAAGCGCGCGGGTGGGTTCAATGAACATCGAGGCCCCACCGGAGAGCGGCACGCGGGCCTCTTGCGCCTCATCCAACGCATCAAGCACGCCGTGATCGGCAAAGGAGCCTTCATTGGCAGCGACATCCGCCGGGTCGGTCCACTCGCGCCAGGCCAGCGTATGCGGCCCGTCGCCTTCGGTGAGTTTTTCCGGCTCGCCCCCCTCGGCATCGCCCAGAACGGCAGTGGCCAGATCGACCATGGCGCGGATATCCTCGGCGATCTCGTCGTCACCCGCGTCAAGGCAGGAGGAGCGCAGGATCAGGCCCATTTCGACCCCGTCCATTTCAGCGTGGGCGATGGCGAGCAATTCATCGCGGCGTTCATCATCGCGGATTTGCCGCGAGATGTTGAGGCCCGGAGCCTCGGGGGTGACGATGGCATAGCGGCTTTTGAACAGAAGTTTCGAGGTGACCGGCAGGGCCTTGCCCGGCTCGGCATGGCCGGTGACCTGCACCAAGAGCGGCTGTCCGGGGCTGAGGCCCTTGACCTGCCGCAGAAAGACGGTGCCATCGGGGGTGCGCAGGAACATCCCCCCCTGCCCTTTCATCGGGCGGTCGGCAATGGCGCGGTAGATGGCGCCGGGGCGCGGGCCGTCCGCGTCAAGAAACAGGTCTTCGAGGCGACCATCGACCATGAGGGCCGCGGCCTCGGTGTCGTTGATGTGGTCGAGGGCGATCAGGCGGCCTTTCATGGCGTATCCTTGTAGATTGGGTAGCCTGCGGCGCGCAGGAGGGTGGCGGTTTCGGCCAGTGGCAGGCCGACAACGGCGGTGAAGGAGCCTTGGATCCACGGGATCAGGACACCGGCGGGGCCTTGGATGCCATAGCCGCCGGCCTTGCCCTGCCAATCGCCGGTGGCGAGATAGGCGTTGAGGTCCTCATCCGAAAGGCGCTTCATTTTGACGGTGGTGACAACGTCACGCTGCCAGAGCCGATCCCCGCGCCGGATGGCGACGGCGGTGATCACCTTGTGGCGGCGGCCCGACATGGCCAGCAGGAATTGCGCGGCTTCACCGGCATTTTCCGGCTTGCCCATGATGCGGCGGCCAAGGGCGACGGTGGTATCGGCGGACAGGACAATATCATCCGGCCCGGCCTCAACCGCCCATGCCTTTTGCCGCGCCATGCGGATGCAATAGGGGCGCGGCAATTCGGACTTTTCGGGGGTTTCGTCGATGTCGGGCGGGCGGATATCATCCGCCGCCACCCCGATTTGTGCCAGCAAGTCCCGCCTGCGCGGGCTGCCCGATCCGAGGATAAGTTTGGGGGGTTGCGTCATGTCAGCGCCCAGATTTGCAGCCGGGCGCCGGCCACGTTTTGCGGCGCTACACGCTTACCCGCACTGTCGCGAGGCCCGAAGCCTTGCGTTACTTGAATCGATAGTTGATCCGACCTTTGGTCAGATCATAAGGCGTCATTTCGACTTGCACCTTGTCGCCTGCCAGAACACGGATGCGGTTCTTGCGCATCTTGCCTGCCGTGTGGGCGATGATCTCATGGCCGTTTTCAAGCTCGACCCGGAACGTCGCATTCGGCAGGAGTTCCTTCACGACACCGGGAAATTCGAGCGTATCTTCCTTGGCCATGGTCTCTCCTTCATTGCATAATCCGCCAGATTTGCGGAACGCGCATTAAATGGGCCTATTCGCCGTGTTTTTCAAGGCCATAATCACCTCAGCCGGTGCTGTGTGACATCCTTGACGCGGGCGGGCTGCTCGTTCCAATGCGTTGCATTGAGCACATTGCCATCGGCGCGAACCCGCGCAATGGCGTCGATATCCACATCAGCCACGGTCCAGCCNGGGGTNTTGAGCAGACCTTCGGCCAAAACACCGGTGGGCGGGAAGCCTGCGTCGGGTGGGCCAAAGACGCCTCCGGTGCCAGTGTTCAGGTCAGCCACATTGTTCCATCGCGCATCGCCCACGGTGGATGCCATGACGGAGACGCATTGCGCCTCGAGCGCGCGGGCCATCGCACCGATGCGGACACGCCAATAGCCTTCGAGCGCCTCTGTGCAAGACGGAACAAGCAGAATGTCTGCCTCTTGCAGCGCACGCGCAAGAAGCGGGAATTCAGCGTCATAGCAGATGAGGATGCCGATTTTGCCCAAAGCGGTATCAAACAACGTGAGCGGACCGCCGGGCACGACCCCCATGGGCGCACGTTCCCAGCGGGTCATGATCTGTTTGTCTTGAATGCCCACTTCGCCGCTTGGGCCGAAAAATCGAGCCCGGTTGACGGGGTTTGGTCCGATAACGTCGTCGAAAACCGGTGCCGAGGCCGCGCAGATATAGACATTGAACCTTGCGGCAAGTTCTGCATGGAGCGCATCGACCTGTGGCATCTTATCCGAGATGGCGCGCAAGGACGCGGGAAGGTCAGCGGCCACGTGCAACCCGTCGAGTGTGGCCAATTCCATCGCGCCGTACTCGGGGAATACCAGCAATTCGGCCCCCTGCCCCACGGCCTCGGCGACCCAAGCCTCAAGCTTTTGGGCGTAGTCAGACCACAGATTGAACTGATCGAGCGGGTATGCGGCTGTGGCAATTCTCATTTGGTGCCCTCCTAAAGCCTGCCAAAGACATCGCTGAGGATCTTTTGCAGTCCATTGGCATCGTTTTGGTCAAAGGCGTGTGGCTGGTCGCTGTCGATGTCAAGCACACCAAGCAGTTCCCACGCTCCGTTAAAGACTGGCAAGACGATCTCGGAGCGCGTCGAACTGGAACAGGCGATATGCCCCGGGAAGGCCTCGACATCGGCCACCAGCTGGACAGATCCCGTGCGTGCCGCCGCGCCGCAAACACCACGTGAAAACGGGATGGTGAGGCACCCGTGGCCGCCTTGGTAAGGACCAACTTTGAGCATTTCGGGGCCAGTCACGCGGTAGAACCCGGTCCAGTCAAAACGGTCATCTGCATGGTGCAATTCACACACGACCGTGGCCATAAGGGCCACATCATCCGTTTCGCCCTCGGTCAGGGCGGCGATAGTCTTGGAGATTTCGGCGTAGTCGATCTGCATCTTGGCCCCGCGGTAGCATGTCCCGGCTGTTTAATCACATCCGGGACATGGGCCACAATGGGCAAGGGTCTTGTGCGCGGGGCTCAGACGCGTTCGATGGCAATGGCCGTGCCTTCGCCGCCACCAATGCAGATCGCCGCAACACCGCGCTTGAGGTCCCGCTTTTCCAAGGCATTCAGCAGCGTGACCATGATGCGCGCACCGCTGGCCCCGATGGGGTGGCCCAGCGCACAGGCCCCGCCGTTCACGTTCACCTTGTCGCGCGGCAGGCCCATTTCATGCATGAAGGCCATGGGGACCACGGCGAAGGCCTCGTTCACTTCCCACAGATCCACGTCANCCTTGGACCAGNCCAGCTTTTGCAGGAGTTTCTGTGCCGCTGGTACGGGGGCCGTGGTGAACCACCCCGGCGCTTGCGCGTGGCTGGCATGGCCCATGATCCGCGCACGGATATTCAGGCCCCTGGCCTCGGCCACGTCGCGCGAAGCGAGCAGAAGCGCTGCCGCGCCATCGCTGATCGACGAGGAGTTGGCCGGCGTCACCGTGCCATCCTTGCGGAAGGCCGGTTTAAGCTGTGGGATCTTGTCGGGCCGGGCCTTGGCGGGTTGTTCGTCTTCGGAAATCGTCACCTCGCCCTTGCGGGTGTGCAGGGTGACGGGGGCAATCTCGCCCTCAAACGCGCCGGATTTCTGTGCCGCCAGCGCCCCTTCGAGGGAGCCGATGGCATAGGCATCCTGCGCCTCGCGAGTGAATTGGAAAGTTTCGGCGCAATCTTCGGCAAAGGTGCCCATCAGGCGACCCTTGTCATAGGCATCTTCGAGCCCATCAAGGAACATATGATCCTGCACCTGCGCGTGGCCAAGGCGCGCGCCGCCGCGCATCTTGGGCAAAAGGTAAGGCGCACAGGACATCGACTCCATGCCGCCCGTGATCATCGTGTCGGTATGGCCCAATGCGATCTGATCAAAGCCGATCATCGCCGCCTTCATGCCAGAGCCGCACATCTTGTTGAGGGTGGTGGCGGGCACCTCTTCGCCCAGACCCCCGGCAAACCCGGCCTGCCGCGCAGGGGCTTGGCCTTGGCCCGCGGGCAGAACGCAGCCCATAAGAACCTCGTCCACGGTCTCGGACCGCGCATCTGCCAGAGCCGCGCGAATCGCCGCCCCGCCTAGAACCGGGGCCTCGACCCCGTCGAAATCCCCCTGGAAACCGCCCATGGGCGTGCGGGCGGCGCCCGCGATGACAACTTCCTTCATCGCTTATTCCTCCTCTTTCGTGCCCATGAATACCGAATGGTAAGGAATGGGGTCTAGCCTCGGCCGTATTACTACCTACCGCCCGGAGGCATCATGGACCTGCAAAGCACAGAAACCAACAATACACTTATCATCACCGTCAATGAGGCGCGCATCGACGCCAGCGCTGCCATTCGCTTCAAGGACAGCATGCGCGCCTTGACGGAAAGCGGCCCGGCGAAAGCGGTGCTGGATTTGTCACAGGTGACCTTTGTTGACTCGAGTGGCCTTGGCGCGATTGTCGCATCGATGAAACAACTACGGTCGGGTCAACAACTTGATTTGGCCGGCCTGACCCCGGACGTGGCGAAAGTCTTCCGCCTGACGCGCATGGATTCGGTTTTCGTGATTCATGACAGCATAGAAAGCATGACACGGCAGGCCGCCGGATAAGGCTGCCCCCCTTCTTGCGCAGTAAAAATTCCCATGCTGGAAAGGCCCCGCCCATGGCACACCGGTTTTCCCTGAGTGAGACAGCCACGGAAAGCGGTGTGCGCAGGCTCTTGTCAAAGGGGCGTGCGCGGCTTGTGGCGGCGCATGTGCCGGCCTCCTGGCTTGGCACCATCGAACTGGTTTGGGCCGAGGCACTCAACAACATTGCCGAACACGCCTATGCGGGGCTCGAGCCCGGCAAAGTGCATATTGATGTGGCTATCGAGGAATTCGGCGTATCGGCAAGAATCCGCGACCGTGGCAGGCCGTTGCCGGGTTTGGAGGTACCCGTGGCGCAACTGCCCGAATCGGCCTGCCCGGTAGAAAGCCTTCCAGAGGGTGGATTCGGATGGTTCTTGATCAACGACCTCTGTGAGAGCGTGATCTATCAGCGTCAGAATGGTGAAAACCAGCTATCGCTTATCATTCACCCAAAGGAACACACGGCCTAGTCGAACAACCGCGCGCAAAACCGCATTCTTGTCACAATCTGTGCGCAGAACCGCCCGAATAGTCGGTCAAAAAGAACGAGTAGCTGCATAAGGCTTCCCTCGGCGCCGTGCTATTAACAGCCCCCACCCAGTGCGCGGCGTCGAGGTTTCTTCTTGCCGCAACACAGGTTCCGCCCAAGACGCGGCAGTGGCGTTCCAGCCATCGCGAACCTTCTCGGCCCGGCGCCTCGCAGACAACGACCCCTCATTTACTTACATTTTGATTTTGTGTTTCTCCGTAACGCTTTATGGTCTTCTTGTGGACACCACAGGAGGACCAATGCGCGATTTCCATTTGCCCGGCCGTTCGGCCTGCTTCGCCACCAATGGCCTATGCGCCACGTCGCATCCTTTGGCGGCGAAAACGGCCATCGACATTCTTGAACGCGGCGGCAACGCCATGGACGCGGCGATTGCCGGAGCTGTTTTGCTGGGGATTTGCGAACCGCAGATGACTGGCATAGGCGGCGATTGCTTTGTGTTGTTCAGCGAACCGGGCATCGCCGAGGTCAAGGCGCTGAACGGATCGGGCCGTGCGCCGGCGGCGGCCAGTGCCGCGGATTTGCGTGCCAAAGGGCATGAAACCGTGCCGCTCAATGGGCCAGAGGCGGTCACCATCCCCTGCGCCATAGATGCCTTTTGCCGATTGAGCGATGAGCATGGAAAGCTGGGCCTTGATGCCCTTTTGGCTCCCTCGATCCACTATGCCGAGGCAGGGGTTCCGGTTGCGCCACGTGTGGCTTTCGACTGGCCGACCTCTGGAAAAGCGCTGCAAGGTCATGGCGTTACGCATTACTCCAAGGCGGGACAACCGTATTCCACAGGCGAGGTCTTCCGCGCTCCGGGGCAAGCCGAGGTGCTGCGCCGGATCGCCAAACATGGGCGCGACGCCTTTTACACGGGCGAAGTGGCCGAGGATATGCTGGCCACTCTGAACGGCATGGGCGGCGTTCACAGCCCAGAGGATTTCGCGGTCGCGTCCTGCGACTACACCACGCCCGTGCGCGGGCAATATGGCGGTGTCGATTTGGTGGAACATCCGCCCAATGGTCAGGGCGCGACGGCCATCTTGATGCTTAACATCCTGAAACAATTTGACATTTCAAGAATGGACCCGCTTGGCGCACAGCGTGCTCATATCGAGGCGGAGGCGACGAAACTGGCCTATGACGCGCGAAATCGGATCATCGCGGACCCCGATTATACGGCGCGTTTGGAGCATATGCTGTCGCCTGACACGGCGGCGAAACTGGCCGCGTTGATTGATCCGCAGAACGCCATGCCGGCCGCAGCACCCTTAACGGAGGCGGTGCATAAAGACACCATTTATATCACGGTGGTGGACAAGGACCGGATGGCGGTATCGCTGATTTACTCTATTTTTCATGGGTTTGGCTCTGGCATCGCATCGGAGAAGTTCGGGATCTTGCTGCAGAACCGCGGCGCGGGATTCACCCTGACACCCGGTCACCCGAACGAGATGGCGGGTGGCAAGCGGCCCATGCATACGATCATTCCCGGGATGCTGGCCGACGAGAGTGGCGTCACCATGCCTTTTGGCGTGATGGGTGGGGCCTATCAGCCCAATGGACACGCGAGATTTGTCAGCAATATCACGGACTTCAACATGGACCCGCAGGCCGCGATCGACGCGCCGCGGAGCTTTTCGGACAACGGCGAGATGAAGGTCGAGCGCGGCTACGCCGACAGNGTGAAACAGGAATTGGCCGATATGGGCCATAAGGTGAGCACACCGGAGGAGGCCATTGGCGGGGCGCAGGCGATCCTGATCCGGCCCGATGGGGTGTTGGAGGGAGCCAGTGATGCGCGCAAGGATGGCTGTGCGCTGGGGTACTGAGCGAATCGGGTCTAAGCTCTTGAGTTAACAAGAAAACCCCCTGTCGGCATCGCATCGGTATGACGTCGGTATCGCGTCGGTATTTTTGACCGACGCCCGGCGGGTTAACAGGGCGCGCGGTGTGTTTCGTACGAAACCTACGTGAGTTTCGTACGCTTTGGCCAGCGCGCTCATCAGCCCTTGCGGGCTTCTTCGCGAAGAGCGGAGCGATGAGCGCTCACGGGTCACGTCATGGTGCGCAATGAATGCGCACCCTACGGCATAGCCGCCTGCAACAGCGTTAGTTCAGTTGGAAATGCAGCGGATAGGCACCGTCCTGAAACGGGCCGAAAAGATCGGGGATATCGGGGTGATCCACGGGTTCCCCGGAATAATCGGCCACGAGGTTCTGTTCCGAAACATAGGCCACGTAGTAGCTTTGATCGTTCTCGGCCAGAAGGTGATAGAAGGGTTGTTCCTTCGNGGGGCGGNNNTCCTCGGGGATNGAGTGATACCATTCCTCGGTATTGGAGAANTCNGGNTCCACGTCAAAGACNACNCCCCGGAACGGGTGNTTCTTGTGACGGACCACTTGGCCCAGATGATATTTCGCTCGTGTCTTNAGCATCATATTGCAGCCCCTATCCTCGCATCTTAANGGTTTCAAGGCCGGTTTGTCTAATACCGGGGGNAATTTNGNTGGGAAACAGTCTGTGAACCTTGCTTTGACAGTGCTTGAGATCGTGGCCCCGGTTTTCATGCTGGCGGCCATAGGGTTCGCATGGGTGAAGCTCGGATTCGACTATAACGTGGAGTTCGTCACCCGAATGGCGATGACCCTGTCAGTGCCTTGCCTGATCTTTGTCTCTCTCATGCAGACCGAGATCGACCCTGCGGCCCTGACCACGCTGTCGCTGGCCGCGGTCGTGGCTTATGGCGTGCTGACCGTGGCGATGCAGGTCTTGATGCGCGCGGGCGGTTTGGAGCAGCGGACCTATTCAGCGCCGATGATTTTCGGCAATACCGGCAACCTTGGCCTGCCGCTGGCCCTATTTGCCTTTGGCGAAACCGGGCTTGGCTATGCGGTGGTGGTCTTTGCGATCATGGCGATCTGGTCATTCACCTATGGAATCTGGCTGGTCTCGGGGGGCGGGTCGGTCTTGAAGGTGGTGAAGGAGCCGCTGGTGGCGGCCACCGTGCTGGGCGGCGTGTTCCTGTGGCAAGGCTGGGAGACACCCATCTTCGTGACAAATGCACTTGACCTAGTAGGCCAAATGGCGATCCCGCTGATGCTGATCACGCTGGGGGTGGCGGTGGCGCGGCTGACCCCGGGGCGGGTCAAACTGGCCACGGTACTGTCTGCCCTCAAGGTGGTGCTTTGTGCCGCGATCGGCTGGACCGTGGGGTTGTGGTTCGGGTTGGACGACACGGCCTTGGCGGTGCTGGTTTTGCAGGTGTCGACGCCGGTGGCGGTGACATCCTACCTTTTGGCGGAAAAATACGGCGCGGATGCGCAGGCCGTGGCCGGATTGGTGGTGGTCTCGACCTTGATGGCGGTGGTGGCCCTGCCCGTTTTGCTGGCATTTCTTCTCTGAGCGGGCACTCTGGGCGAATTCGTGATTTGAACCTGTGTCGCTTTGCGGTAGAATAAGAAAAAAAGACAAAAGCGAGAGGCAGTATGAGCAGAACTCTTCGCGCCATGATGATCGTGATGCTGGTGGCATCCTGTGGGGGTGGACGCGATAGCGGTCCGCCGCCCCGGAATTTGGATGATGCCTGTGCGATTGTCTCAGAGCGCCCGCAATACCTTCGTGCTTTCCGCGCGACCGAACGCCGTTGGGGCGTGCCGGTGCATGTGCAGATGGCAACCATTCACCAGGAATCGAAATTCGATGGCGACGCGCGAACGCCGTTCCGCTGGACCTTGGGGGTGATCCCCATGGGGCGGCAGAGCTCGGCCTATGGCTATAGTCAGGCGCTGGACGGGACTTGGGACGAGTATCTCGAGGAAACCCGTCGCTTCACGGCGCGGCGCAACGACATCCACGATGCCACCGATTTCATGGGCTGGTACATGGCGAAGTCGAACGAGAGCCTCGGGATTTCCATGAGCGACGCGCGCAATCAGTACCTTGCCTATCACGAGGGTCGCACCGGGTATTCACGCGGGTCTTACAACGCGAAACCCTGGCTTTTGCGGGTTTCAGCCAAGGTGGAAGAGCGCGCACGGATGTACGAGGCGCAGTTGCGCAGTTGTGGCGGACGGCGCGGTCTGTTCTGAAGACCAAGGGCGCGATGGAACAATCGCGCCCTTGAGTAATCGGTATACTGCCGTTTCGTTTTAGTCCGGCGGCTGCCCGACGTTGCGCCGGTTGGGAATAACGAACTGTTTGTTCGCCAGACGCACCCCGGTTTCGAGATCACCCAGGACCACCGTTGTCCGGCCTCCCGTGTCATCGGTAATGACCCATTGGCGCAGTTCGACGGGATTGGCCGTGAAAACCAGTTCGATGCTGCCGTATTCGGGATTCTTGGGGTCTTGCGCGCGGATCGTGGTGGTTTTGCCATCGCTGGCGTGGCCTGTGACCATGCGTTCGCGGGTCAGATCCACATTCCGCGCCAGAATGATCTTGAGCGGCGTGCGGTGCAGCGGATAGGCCTCGGGGTCGGTGTTCGACTTGGGATCGACAATGCCCACGGTATCGCCGTCTGCAATCACCAAGGTGCGTTCGGGTGGGGCGTATTCGAAACGCACGCGGCCCGGACGTTTTATGTAGATTTCACCGGTGCTGATCGTTCCGTCATCGTTTATCTGGGTGAATTCGCCCGAGGCGGTCGAAAACGAATTCAGATAGCTGGAAATTTGCCCCAACGACAGTTTTTCCGCCGCGGCGGGGAGTGCCGTGGCAAGGCAAAGCGCCGCCGCAGGAAAAATACTTTTGATACGCATGTTTGCCATGCTCCTTACCTCGTGTCGTGTCGCGCCATTTAGCAATAGTGGGCGCTGTTATGCGATATCAAACCGCCTTATTGCGATATCAGCATCCCCGCGCCGGTAATCAAGGCCACAGCGGCAAGGCATAGCCCGACAAGCATCAAGATACCGTCGCGGGCGGTGAAGGCCAGGCCGATCAGCGCGATCGCAAGCATTGGCAATGCGGCGGCAAAAGGGATGATTTCAAGCGGTGGCACTAGCAGGCACAGGGCAATCACACACAGGGCGGCAAAGATTTTGGCCGGACGCGTCACCAGGTTTGCCAAGCGATGACCCAGCCAGCGGTCCATCCGGCGGGCCACAGGGCGGGCTTTTCGGGTGGCACGGTGCAATTTTTCGGCGGTGACCTGCCGGTTTTCGAGGAAGCTGGGCAACCAGATATGCTGACGCCCCAGAAGCACCTGTGCGGCGATCAAACCAATTACCAAGGCGAACAGGCTTGGCACACCGGGGATGCCGCCAAGAGGCGATGCCACGACGATTGCAGGCAGAAAAAGAAGCGGGCCAAAACCGCGCGACCCGATCCGTTTCACCACATCGCCCAGCGAAACGGGCGTGTTCCCTTGCGCCAAGTCGCCAAGTTCGTCCACCAGCCCCTTGGCTGTTTCGATATCCCCCATGCCGCACTATCCTATGCCTTGTGAATAGCTTCAACGCGCAAGGCGCGCGTTGGTTTCATGCGGCGTGGGGCGTTTATTGTTCCGGCACCAGAATCTCGCGTTTGCCGACGTGGTTGGCGGCACTCACGACGCCTTCTTCCTCCATCTGCTCCACGAGCCGCGCGGCCT
>PR_CR_10_Liq_1_inCRDRAFT_1001950_pt1 | contig 11020 bp, 7 predicted proteins | sample PRCRCaboRojoPR_3_FD_10241 | JGI IMG/M metagenome (IMG submission 10241) | reverse complement strand
CCCGCGGCTGGGACGCAGGCCCCGCCGTCGGGAGCCGCGATGCCGAGGCAGCGGCGCGCACCGGCGCAGGCGAGCCGCTCAGCATGGTGCTGCATGCGCACGACGGCGAGCCGGTCATCGACCTGCTGCGCCGCATCGAGCTGCCGGACGACTACCGCATGGCGCCGGCGGGCGATGCCCGCACCCGGGGATTCCTTGGAATGACGGTCTCCCTGGAGCCGGTGTACCGGGAGCTGCTGAGCCTCCCCTTCTGCACACGCGGCCATCTGCTGCTGGCTCTGCCCGACGGCACGGTGCTCTTCGACACCCGCGCGGGACAGCCCGCGGCGAGGCTCGCAGACGTTCCGAGGCAGCTCCCCGCGGCGCCCGCCGCCGCTGGCCGGCACCGGCTGATGGAGGGCCCGGAGCGCCTCGTCGCGAGCCACACCCTGAGCCCCGGCCTGGATCTCTTCGCAGTGCTGCCCCGCAGCGAGCTGCAGGCCCCGCTGTGGACGCTGAAGCTGCAGACGCTCGGGCTCACGCTGGCGGCGGTGATGCTGCTGGGGGCGGTGCTGCTGGCCTGGCTGCGCGGCCTGGTGCTGGCGCCGCTTGCGGCCCTGCGCGGTGCCGCCGAGCGCATCGGCGCCGGCGAGCTGCGCCCCAGCATCCGCGTGCGCTCGGACGACGAGCTGGGGCAGCTCGCAGGTGCGGTGCGCGACATGGGCGAGCGCCTGGCCGCAGCGCACAGCCAGATGGAGCACCAGGCCTTTCACGACCACCTCACCGATTTGCCGAACCGGCGGCTGATCCGTGAGCTGTTGTCGGAGGAGCTGGAGCGCGCCGAGCGCGCCGGGGGCGCCGGGGGCGCCGGGGGCGCCGTGGCGATTTTGTTCATCGACATCGACGACTTCAAGCGCATCAACGATGCCCTCGGCCACGCTGCCGGGGATGCGCTGCTGCGGGCGGTGGCGGAGCGACTGGGCGCACTCTCGCGCACACTGGAGCGACCACAGCGCACCCATCTGGCGCGCCTGGGCGGCGATGAGCTGCTGCTGGTGCTGGCAGATGCCGTCGAGCCCGATGTGGCAGCGGACATCGGGGCGCGGGCGCTTGCGGCGGTGGCCAGGCCGGTCACGCTCGGCGAGCTGCGGCAGGTGGTCACCGCGAGCATCGGCGTCGCGCTCTTCCCACGCGACGCAACGGACGCGGACGGTCTGATCCGCGCCGCTGACCTCGCCATGTACGCCGCCAAATCCCAGGGCCGCAACACCATCTGCTTCTACTCCGCGGAGCTCAACGCCCGGGTGGCGGCCCGCCTGCGCCTGGAGAACGGTCTGCGCCAGGCCCTCGCCCGCCAGGCGCTGCGCCTGCACTACCAGCCCATTGTGGACCTCGCCAGCGGGCGGGTGGTGGCCTTCGAGGCCCTGCTGCGGTGGCGGGACCCGGACCTGGGTGACGTGTCCCCGGCCGAGCTCATCCCCATTGCCGAGGACACGGGCCTGATCCTGCCCATCGGCCGCTGGGTGCTCGGCGAGGTGTGTCGGCAAATCGTCGCCTGGCGCGCCCGGGGCTGCGCCACGGTGCCCGTGGCGGTCAACGTGTCCGCCGCACAGCTCAACCGCGAGGACCTGGCCCCGATCATCCGTCAGGTGTTGGCGGACTACGATCTGACACCGGCCGACCTGGTGCTGGAAGTCACGGAGTCCGTGCTCATGACGCTCGACACCCAGAGCGAAGCGCGCTTCGCCGCCCTCCGGCAGCTCGGCGTGCCGATCCATATCGACGACTTCGGCACCGGCTGTTCGTCCCTGTCCTACCTGCACCGGTTCCAGTTCGACTGCATCAAGATCGATGCGGGCTTCATCGGCGGCGTGACAGAGCCGGGCGATGCGCGCATCCTCGTGACCGCCATCATCGCCCTGGCGCATGCGCTGGACACGAAGGTCATCGCCGAGGGCGTGGAGACCCCGGCTCAGGCAGCCGCGCTGACGGCGCTCGGCTGCAAGCTGGGGCAAGGCTACGGCTATGCGCGGCCGCTGGCAGAGGATGCCGCAGGGGCGCTCGCGGGGCGGCGGCTGGCGGTCGCCGACTCCGCGCAGACAAGCGGCCCGATCGAGTACCGGGCAGCCGGTCCAGCGCAGGTCTCCGGCACGGTCGTCGGCTGATCCGCGAGGGGGACGGCATACCCGCACAGCACACCCAGGTTTGCCTCGGCCCGGACCCCGCCGATAAGCTTCGAGCATCCGCAACGCCTGCTTCAGGACCACACATGAACCTTATCCGCTCCCGGATCGGCGCCCTCGGCGTCGCCACGCTGGCCCTGGCGCTTCAGGGCTGTCTGTCCGTGCCCGTCAACCTGCGCTCCGAGCCCGCCGGCGCCACCGTGCGCGCAAACGGCAAGGCCATTGGGACCACGCCCATGCAGATCACCGCGGATCGCGTGTTTCCGGCCAAGCGCCGCGGCATCGGCTGGGAGCGGGAAGGCACGCTCACGCTGGAGCGCCCGGGCTGCACGCCCAAGACGCTCGAAGTGGACAACGACACGCTCAAGCGCAGCCTCACCGTGGACCTGGAGTGCCGCCCTGACGCACCTGCCGTGGTCAGCACCGGTGCCACGCCCGCGCCGACACCCGCCGCGGCACCCGCGGCGCCCTCGCCCACCGGCGCGACGGCCCAGCGCCTGCGGGAGCTGGAAGGCCTGCGCAGCCAGGGCCTGATCACCGAGGCCGAGTACCAGTCGATCCGCAGGCGGATACTGGACCGGCTGTAGGCGGCTGTTGCCCATCTTCGTCCCGACTGCCCGCAAGCCCATCCTTGTCCGACAGACACTCCCCGCGCGTCATCGTCGGCCTCTCCGGCGGCGTCGACTCCGCCGTGGCGGCGCATCTGCTCGCCGAGCAGGGCTTCGCCGTGGAAGGCCTGTTCATGAAGAACTGGGAGGAGGACGACGCCCCCGGCTACTGCTCCGCCGCCGCGGACCTGGCCGATGCGCAGGCGGCGGCGGACCGGCTCGGCATCCCGCTGCGCACCGTCAACTTCGCCACCGAGTACTGGGACCGGGTGTTCGCGGCCTTCCTCGCCGAGTACCGCGCGCTGCGCACCCCGAATCCGGACGTGCTCTGCAACAGCGAGATCAAGTTCCGCGCCTTCCTGGACCACGCCCTGGACCTGGGGGCCGCGCGGATCGGCACCGGCCACTATGCGCGGGTGACGCATGCGGCGGACGGCAGCCGCCTCAGACTCGCCCGGGATGCGGGCAAGGACCAGACCTACTTCCTGCATCGGCTCACACAGCGACAGCTGAGGCACGCCCTGTTCCCGCTGGCGGACCTCACCAAGGCGGATGTCCGCGGCATCGCCCGCGGGCTCGGGCTTGCGAACGCGCAGAAGAAGGACAGCACCGGCATCTGCTTCATCGGCGAGCGGCGCTTCGCGGACTTCCTGGCGCGCTGGCTGCCGGATGCGCCAGGCCCCATCGAGACGCCCGAGGGCCGGATCCTGGGCGAGCACCGCGGGCTTGCCTGGTACACCATCGGCCAGCGCTCCGGGCTCGGCATCGGCGGCGTGCGCGAGGCCGGCGAAGCACCCTGGTTCGTCGCCGCCAAGGACGCCGCGCGCAACGCGCTCATCGTCGCGCAGGGGGCCGGACATCCCCTGCTCTACGCCCGGGGCCTGCGCGGCGAGCAACTGCACTGGATCGCCGGCGCAGCGCCGGTGCCCGCAGATCGGCTGCCGTTCACCTGCCTGTGTCGGCTGCGCCATCGTCAGCCGCTGCAGCGCTGCACCCTGGTCGAGTACGATACGGCCCGTTGCCGCGTCCGCTTCGCCGAGCCGCAGCGCGCCGTCACGCCGGGGCAGTCCGTGGTGTTCTATCTGCGGGATGAATGCCTCGGCGGCGCCGTGATCACAGCCGCAGATTAGGCGTCGCCGACGGCGCAGGGCACCCTGGGTGATCGCCGTTGCGGATTGTCCCGGCCCTGCCCCCATATCAGCCGGACCGGCGGCTGCGCCAGACACCCGCAACGCCCTCGACACTCGCCCCTCGCAACTCGCCACTCACGATGGAACACACCGACCAAGACCGCCTCATTGCGCTCGCCGGCCTGCACCAGGCGGCCTACTGCGTCCAGCGCATCGCCAACCGCGGCAGCGTCGACACGGCGCAGATGGAGCCCTGCATCTACAGCCTGTTCCAGATCGACGCCGACGACGTGCCCGCGGTCTACGGCGAGCCCGGGGCAGTGGCGACGGGCGCGCGCCAGGTGGTGGCCCAGCTCACCGGGGAACCGGCGCGGGAGATGGAGCTGACCCGCTACGTCATCGCGCTCATGCGCCACGAGCGCAACCTCGCCGGCCGCGGCCGGATGCTGCAGGAGATCGCCCGCCGCATCCAGGGCGCAGCCGCCGCCCGCGGCGACCTGCCGCTGCTGGACCGGGAGGTGCTCGCGGGCCTCGCCGGCATCTACCAGGACACCATCAGCAAGCTCACCCCGCGCATCATCGTTCGCGGCAACCCGCTGTACCTGCAGAACCCGGACAACCAGGACCGCATCCGCGCCCTGCTGCTGGCCGGCATCCGTGCCGCCCTGCTCTGGCGCCAATGCGGCGGCAGCCGCTGGCAGGTGCTGCTGGGCCGGCGCAAGATGCTCGACGCCGCACGCGCCTATCTGCGGGATACCGAAAGCGTCTGAAAGTATTTTCCTCCTCGCGAAGCGCCTGCTTCGCGACCAGGGACCAGAGAGCGCAGCGAGTAGTCCAACCTCCACGATGCGCAGGCCAGCCGCATCCTGCGTGGCCCCCCCGAGGGAGTTGCAGTGCTCAATCGCTCCGGGACGCCAGGACGAAGTCCCCAAGGAATGCGAGCCGCCCCAGGGGGCTGGCCTTACGCGCATAGCGCTCGTCGGCGGTAATGAGCGTGGCCTCACGCTCCAGCGCAACGGCGTGATAGAGCGTGTCGAAGAGGTGTTGGTCCAGGTCCACGGCGAGCCGCGCCGCGCGCAGCAGCACCGAATGCTCATCGCAGACCTGAAGCTCCAGCGCATCGAGTAGGCCGGACGCTCGCTCCAGGATATCCGGGTTCAGTCGCACCACGACAGCCGTGGTCTCCAGCAGCCAATGTACTGGCTGGATCACGTCGATGCGGCCCCGGCGAACCGCGTCCAGGACCTCCAGGGCCCGGTCCGCGTGCGGCTCGACCAGCGGGTCCGGAAAGACCCACTTGACTGCCACACTGGCATCGATCACGGCCCTCACGGGCGCCCATCCTCCCGCGCACTGCGGATCTCCTGATCCGACCTTGGTTGCTGCTCCGCGCGCAGCGCCAGCAAGGCATCGATCGCGGCTGCACGCCGCTGCTGGCGCCGTCTGTCCTCGATCGCCTGCCGCATCAGAGCGGTCAGCACAGCGCTCTTGTTCTCACCCGCAAACAGGGCGTTGAATTCCGCTTTGACCTCGTCGGGCACGCTGAAGTTGACTGTGGCCATCGATCTTTGCCGTAAAGTTGTTGATGATTTCAACACACACTAGCCGGACCGACCGGCGGCCGCAAGCGCAATAACATCCGGTTTGGCGGCGACGCGCATCGCCAGATGTCTTGCCTCGGGCGTCCTGTCCGCCGCCCGGTTACATCCAGATTCAAACAGGCCGCCGTCGAAGACCCTGCGCCACCGGCTCACTTCCTGAGCCTGTGTTGCTGGTAAAGTCCGCAGCACGCGATGCAGTCGTCTTATCGTGCACGAATCAGCCATGCCCACAGGGAACAGCGCGCTCTACTTCGACAGCGCGGCCACGACCCGCGTCGCGCCGGAGGTCTGCGCGGCCATGCTGAAACATCTGGAAGGGACCGGCGCCTTCGCCAACCCGTCCTCGGCGCAGCATGAGGCCGGGCGGCTCGCCGCCGACGGCGTCGAGCAGGCTCGTGCAGACGTCGCGGGCGAGCTGTGCTGTGCCACCGACGAGATCCTCTTCACTTCCGGCGCGACAGAGAGCATCAACCTGGCCCTCCGCGGCGTGATGCTGGCCAATGCGCGGCACGGGCGGCACCTCGTCACCACCCAGATCGAGCACAAGGCGGCACTGGCCTGTTGCCAAGCCTTGGCGGACGAAGGTTTCGAGATCACCAGGGTCCCGCCCGGCCGGGACGGTCGCGTCGATCCGGCCGCGATTGCAGATGCCGTGCGTCCCGACACGCTGCTCGTCTCCGTCATGCACACCAACAACGAAACCGGTGTCATGCAACCGATGCAGGAGATCGCCGCGNTTGCCGAGGACCGCGGCGTGCTGCTGCACGTCGATGCCGCGCAGGCGGCCGGGAAGCTGCGTATCGACCTCACGCAGACCCCCATCGACCTGCTGTCGCTGTCGGCCCACAAGTTCCACGGGCCCAAGGGGATCGGCTGCCTGTTCGTGCGGGATCGCGGGCGGCTGCCGCTGCGACCGCTCACCTTCGGCGGCGGCCAGGAGTTCGGCCTGCGGCCCGGGACCCTGCCGACACACCAGATCGCCGGCCTCGCCGCCGCACTGAGGCTCGTCTCCGAGCATCGCGACCGGGACCACCAACAGGTGAGCCGGCTGCGCGCACGCTTCATCGAAACGCTTGCCGCACAGGTACCGCTGAGCGTCCACGGCGCCGCGGACGCCACATCGCCCTATATCGTTAACCTCTCGATCCCCGGCATCCGCAGCGATGCCCTGATCAACCAATGCGCCTCGGAGATCGCGATCGCGTCCGGGTCGGCATGTTCTTCCGGCACCGTCGAGCCGTCCCACGTGCTGCGCGCCATGGGCGTTGAGGGCGATCTGCTGTACGGAGCGGTACGCGTCAGCTTCGATCGTTACCATACCGCGGCGGACATCGAGGCGGCTGCCGGCGCCATCGCCCAATCTGTCAAACGCATCAGAGAGTTAGACGCCTGAGTGAACATCGACCCCAAGCACACCGCGTTCGGTCGGCACGAGACCTTCCCGCTGCGCTACGCCTGGCTGACCAAAGGCTACAGGGCCGTCACCGAGCGCCCGGACATCTTTGCGCAGCCGGACCGAGCCATGGTCAAGCTCGGTGTCGGACGCAACATGGTCAGTGCCATCCTGTACTGGCTCCAGGCGGCACGCCTGCTCGACTACGCGGACGGGGAGGCAACCCCCACCACCCTTGGACAGGTCATCCTTGGCGATGAGGGCGATCGTTTCCTGGAGGACGAGGCCACACTCTGGGTGCTGCATTGGCTCATCGCCTCCAACAGCCGGCTGGCGACCGGCTTCTACTGGTTCTTCAACCGCTTCGCCCTGCCCCGTTTCCGCGAGGACGAGCTGCGCGCCGGCCTGACCGATTTCGTCGCGCGCGAGCTGCGCATCGAGCGCTCCGCCAGCACCCTGAAATCCGACACCTCGACCCTGCTCAGAATGTACGCACCCGGCGACCCGACCGAGCCAGGCCGCGGCGAAGATCATCTCGACACGCCGATGAGCCAGCTGCGGCTGGTGGAGCAGACCGGCCAGGGCCGGGAATTCCTCAGCCTCCGGAGCCCGCGCCCCTTCCTGCCGCCGCTGGCGCTGCATGTCGCCCTCGCCGAGTGCTTCGCGGACGATCGCCAAGGTCGGCCGGCGATACCCGTCCGCGACCTCCTCTACGGCCGTGACGACGGCGCCGCCCCGGGCGCGGTCTTTCGCCTCAGCGAAGACGGCCTGATGACGGCGCTCAATCGCGTCATGCGCACCTGGCCCGGCTGCTACGAGCTGCGCGACACCGCTGGCGTCCACCAGCTCTATCGCGTCCGCGACGTCGCAAGCCCGGAAGCCATCCTTGAGGACTACTACCGGCAGGATGCAGCAGCGTGAGTACATCAGCCGCCCAGGTGCGTAACCTCGATGCGCCGGCCGTCCTGCCCGCCGACGGACGGCTCTCGGAGCACATCGGCATCGGTGCTGGATTCCGCCGCTCCATCAACCTGGAGCGCGATCAAGACGCCGCCGATCTGCTGCAAGGCTATGTGCCCACGTCGCGCGCCCTGGCCGCGCTGGAACAGCTCGCCGATGGCCTGGACGGCCACGCCGCCGGGCGTGCGCTGGCGCTCATCGGCCCATATGGCGCCGGCAAGTCCGCGTTCGGATTGTTCGCAGCCGCGCTGCTCGGTCCACCGGACGCCACCGGCAAGACCATCGCCGACGCCAAGCTCCGCCATGCGGCGCCAGACCTGGCTAAACGCCTGCGTGCCACAGGCCACAGCGCACACGGCTTGCTGCGGGTTCAGGTCAACGGCATACCGGACTCCCTGATCCGCCAATTGCTGCTCGCCCTGGCCCGCGCCGCGGAGCAGGCGGCGCTGCCCGCAACGCTGATCAAGCGCATCCGGGCCGCGGCGCGGCCTGGCACCCGCATGGACCATGTGATCGACCTCATCTCCCAAACCCGGAGCGCCTGGGCAAGCGCCGGCGGAAGCGGCGTGCTGATCCAGATCGACGAGCTGGGAAAGCTGTTGGAGTTCGAGGCCCAAGGCGGCGACCGCAGCGAGATCCATCTGCTCCAGCTGTTGGCAGAAAAGGCGGCCGAGCCCAGCGACGCACCGCTTTGCATCCTGGTCATGTTGCACCAGGCCTTCGAGCACTACGGCGCGCGCCTCGGCAAGACGCTCCGCGACGAGTGGAAGAAGGTCCAAGGCCGCTTCAGCGCAGTCGCCTTCCTGGAGCCCGCAGAACAGTCGCTGCGGGTCACCGCCGCCGCGTTCAACCGCGATGCGGACCTCGGCGAGGGCCTGAAATCCGAAATCTTCGACATCACCAGCCGATTGGCTGAATGCTCCGCCCTGCCACTCGGCCTGGACCTCGCCGGCGCCACAGAGCTGTTCGAGCACTGCTACCCGCTGCACCCCACCACGCTGCTGATCCTGCCCGTGCTCTGCCAGCGCGTGGCCCAGAACGAGCGCACACTGTTCTCCTATCTGGCCAGCACCGAGCATTTCGGCCTGAGCCGGCGGTTGCAGGAACTGCGGCCAGGCGACTGGATCGGCCCCTGGGAGCTCTACGACTACTTCATTCTCAACCAGGCCGGCGGCTTCTCCGATCCCCTCACTTACCACCGCTGGGTGGAAGTCATCACCGCCCTGGAGCGCTGGGACGGCCATACCGAAGGGGACGGGGACGACGCCGCGGTGCGGCTGCTCAAGACCATCGGGCTTCTGAACCTCGTCGGCGCGCAACGGGGCCTGAGGGCCTCGGAGGCCGTGCTGCGGCTGCTGTTCGACGACGCCCTCGACGGGCTGCTGGAGGCACTGCAAGCCGCATCGATCATCCACTTCCGCGGCTTCGCGCAGGAGTTCCGTGTCTGGCAGGGCAGCGACTTCGACCTCCATGGTGCCCTGGAGCAGGCCGCCGCCGAACAGAATGAGCGTTCGCTGGCCGACACCCTCAACGCCCTTGCCCCCCTGCCCCCGGTGGTCGCGCGCCGGGCCAGCATCGAGACCGGTACGCTGCGCAGTTTCCAGGTCCGGTTCACATCCGCCGAACGCTGGCCACCGGCCCGCACCGACGCCGAGCTTGACCTCTTTCTGTACCTGGCCGAGCCCGGCGAACAGCCCGAGCTGCACGACGCCCCCGAACGCGCCGTGGTCGCCGTCTGCCAATCCACCGAGCGCCTGCGCGAGCTGGTGGCCGAGTGGCAGGCCCTCACAGAGCTGCCCCGGCAGCACGCCCAACTGCAGCAGGACCCAGTCGCCAAGCGCGAGCACCGGGCCTGGCTGGAGCACGCCGAGGCCGATGCCATCGGCGCCATCCGCGCCCTGCTGGAGTCCCCGGAGCACCTGCGCTGGCACTTCGACGGCGAGCATCAGCCCATCGCGTACCGGCGCATGCTGCAAACCGCGCTCTCGGACTGGGTGATGCAGCATTGCTTTCCGCTCACCCCGCGTATCAGCAACGAGCTGATCAATCGCGAGCGCCTCTCCAGCGCCGCCAGCACCGCGCGCAAGAAGCTGCTCGCCGCCATGCTGTCGGCAGCGGACCAAGACGGCCTGGGCATCGCCAAGACGCCGGCGGAAAAGAGCCTCTACCTGTCGCTGCTGCGCGAGAGCCGCCTGCATCGCCCCGGTACCGACGGCCGCTGGGACTTCCACCCACCGGACCCGAACCACGACCCCTGCCGACTAGGCCCGGCTTGGCGCACTATGCATCGCATCCTGGGCGAGGCCGGGCAACGCCAGGTGCCGCTGCCGGAGATCTACGCCAAGCTCCAGGCACCGCCCTACGGGATCAGGCTGGGCGTGCTGCCCATCCTGCTGGTCACCTACCTCATCGCCCACCGCCGCGAGACCGCGCTCTATCAGGAGGGCGCCTTCAGCGAGCAGCTCAGCATTGCCCAGGCCGAGCTCCTGTGCCGCCGGCCGGCGCTGTTCGCCATCGAGCGATTTGAGCTCAAGGGCCTGCGCGCCGAGCTGTTCCAACGCTACCTCGGCTCCATTGTCGGCAACCTCGCCGGCGATGCCACCCTGCTCGATATCGTCCGCCCGCTGATGCGTTTCGCCCAGCAATTGCCCGAGTACAGCCAGCACTGCGACGGCCTCAGCGCCGAGGCCGAGCGGGTGCGCGCCGTCTTCCGCCAGGCCAAGAGCCCGGGGCAGATGCTGTTCACCGAGTTGCCCCGCGCGTGCGGCTTCGACCCCGACAGCTTGCGGCTCGCCGCAACCGACGTGACAGCGCCGGCGACGGCAGCTCACCGTCGGCACCGACCAACCCCACACCCTCGACCACATAACCGGACAGGTGGAGATCGACTCGGTTTGTATCGGCGTCCGCCATGGCCGCAACCACGTCATCGTCACCGAGGCCAAGCGCGGCCCCTTCGACAGCATCGCCAGGCACAAGCTCGCATACGCCGTCTGGTCGGTCCGCAGCAACATCCCCGACGACATCCCGATCATCGCCATCTGCTGCTGCGCGTCACCGACACGGATCAGGGACTGGAATTCAACGTCGCCGAGTGCGCCATCGACGACGGACGCGACGGCGTGCCAAGCCTGCACTCCGTCGAGCCGATCGGGCATCGGCGGCT
>PR_CR_10_Liq_1_inCRDRAFT_1001949_pt1 | contig 11023 bp, 7 predicted proteins | sample PRCRCaboRojoPR_3_FD_10241 | JGI IMG/M metagenome (IMG submission 10241) | reverse complement strand
CCCGAGGCGCGTCCTGACGATTGCCAGAGGCCGGGAACGGATGTACTGGATCCGGCAAAACAAGGGCAAGGATTACCGGGTGAACGAAAGCCATATCCTTTCCCTGAAGAAGAGCCGTCAGGAAGGTAAAGGGGAGCGTGGTAGCATACTCGATATTTCGGTAAGAGACTACCTGGCAAAGTCTGCTAAATTCCGGAGTAATTACAAAGGCTATAAAGTTGCGGTCGACTTTCCGGAGCAGGCGGTTCCACTTCCCCCCTATTTTCTCGGGCTTTGGCTGGGTGATGGGTCTTCCTACAAAAGCAACATCATCAATCAGGATGAGGAGGTAGTTGCCTATTTGGAGGAACTGGCTCAGGCAAAAGGGCTGGAGCTGGTCACTTACAAGCAGGAAGGAAAATGCCCGGAACACCGGATCAGCAACCGGGCAGAAGGCCGGCATGGGTACAGTATTCAGGGCGTACTCCGGGAAATGGAGGTCTTGCAAAACAAACATATTCCTCAAGCCTACCTTATCAATAGCCGTCAAAAGCGGCTGGAGTTGCTGGCCGGTCTTATTGACAGCGACGGGCACTATCTTGTGCAGTCTAATGGGTATGAAATCACCCAAAAGAATGAAGCGCTGGCCCGGCAAATCAAATTCCTCTGCGACAGCCTTGGCTACCGGGTGAGCTTCAAACCCAAGCAGGCGGTCATCAGCAGCATCGGCTATGAATCTACCGTTTACCGGCTCCGGATTTATGGCAATCTGGATGAAGTTCCAGTCAAAGTGGAACGCAAGCAAGCCAATCCATGGAAGAGCCTGGTCAACTGGCAAGTCACCGGTATTCAGGTGGAGTACGATAAAGTAGACGATTACTACGGGTTTGAGATTGACGGCAACCGGCGCTTCCTGCTGGAAGACATGACCGTTACGCATAATACCGCCTTCACCCTCTCTCTGGCCCGAAACGCCGCCATGACCTTCAAAAAAGCAGTCGCCTTTTTCTCCCTGGAGATGTCTGCCCTGCAGCTCGCTCAGCGTATCATTGCGATGGAAGCGGAGATCTCCGGTATGAAAATGCGGAACGGGCAATTAGAGGACTACGAGTGGGAACAGCTCAATGCCGCCCTGGAACGGGTCAGTGAAGTCCCCATCTACATTGACGATACGCCGGGCATCAACGTCTTCGAGCTCCGGGCCAAATGCCGCCGCCTGAAGATGCAGCACGACATCGACCTGATCGTGATCGACTACCTGCAGCTAATGAGTGGTGGCGGGGACAATCAGCGTGGCAACCGGGAACAGGAGGTCAGTGCCATCTCCCGGGCCCTCAAAGGCCTTGCAAAAGAGCTTAACGTGCCGGTCATCGCCCTTTCTCAGCTGAGCCGTGCGGTGGAGACCCGCGGGGGGAGCAAACGGCCGCAGCTGTCGGATTTGCGTGAGAGCGGAAGTATTGAGCAGGACGCTGATATCGTGGCCTTTATATATAGGCCAGAATACTATGACATCCTCGAAGACGAGGAAGGTATGTCCCTCAAAAACGTAGCCGAGCTGATTGTCGCCAAGCACCGTCACGGTGCCCTGGAGACCGTCCGCATGCGTTTTGAAGCCGAGTTCGCGCGGTTTTCCGACCTCGATGACCCCGACTTTGGCGACCTGCCCGGGGATACCTTTGGGGACCCGCAGGCGCCCAATATCATCACCCGGCCTTCTAAGATGAACGATGATGAGGATATTCCGTTTTAGTTTTGCTTTGCTTCATACATCGGCCAACCTAAGGTATCGCAGTTAACGGGGCAGGAAATTCAAAGCTCCACCGCCTCCCATTCCACAATACGCCGCTCGGCTGAAGAGAAATTGATACCTACTGCAATTTTTTGCCGGAGCGAGTTGGTGTAGGGCTCAAGGTATCCTTTATCCTGAATTTGCTGAAGCGCTTCTCCCGCACTTTTGTCCAATTTGAACTCAAGCGCATAAATACGATCAGCCGTTTCCACCAGCGCATCGCAGTGACCACGGGAAGAATGTACTTCTGAGCGAATATAGGTCCCTAACAAGGAAAAAATCAAAGCCACAACAGCGTGGTAAAAATGCTCCGTTTGCCCTTTCCAATGATCGTAGGGAATTTCTGAAAAAGCCGAATTGATAATCTGAAAAGCTTCCTCTAAATGACCGGAGCGCATCGCCTCCCGCAACCGCAAGACCTTTGGTACCGGATTCTCAGACGGATAATCGAGGTACTCTTTCAAAAGGACTTCCTGAAGGGAATGCCGGACTTCCTGGTTGGGGTAATCCAGGGTATAAACCAAGTCTGCCGGCTCATAATGCTTAATGGTGAGGTATCCCGTTTGAAAAAGGATGGGGATGGGCTGTAAATTACGCAGGTCGAAACTATTGAGGTCATGCTGGGTGGCCAGCGTATCCCTCAGGTTGAAATAGCTGCGCTTCTTCATTTCTTTTACGAGAAAGGTCGGTGTACCCGTCTCGAACCAAAAATTTCGGTACTCTCCCCCACCCCGGAAAAAACTAAGAATAGAGAAGGGATTATACACTCTCTCTGTGCCGCCCCAGGAATAACCATTATACCAACGACGGACCTCCTCTTTATCCACGGTTTTTAAAGGCTGCGCAAAATAGTGCTCCAGCTCTTCCTGCGTGATGCCAAGCAAGGTACGGGCCGGGGCTACGAGGGAAAGGTTATACAGGTTGTTGAGGTCAGAAAAGATGCTGACTTTACTGAAGGCCGAAACGCCGGTTATGAAAACGAGCTCCAGATAGGGGTCGCTATCTTTCAAAACCGAATAAAACCATTTTAGCGTATCCCGGTTAGCTTCCGCCTTTTCAGGTTCATCAAGATAGTCAATGATCGGCTTATCGTACTCGTCGATGAGCAATACCACTTTCTGACCAAAGTGATGATACGCTTTTTGAATGAGCTGTTGAAGCGGGTGCGTAAGTTCACGATTATCCAATTCAATCCCCAAGCTTTCGGCGGCTTCCTCCACGCCTTCCCGAATGGCTGCTTTGAGCTCGTTATGCTTGTAGTTGAAGGAAGCAAAGCGCAACCAAATCACAGGCCGGCACTCCCCTTCCCAATCCCAGTGATTTTCAATCCAAAGCCCCTGAAATAACTCCTTGCTGCCTTTATACAGCTCATTTATGGTAGAAAGCAGCAGGCTTTTACCAAAACGTCGGGGACGGGAGAGAAAAAAGTAGCTCCCACCCTCCAGAATACGATATAAGTTCATGGTCTTGTCCACATAAACATAACCGCCTTCCCTGAGCTTTCGAAAATCCTGTATGCCAATTGGATACTTCATACGTTCAAAGATAGGAAATTAGACCTTCAGGTTTTTCATTGGTTTTGCCCCCGGGAAATTTAACATAAAACAGTATCCCCCCAATTTCCGTACCTTAGCCCCTCAAACAAAGCCAAGCCATTCGTATATGCCGCCACCCAAAAAGCACGACCGCAACCGCAAGAAGCACAACCGGCCATTTTCCAAAAAACCGGGCCCACAGAAGCCGCCTAAGCCCGGCCCGGTACACGAAAAGCCGGAGGTGGAAGGCATGCGACTGAACAAGTATGTAGCGCATTGCGGCGTTTGCTCCCGACGGCAGGCGGCCGACTATGTTAAAAACGGGCAGGTGACTGTTAACGGGCAGGTGGAACGTGCGCCAGGCTATCAGGTACAGGAAGGGGATGAAATCCGCTTTAAAGGGGAACTGATCCAACCGGAAGAACGCAAGGTGTACCTGCTGCTCAATAAGCCCCGGGGCTATATTACCACCACAAGTGATGACCGGGGGCGCAAAACGGTACTCGACCTGGTAAGCGATAAAGTCCCGGAACGCATTTTTCCGGTAGGGCGGCTCGACCGGGAAACCACCGGGCTGCTGCTGTTAACCAACGATGGCGACCTCGCGAAAAAACTGGCCCACCCCAGCCACGAGATTAAGAAATTCTATCAGGTCACCCTCGATAAAAATGTTACCCCGGAGCATATTGAAGCCATCCGGCAGGGGCTCGAGCTGGAGGACGGCCCTACCCCGGTAGACGGCGTGGACTACCTGCGTGGCGGCAAAAAAAATGAAGTCGGCATCGAAATACACATTGGGCGCAACCGGATTGTGCGCCGTATCTTTGAGCACCTGGGTTATGAGGTCAAACGGCTCGACCGTTCTTACTACGCCGGGCTCACCAAAAAGGACCTGCCCAGAGGCTTCTCCCGCCACCTCACCGAGCGGGAGATCATTATGCTAAAGCACTTCATCTGATATGTACAGCAAAGAAGAACAGCAATCGCTTTACAGCCTGTCGAAGGAATTCCTGAATACCGGCAGTGCCTTGCACCAGCAATCACCGGATGAGCAAATCAATGAGCTCCGGCAGCTGATTGTCTACCATGAATACCGCTACTACATCCTCAATGATCCGGTCGTGAGCGATTATGAATACGATCAGCTCTATAAGTTGCTGGAAAAACTGGAGGCGGACCATCCTGACCTGGTTACCCCGGACTCCCCCACGCAACGTGTTTCCAGCGATCTGATTGAGGACTTCCCGTCGGTGGAGCACCTCACGCCCATGCTGTCCCTGGCCAATTCTTACAATGAGGAAGACCTAGTGGAATTTGACAAGCAGATCAAGCGCTACGCCAATATCCCGGAGGAGCAGGACATCGAATACGCTGTGGAGCCCAAATTCGACGGGGGCAGCATAGCGGTGGTGTATGAGAACGACCAACTGGTCCGCGGCGCTACCCGGGGCAACGGGCAAATGGGCGAAGAAATGACCGCCAATGCTCGTGTGATCCGGTCTGTACCGCTGAAAGCCGCCTTTTCAAAATACGGTATTCAAAAAGCAGAGCTTAGAGGCGAAGTGCTCATCCGGAAAGATGTATTTGAGGAGATCAATGCCACCCGCCAAAAGGAGGGGCTGACTCTGTTTGCCAATGCCCGGAACACCGCCACTGGTGCCCTGCGCATGAAGGACCCTAAGGAAGTGGCCCGGCGCGGGCTGGAAGCGTTCATTTACACCCTTGGATTTGCTACCGGCGAAAACGGTGAAAGCGTGCTGAGCAACTTCAACTCCCATAAGGAGAGCCTGGACATGCTGCATCAGCTGGGCTTCAAGGTACCGGCGGAAGGCGATGAGCGAAAGGTTTGCAAAAACATCAAAGAGGTGGTGGATTTTTGCCAGAAGTGGCAGGAAAAGCGGGAGGAATACCCCTACGAAATAGACGGCATGGTGGTCAAAGTGAACGACCGGGAACTACAGGAGCGGACCGGGTACACAAGCCATCATCCCCGTTGGTCTATCGCCTTCAAATTCAAAGCTAAACAGGCGACCACCAAGTTGCTGAATGTAGAGTATCAGGTAGGCAAAATCGGATCTATCACTCCGGTGGCAAAAGTAGAGCCTGTACAACTGGCGGGCGTAACGGTCGCTTCTGTTTCCCTGCACAATGAAGACTTCATCACCGGCAAAGACCTGCACCTTGGAGATACGGTGCTGGTTGAGCGTGCCGGTGACGTCATCCCCTACATCGTCAAAGCGATAGACGAACTCCGGGACGGTTCCGAACAACCGATCAAATTCCCGCAGACCTGCCCGGTGAATGATACGGATGAGCCGGTGGAGCTGGTCCGGGCAGAGGGTGAAGCTGCCTGGCGCTGCCCTACCTGTGTGTGCGGAGCGCAAAACCTGCAGCAGATCATCTTCCACGTCTCCAAAAACGCTATGGACATCGACGGTATGGGCAAGTCCATCATCGAGCGGTTCTATGAGCTTGGGTGGCTGCGCACAATTGCCGATGTCTACCGTCTGGACTACGACCAAATTGCCCAACTGGAAGGCTTCGGGCAAAAGTCAGCCGACAATCTCAAGGCCTCCATTGAAAAGGCCAAACAAAACCCTATTCACCGGTTGCTGCACAGCCTCGCCATTCACCACCTGGGGCGCAAGGTCTCTAAAATCATCGCAGCGGAGATCCAGCATGTGCTGGACCTGCGGGAATGGACCACAGAAGATTTCACCAATATCAAGGATGTCGGACCGGTGGTCGCAGAAAACATTGCCAACTACTTCCACGACGAGCACAACATCAAAATGCTGGAGGAGATGGAAGCCCTTGGCGTCAACCTGCAGCAAACCGAAGATGACATCCCTAAAGCGGCTTCCGGTGACGGGCCCTTTGTCGGCAAAACCATCCTCTTTACCGGCTCCCTGCAAACGATGAGCCGTAAGGAAGCGCAGGCCAAAGCCGAAGCAGCCGGCGCTAAAAACATCAGCGCCGTAAGTGGCAACCTGGATGTACTGGTGGTGGGTGAGAAAGCCGGGTCTAAACTCAAGAAGGCGCAGGCGCTGGGTACTGTTCAGGTGTTAACGGAGGAGGAGTTTCTAGAACAGCTTATCTAAATTGCGTATTTTTCAGACCGCAGGGATTGCTCTGCACCGATTATAAACGAATAACAACAAAACAATGGGTTTAATCTACACCTTAATTATCGGCCTCATTGCCGGGGCACTTGCCAAAATGATTACGCCGCAAAATGAGAAGGGCGGCTGGATTTCTTCTATTGTCATTGGTATCATTGGCTCCTTTGTTGGCCACTTTTTAGGGGGCATTATCGGTATTGAAAGCACCCATTTTATCGGCCGGATTCTGATTGCTACGGGCGGTGCCGTGCTCGTGCTTTTTATCTACCACCGTTACTTAGCGAAGGAGTTGAATCTGCCGATCTGAGACAACGGCAGGTTTAGCCAAAAAAAATTGCCTGCGGACTACTACTGTCCTTAAACATTTATTGCACATCATTCATGATAGTCAACGCTTTGAACAGCATTGGTTTGAAGGTCGCCCTAAGTCTGATGAGCCTGGGGCTATGCTTGCTTGGGGCGGTCAGAGCGGATGGGCAAACTTACCATTTTAAACAATACACAGCCAACGAGGGGCTTCCGACCAATGCCGTGTACGGAGGCATTCAGGACCGGAAGGGTTTTATCTGGTTTTATACCGAACATGGTGTCAGCCGCTTCGACGGGCAGGAGTTCCGCAACTACACCGTAGAGGATGGATTGCCGGTCAATGATGTCTGGTACCTCGCTGAGGACAGGCAAGGGCGCATATGGCTGAATACCTTTGGGACGAAGCTTGTTGCCATAGAAGGCGACAGCGTCAAAACCTACTATGAAAGTACGAACCCTCGTTTTCAACGTTTTGAATTTATCCTAAATAATCATAATCTCGCCATTTACGAAAGAGGCACCGGGCAATTACTCATCCCGGATAGCCTGGGAGGCGTGCAACGGCTGCCGGTACCTGAGATACTTGACAGTATTCCGGATTACCTGCTGTTGCCCTGTTCCCGGGATACTTTTTTGCAGTTCCATAAATCCTTATCCAAAATCAATCTGATCGCCAATAGTGGTTTTAGAGAGAGCTACCTCCTCAATAAGCAAGACGCTGCAACCTGGAGCCGCCTGAATTACGACCACCGGCAAAGCCGTACTTGCTGGAATAAACAACTCTTTATCTGGCCACATCAGGACAGTCTCCTGTATTATTTTTCTCTACAGGCAGGAAAACTACAGCACTACAACCTCAAACAGATTTTTGGCGAAATCCCTCACCTGCTCAGGTATCAGCAACTGCATGGACAGCTTCAAATTCAGACCAATCTGGGTCTGTTTATCCTGGATGACCAACTGAATGGCGTAGATACATTAAAGTTCCAATTAACCGCTGACAGTGATATACACCGGTCCTTTCGCGACCGGGAGGGCAACTATTGGATATGCACAAAGGACCGTGGCGTGTTCTTTCTCACTGCCCGCCAACGGAACGCTAAACTATTCACGATTGGAGGCCAGTATGAGGTTGGTATCACACACATCCGGAAATCCGAAGATGGCACCATCGTAGCCGGCACCCGTAAAGGGGCGTTACTGCGGTTAAATCCAAAGGAGGAACTTCAGATACTCCTGCCTGAAATAGAGGGGCAGCTCAATGATAGCCGGAACGTCAATGCTATTTGTTTTCGGGAAAGTCATGATCTGTGGGTCGCGCGCCCACTGTTACCTTTGGAATATGTCAAACTAAATGGCCGGCAACCCCTCACGCAGCCGATTGATTACGAAAAACTATCTATAGAAGACCACAGTATTCCCCATTTTTTTGATACTCCTGCAAGGAAGCGTGCTCTGGGGCAAAGCATTAAGGACCTCGCCTGGCATGCTCCTTCCCAGCGGCTTTGTGTGGCTCGTGGCACCCACCCCTACCTCCTCCACTTCGAAGGACAAGACAAGCCACAGCGGCTGGAGTTCCTGACCAGTAAACGCACCTATGCCTGTGCCTTTTCGCCAGATGGTCAACTTTGGCTTGGCCATATTGACGGGCTGGCCACTTACACTACAGAACAGGGTTATAAGCCCGTTGTGGCATCCGAAATCCTACAAGGGCTCTACATACAGGAACTTATCTATGATTCCAGCCACGAAACCCTGTGGATAGGCTCTGATGGGGGTGGGATCATTGCGCTTTACAGAGACTCCGCCTTCACTGTCAAAGGCACAGAGGGCTTAAGCATCAATGACCTTCACCTTGAGGGTAAGACCTTGTTGGTCGCCACCAATCAGGGGGCTAAACTCATCAGGATTACTCAGGATGTCATCAGTTCACAGGTTGTGGAAACCTACGGTATCCGGGAAGGGCTCCCTTCCGTGGAAACCCAGGCTATAACCTCAGACAGCGGTGCTATTTATATAGGGAGTTCCATGGGGCTTGCGAAAATTTCAAAGCAGGAAGCCCACTTCAACTACCGGCACCCGAAGCTCTATTTCTCAGGGTTAGAGGTTGACGAGGTGCTACTCCCTCAGGACACCAGCTACACGCTACAGGACGTACCTTATCAGCTTGCGTTTTCCTTTACAGGCTTGTCTTTTAAAAGCCTTGGAGATGTTCGCTATTTTTATCAGCTCAAAGGCGTGGACGAACAGATCATGCAAACTTCCGACCGGCAGGTTCGCTATACCAATCTTTCGCCCGGCAAGTATACCTTCACTGTGCTGGCAGAAGACAACACTCAACAACGAAGTGAGCTTCACACCGTTGATGTTACGATCCACTCTGATTTTTGGCAGCAGTTTATGCCACTGATCACTGCCATCATAGCCGTGGCTTTTATCTTATGGTTGTTTTACCGATGGCGGTTGCATCGTCACCGGCAACAAGCCGAACAAGAAAACGCCATCAACCGTCAGTTTGCGGAGCTGGAATTGCAAGCGCTACAGGCACAAATGAACCCACATTTTGTGTTCAACTCCCTAAGTGCCATACAATACTTCATTGCGGCCAATGAAAAACAGCAGGCCGACAACTATCTTTCCAAGTTTGCGATGCTCATGCGCCAGTTTTTAGAATCTTCCAAAACCCGCTACCTCAACCTCCATCAGGAGTTGCACCTGATCCGGCTTTACATTGAGCTCGAACAGATGAGATTCCCCAAGCGGTTTGAGGCAGAAGTTACGGTAGCGCCGGATATTAACCCATATACGACCTTAATCCCCACCATGCTATTGCAGCCTTTTGTGGAGAATGCCATCAACCATGGCTTGTTCCACAAGATGGCAGAGGGCAAGTTGAGCCTTAACATTGCGAAAGACGAGAACCAGACGTTAATTTGTACGTTAGAAGATAATGGAATAGGGCGTACTGCATCGAAAGGCATTCAGCAAAAAGCAGGAAAAGCTTACCGCTCCCGTGCTATGCAAATTACAAACGAGCGGCTGCACGCTCTAAGGGTCATTGAAGGTTATGACGTGAATATAGAGGTAACCGACCTGGAAAACCAGGATGGCTCTGCAGCGGGGACACGGGTCAGGATTACCGTACCGGAAATTGAGTAATTACTCTATGATTAAAGCCATAATCATCGAAGACGAAGCCCACGCGAGGCTTACGCTTAAGAGCAAACTCGAGGAGTTCTGCCCGGAGGTACAGTTAATAGGCATGGCAGACAATCCTAAGGAAGGCCGAATGCTCATTCAAGACCTAAAACCAGAACTCGTCTTTTTGGACGTGGCCATGCCCGGCGAGAGTGGTTTTGACATGCTCGGTCAACTGGACAACCTTGATTTCGAGATTATCTTTGTTACGGGCTTTGACAATTTCGCCATCGACGCGATTAACCTGTGCGCTATCGGGTATATTCTAAAGCCTATTCAAACCAGTGTTTTAGTAAAGACCGTACACAACGCAGCCCAACGCATCCGCCAAAAGCGTGACAACCAAAGAAACCAGGAGCTCATCCGCAACTTGCAAAAACCTGGCAGTACTTCCAACCGGATAGGCATCCCTACTGAGGAAGGGCTGGAATTCATCCCCACCTCCGATATCATCCGTTGTGAAGGTCAAAAAAAGCTCACCAAATTATTTCTCACGCCCGGCCAGTCCATGGTCAGCTCCTATAATATTGGAGAATTCGTCCGGTTGCTTGAGCCCTACGGCTTCTTCCAGACCCACCGGTCCCATCTGATCAACCTCAACCGCATCCTCCGCTACAACCGGGAGGGCCAGGTCACGATGGAGGACCACTCTCTGGTCCCGGTTTCTAAGCGAAGACGAGGAGAATTCCTTCAGCAGCTCACCCGCTTGTAGGCATTATCGCCCTTTTATTCCGATAAAGTGCCCGTTTGTCAGATGTGAAGTACAAACCCCGCCTTTTACCGCTACCTTTGAAAAAGAAGCTTGTAAGCAGGTATATGCTTAATAAAGTGGTTGGTGACATCGGTCCGTGGCGAAGCGTAGCTTGTCAGGACTGGCACAGGTCACTTCCCAGCGTTTATACCGATATTAAGTCAGTTTGCTGTAGCAAACCACTTTATCGTCGGCATACTCACCTTCTGCAAGAATCCACCTAAAAACCCTACCGTACTTCTCCTTTTCTTTTAGTCTCCGGACTCATCGATTAGGGAATTTTATTCACTCAATTTGATATTGTCTGCACGATGCAGACTAATACGCTCTCTTAGCCTAG
>PR_CR_10_Liq_1_inCRDRAFT_1001948_pt1 | contig 11023 bp, 4 predicted proteins | sample PRCRCaboRojoPR_3_FD_10241 | JGI IMG/M metagenome (IMG submission 10241) | reverse complement strand
CGAAAAAGCAGAAGAATTCATGTTTAAGTGCTTGAGGATCTTGGAAGCTGTACTTGATCCTCGCCATCCTAATCTAGCTACCATAAAAAGCAATTTGGGGTCTTTACAAAATTTAAAGAGTTTCCTAAAACTTACTCATCTCAGTAAAATTGAAACAAATAAGTGAAAGTCTGGGCAAAATGAACTAAGACACCTGTTGAGTATTTAGTTCGGCGTACTACTTTACCACTAAGGTGTTTAAACGGTTTTAACTTAACAAACATTTTAATACAGAATTGAGTATTAGATTAGTAGTATTTTACCAAGTCCGTGTGTTCCATGTGCTTGATGTTTGGTTGCTTGAGTTTTGAGTATCCCAAGAACTACTTTGCGGAGCAGTAGTTTGGCTAGGCTCGCTCCAAGAACTACTTTGTGGAGTAGTGTTTTCAGTCGAAGCAGCCCAGGAACTTTGAGGAGCATTAGTTTGATTAGAAGTATTCCAAGAAGTAATTTGTGGAGTAACATTGCTAGGAGTAACACCCCAAGAGCTACTCTGTGGAACTGAGTCACTAGATCTACTCCAGGAACTACTCTGAGGCGCAGTTTGTTGAGAGGGAACACTCCAGGAACTACTCTGAGGCGCAGTTTGTTGAGAGGGAGCATCCCAGGAACTACTTTGCGGAGCACTACTTCCCCAAGAAGTGGTCTGTGGAGTAGAAATACCCCAAGAACTACTCTGCGGAGCGCTACTTTCCCAGGAACTGCCAGAAGCCTCCCAGTTAGGTGGACTTCCTTGATAATTCTGCCGCCTAGGGCCTCTTCCTCTTCTTGGTCGCCTGCCTCTTTCACTAGGTTTACTGCAGTCCCTTGAAATGTGTCCACTCTCTCCACAGTTATAACATTCTCTACCCTTTCTTTCACTAGGTTTACTGCAGTCCCTTGAAATGTGTCCACTTTCTCCACAGTTGTAGCATTCTATACCCTTTCTTTCACTAGGTTTACTACAGTCCTTTGAAATGTGTCCACTCTCTCCACAGTTATAACATTGTCTGCCTCCACGTCCCCTTCTACTAGGAGTATCTTTTGGACTGCTTTCTTGAAAACAGTCTCCGAAACTCATTGGAGACGAGTGATCAACTGGCTGCCAGCTAGTGTTTGGAACAGGCGGTAACTGCTTCCAAGACTCAAAGTTGCGACTCATTTGCCAATCACTAGCTACTGGAGTAGCTTGGAGGTTGCCTCCAGCAGCCCATTCTTCAACGCCGATTCTAGGAGTGCTGTCATAAGGAGTTTCGTTAGGACGTGCAGGAGTGGGTTCGTGGTGGATTTGGGGGGTTGGAGGGATGATTTTGTGACTGCGTTTGTCTATAAAAGGAGCTTGGGCTCTGGAAAGTTGGCTTTTGTAGTTTCTGTCGTTGTGATGCTGTTTGAACCAAGAAGTGAGTTCGTTCAAGGAGCGGAAGTAAGCTTCGTGGAAAAACAACCCTTTAGGTTTAACTTTGATGTATTCAGTAATTAGTTCGTTGTCTGGAACGTACTCAAGCAGAATGTACTGAGGGAACTTAGAAGTCACTGTGAAGTAGTAAGGCACACTGCCGCTCATAGTTCTTTTTTCATTTAAAATGTTAGTTTGGAGTTGGCTTATAGCGAAGGTTTTGAACTTAATGTGGTTGCTGGATTCTTTTATAAGTTTGGCACAAGGCTTTACGTACCTGTCTACGATTTCGTCTAGAGACTCATAAGGTTCGCCTTTGATAGTGAATCTTTTTCCTAGTAAGTTTTCTTTGGGTTTGTCGTGTTCTATAATGTCTAGGTGGGAGTAAACTTTGTCGAAAAACTTCCAGGTGCAAGTTAGGTGGTCTGTGCCTTTGCTAGAAGGTCTGAATAAGTAACTGCCTATTTGGGATTTTTTCAGTTCGTCTTCAGCTGTTCTGAAACCTATGTTTCTGAACTTAGGGTGGTTTATGCTTCTAGCAAAGTACTTTTGGGGCAAGTCTTGACCTTCCATAACAGCTTCGTCGTTAAAGTCTTCTTTCAGAGGCACAAAAGCTTGATCTAGCTCTAGGTTTAAAAAGTCTCTGTGGTTTTTTAAGTCTTGGGGCGATAAACTCAGTTTTACTCTGAAAAAAAGGTCTCTGGACTGCAGCCTAGCGTTGATCTGCGTGACTCTAGCCCTCACACTAGTGCCTTTGTTGAGTTTCGAAAGCTCTTCTTTACTAAGTCCCTCAGCTGAGGCCTCTAGTCCGGATTCCAAAGTTACTTTGGCGCTTAAATGAGTTTCGTCCACCGAAACAACCATTCCTTCCACTACACTACCTTCTTTTAGGCTGTGCTCGCCTAAGCACAGGTGTAGCAATTCTGTAGGTGATGGCTCAGTGAACTCTGGTTCTTCCACGAAATAAGGATAAGTGAGTTCATCCACTACAAACCGAAGCAGGTCTTTAGAACTCATAGACCCAAGGTCAAGTTCTTGCATGTGCTCTGGGTGCTGCATAGCTTTAAGCACTACTTTGCGCGAGTCAGTTTCTTCATCCTGCAGTGCGCTTCTTGCAACCATAATAGCAGTTTCGTAAAAGTAAGGGTGGATCCTTGTGGAGTCTAAGGGGTCTTTGCCAAATACCTTAATAAAACCTGCTGCGTTCTGGTAGATCTTTTNAGGAAGCATTTTGCTTTGAAGCATTTCAGTGCGTGCTAGAAGGGACTCTTTGATGCTCCCGAGCAAGTGTTGAGCTCTTACAGGACCTAACCCTGGAACAAACTCTAAGCAGCTCTGAAGGTAAGGCTTCCCTAGAATATAGTTGATATCACATCCTTTGTTAGCCACTGCTTCTACCGCAACCATCTCAAGTTCAGTTGTGGAAATAAAGCTTTTAACTGGGTGCAAGTTAAGTGAAAGCAGCAAGTCTTCATTGGGGCCACTGACAATTCCAAGTACTTCTTCTAGTGGGTACAAAGTTAGCCTTCCCAAAGACACTGCTAAGACACTGAGTTCTGAGTAACCCATAAACATTTGGGACCTTTGGGACTCAGCAAATACCCTGGGGACTTCCAGGCTTTTCATAAACACTTGTTGTTCAGAGAACTTAGCAAAGAGTCTTCGGAGCTGAACGCTTTGGAGGGTGTTAGTGCCTATTACAGAAGCTTTGGGAGCGTACTTTAGAGTTAACTCAGTTAACTTTTCTTCTTCGAGTTTAAAGTTTACTTGGTCTGAGTCGCTAGAACTGTCATTAATTCTCAAAGTAAGATGGTTGAACTCAGCTACTTCACAGACCTCCCCTGAAGAGTCCAACACTACCAAAGCTGTTTTTGCGCAGAAGTTGGAGTCGTTCACCACTGCAAACAGTGTTTCGTTCTGGTTAAGTTTGAGTGAAGGCGAGTTTAAAAGTGCTTTGAAGTTCTCACAAGCTACTTTGGTTACATGTTTCTGGGCTTTTAAGTCCAGTATTTGTTGAAGTTCTTCTTGGAAAGACTTATAAAGGCTTTCTAGAGCTTGCTTAAGGACTTCAGTTCTGAAAAGATTCCACTGTTTTGTGCTATCAGAAGTTTCTTTGGAAAGGTATACTTTTTTCAGCTTCTTGAAGACAGAGTCTTTTTGGGCCTCAAAACTTACTTTTATGAGTTGGTCTGTTTGGCACTGCTTAGCTTCTGCCCAGAGTTCGCCTGAAAAAGACTTGTAATCTTTTCCTAAAGCTAAGTTCTTGACTCTGTAGTAGGGGTGGAACACGTTTAACTCTGACTTGCCTTTTTCTGTGGGTTCTGTGAACACCTTCACTGAGTTTTGGTAGTGAGTTCTTAAGTGCTGTCTGATTGGTGGGAAACAAGCTATTTCGGCACTCATAAGTTCAGCTGCGCTGTGGAGTACTTTAAGTTCTTCAGTGAAGTTTTCGCCTAAGAGTTCAAAAGCTAGGTCTTGCGGAGAGTCTAGATAACTAGTAGCTTCGTGGACTTGTTTGTCTGCTTGGAGGTTCTGGTAAAGCTGGTAAGGACTCAGCGCTGCCTTTTGAGTGAACTTGTCTAAATTTTGCTGGCGCAGTGCCTGAAAAGGGTTGCTAGGGTTAGGTCCTTCAAGTGTGTGTATGTAGCAGTTGATGAACTTGTCTAAGTCGCTGAATTCTTCTATGTAGTGTGAGTTCTCACTGAAGATTTCGTCTTTAAAAGGCAAGAAGTCTTTAGGAAAGGTTTTGTCTCCAGTCTTTAAGTTAGTTGCTTGTGAGTTGTGGATGGCTTTTTGCAAGGTGTTTTGTTTACTGGTTCTTTGAGAAAACACAAAACTCCACTCTTGGTCTAAGCTTCTGAGTTCCCAGCAGTTTTCCTTTGTCAGAGGTTCCAGTTCGAAGATTTTGTACCTTGCGATAAAGCTTACTTCTAGCTTGTCTAGTCTGTAGAACCTCAGAAACTTCTCTACTGCTTGGAATTCTAGACTTAGCTGAGAGCACATCCACTCTGCTTCTTTAGTGATTTCCTCTGAAGAAGGGTTTTCTCTGTCTTCAAAAGCTCTTTGGAGTCTTTCCGGAACATCTGTGTCCTCAATGTACTGGTCCGCTGCGTAGTAACGTTTTTTTTGGAGTGCTTCTTGACTGCTAGGGTGCAAACGAGGTCTTTTCGTAGGAATGGATTCTTCGTTCGGGAAACTTTCTGTTTGGTCTTCAGACATTATTATGGGGGCTTATATTCAATTATGATATACTTGTTCTTAGTGCTAGGTTTGGTTTCAGCTGACGACAACTGGGCTATAATACTTAACTCTTCCAAGTTTTGGTTTAACTACAGACACACAGTGAACGCCTTAATGATGTACCAAACTCTAAAGCGCTACGGGTTCTCAGACGAGCGCATAATTCTTATGCTACCTGAAAACATTCCTTGCCACCCCCGAAACAACTACCCCGCTCAAATTTACAATGGGAACTCTCCAGAGAACCTTTACGGAGGCAACGTTCAAGTGGACTACAAGTACAAAGACCTGACCCCTGAAGCTATCACTAACTTGCTCACAGGAAGGCACCCCCCAGGGACTCCTCTTTCAAAGCAACTAAGAACAGGTCCTAACTCCAAAGTGTTTTTTTACATGAACGGACACGGCGGAGACAGCTTCTTGAAAATCCAAGACACACTTGTTTTCAGAAACATCGACCTAGCTGCTGCTATTAAAGAAATGCACTTAAAAGGTAGGTACGGAGAAATGCTTATAGTTCTGGACACTTGCCAGGCGTTTTCTATGTTCAACTACATTGATATGCCTAACGTTCACGCTGTAGCTAGCAGTCTCAGTCACCAGATGGCTAAGAGTTTTGGTTCTGACTTCGAACTGGGGCTTTCGACCTCAGACCACTTTAGTTTTTACTTCCACGAGTTCTTCAGAGGAAAGTCTCTTAAAGCAGTGGAGCAGCTCAACTTAGCCACTGTCATTGATAAGCTCCCTAGGCGCTTGATTAAAGCAGACATTGGGTACAAGTCGCAGTCTCCTTCAGCAAGTGTCAAACTTGTTGACTACATGTCTTCTAAAAGGCAGCCTAAAGCTTTTCCAAGTATTAACTACAAGATTGCTAGTGTAGAACCATTTAATTGGGAAATTAAGTAATTTACTCAAACTCAGTTTCTAAGATAGTTTGAGGTAGTTTCAGTGTTTCAATAGAGTCTGGTGAAGGTCGTATCCCTTCTATAGAGTCTTTTTCTGGCACTTCGAAGGAGCGTGGACCTGGTTCCATCGTTTCAATAGAGCATGAAGTGGGTTGTAGTGTCTGAGGTGGTTGGAAATCTTCTTCTTCAAGGATGTGTTTAAATGCTTCCCTGTACACGTCCAGCATGCAGTGTATTTCGTCTAAATTGTCTTCTGGAGTGGGTCTTGGACGCAGTAGGGTGAATCTTTTAATGCCTCCTTCCATGTAGGAACTCTGGACCACTTTGGGGCTGTTGTACATGCCAGGGTCGAACCCGTCAGTTCTTTTGAGTCTGTTCTTGATGGCAGGAAATCTATCCAGAACCATCTTGACTGCTGCCTGAAGCATGAGTTTCAACCAAAGTCCCATAAACCACAGATTTGAACCCAGTATGAGGAAGAAGAGCACTAGCTTGGTAAACTCTTCCAGTACGTTTGGAAGGTAGTACAGTCCAGAGTATATGGTAACAGTAGCTGTGAAGATAGCCAGAGTCTCCAGGTAGTTGAGGTGGTCCACTACAAAAGGGTCCTTTAGTTTGTGAAGGTACAAAGAAGACAACAAAACCAACAAACAGGTAAGGGCTTGGATCTGTGTTGAAAAGGTTTTGAAAAACACTGCCAAGCATACCAGTGCTATCTTTCTGTAGAGGATCACGAACTCCCAGTAGAACTCAGAAGTTTTGTACCCGTTGAACAAGAACCCGAATCTGACCTTGTTGTGTTCCTTGAAAAGGTACTTTCTTTGCTTATACATGAACAACAGCACCAAATAAGGAGTGCCTACTCCCCACACTAGAATGCTAGGCAAAGCCACTCCTAAGGCATAGAAGGTGTGCTTTTGATCCCAACATTCGATTTCTAGGTTTTCCATTAACCAGTGCCCCTTGCCTTCAATCTCTGTGCAAGCAAAAGCTGAAAACATAAGCCTGACTACGTTAGGGTGGACTAGGAAGAACAGCACTATCATGGTTGTGATCAGTTCCTTTTTGAAGTAGGTGTAGTTGCCTTTGCAAATTGCTATAAATGTCCAAACTACAAGGGATGCAGTCCAAATTATAGGAGGAAGCACTGCCATGACTATCAGTTTTTGGAAGTATGCCTCAGTGGTGTCTTCACCTTCTATGTAGCAATCCATTGAAAACACTTGTTCAGTTGCTGTAGCTGCGGACTTTTGAATGCTAAACAAAGTCAGCACTGTCTCTGGCCAGTTCATTTTGAACTGAGTAGTTAAGTAGACTATTTGGGTGTAGTTGGTGAAGATTTTTATGTAAATTGAGTGTAGGGACTGGGGCTCGTAAGCTGACCTCAAAGTACTAAAAACGATTCCCACTGAAAAAAGTATCAAAAGAACCACTATTCCCACCAAGCGCGTGAAGTTAACTCCTGGATCTGGACAGGAACCGCATTGGTTCTCGAAGGTTCTAGAATAGCCTTCTTTACAGGCTTGGCACATGTGTCCTCTGTAGCCTTCTGAGCAGTTGCCTAGGTAGTTGGAGTTTTCGGGTGACCCTATGCAAGCGTCTGGGTTGGGGCATTCGTAGAACTTGTCAGTGTCATTGAAAGCTCTCCAGTAGCCTGGTTTTGGAAACATAGTCCAGTTGCCGAGACAGCGGGCTTCTGAAGGGCAGGAGGCACAAGACTTGTCAGGAGACAAACTGTATTGATCTTCTCCGCATACCTTGCATTCTTTTCCAGTGTCGTACTCCCCTTTCTGGCACTTCCTTAAGTACACAGTAAGTTCTAGAGCCGAACTAAATGCAGCTGAGTCATTTTTCGTGTTTTCTTGGTTGATTTTGATAGTGCTTGAGTAGATGCTGATGGTTACATTCTGGTTAGGAGAGCCAAGTAACTTAAAGTCATTAAAAGTAAAGACTCCTTTCTCAGCTTGGGTTTCAGTTTTTCCTGAAACACTTGCATTTGAACCTGTCATGCTTGCTTTGCTGGAGTTGTCATCAGTCACTATGCTCCCATAGTGGTCTATAAGGGCTACTTCGAGTGAAGAGTCTACCGCTTGGCCAGGTGCTGCTTCAATTACCAACAACTGTCTTCTTTGAGAGATAACCTGCATAGCAACAGCATAGGACGCTACTTGATCTCCGTAAACTGCAGAGTTGTTTAAGTAGTAGTTGGAGCTCAGTTCCGGTCTAACGTTTTCCCAGTTTATGGCACCTCCTCTAGTAGCTGAGTTGTTAACGAATGAGCAGTTGGAAATATAACTTGGGTAGTAGTTGTAATCAATATGCTTGATGGAAACCGCTCCTCCTGTTTCGGCTGAGTTGTTTTGGAAGTAAGAGTTAGTAACGTTTAAAACTGAGTTACTGGCATATAAAGACCCTCCTTTTTCAGCTGAGTTGTTGAAGAACCTAGAGTCTTTTATTGTAAATGTTTTTAGTGACTCGAAAAACCTAATCACATAAACTGCCCCTCCTTGAGTACTTGAAGCCTCTGAAAAAGTGCAGTTTTCTATAAAGAGTTCACTAGGGCTGTATAATATCACAGCTCCACCTGAGTCTGAAGCATGGGTTTGGCTAAAGGTAGAACTCTGCAAAGTGGTTTCTGACCCACTGATGTATATTGCTCCTCCTTTTTCAGACTCTAGGTTTTTGAACTGAGTACTGTAAACTTTGAGGGAGCCATCTTCAGCCCTAATAGCTCCTCCTTCTCTCGAAGCACTGCTTTCAAAAACTGAGTCTTCAATTGTAGCATTTGAAAGGCTTAGTTCAATACTGCCTGCAACTTTCCCGGACTGGTTCTTAAACTCTGACTTACTAACTCTTAAAAACGAGTTTTCAACCACAATAGAAGTAGTTGCTGGGTAGGTTTGAGGGTTTCCAAAGTCGTTTTTGGCATGCCTACTAAATCTGGAGTTTTCAATGGTAAGGCTGGAGTTTTCCTCTGCCAAAATGCAACCCTGCACAAACTCCTCTGCCAAAAGGTTGTTAATGTTTAGTTTGGTGTTTAGGAGTTCAATTCCAAAACTCACATTCAGCATTGAAGATGACTCAAGCACTGCAGAGACATCCGTAACCCAAGAGTACAAGCGCACCAGGCTCTTAGCACAGCTCGCATTTGAAAACTGCGAGTCACTAATGTTCAGAACCTCGCCACTTTGAGTGTACTCTCCGTAAAAACCACAGTAGTAACCACTTGACCCAGAAATGCTTGAGTTGCGGACTTCTAGTTTCCCCCACCTGTGGTAGTCGTTAATTGGGGCTCCTATTTCACTGTGGCTATTCCAAATACTGAGGCCTTTTAAGATTCCAGAACTAAAAGAAACCACTTCTCCTATGTAGATAACTGCTCCTCTTGCTGCCCACGAGTTGTAAAACTGGGTGTCTTCAATCAAAAGCTTTATTCTCAGTGACTTCGACCCACTGTCTAAGAAAAGAGCTCCTCCTAGTTCACTTTTTGCATCCCTGAAAACAGAGTCTTTAATAGTTAAGCCAGTCTCATACTTACTGCTTGAATAAGGAAGGTAATACAAAGCACCTCCGTTACCGTTGTTACTTCCACAACTAACACACTCTAGGTTGTCTATTTTTAAGTTCACAACATTCGCAGAAAAAACTCCTTTTAGTTCGCCTAGGCAGTTTGTGACTTTTACGTTTGTTAAGCTGAGTGAGTCCACTGTTTTGAATTCAGTTATTGAGTCCTTTCGGTTCTGGATGTTTTCAAAAACTACGTTTGAGAGGCTGAAGGATTCTATTGAAAAGGCTCTTAAGGCGTACCCTACGTCTGAAGATGAGTTCATGNTAAAGAACTTAGAGTCAGTAATTGAAACACTACCCACATACTTAATGTCTAGCACTGGGGACCTTACGTTGGACTGCTTTTCACAAGGCGATCCTTCGATTTCTAAGGAGTTTATGCTGACTGTGCTGCTTGGTGTTTCTTCAATTTGGATTAAACCACTGCAGTCTTCTTTTTGGTTCCCAAAACTGAGTTTGATGGTGCTTAAGCTCACAGTTGACTTTGCTTCTTTTATGGATAAAAGTAGTTCCTTTACTGAAGAGTTAGTGACTGTAACTGTGCTAAGTGAAACATCAGAGTACTCTGTTTGAATCAAAGCAAGAAAAGTAGAGTCTGAAATTTCTAGCTCTGAAATCTGTAAGTCTTGCTCTTGACCTAGTTCTAAAAGGTTTTCGTTCGAAGATATGCCTGTGAATCTAACACCTTTGAGCTTAAGACTACCTTTTGAGCTTACTAGAATAGATGAGGTATTTAATCCTCTGAACTCAATGTTTTTGAGCCATAATTCTTGACTTTCAATCAACTTTTGAGTCAGTTGGACTTCACTTTTTAGAATGAGGTTCTCCAAAACTAGCTTCGAGGCTGTACTTTTCATTGTAAAGCTGCTCTTAAGTATAAGGTTGGTAGAGCCAGTGCCCTTTATATGCAGAGTTTTATCATCCAAACTGGTATTATTCAACAAAGGATCAGGTGAAGAGTTTGAACAATCGGTGCCCTTAACTTCGATATCTCCACTTGGAAGCTGAATTACAACGTTTGGTTCACTAGCAGTAAAATCTTCTTTTGCTAAGTAGCAGTAAAAATCAGTTTTATCGTAGTCAAAGACTTTCGCATCACTGCAACTATCCAGTGAATCATTGATGTCACTATAGCAAGCATGCACTAAAAGAATTCTTAAGAAAAACATATTTAAATCGTTTCTAGAACAAAAAGAACAATTAGCAAACTGCTTTATAAAGTTAAGAAGCCTAATGAAAGCCCTGAAAAAACTAACCCTAGAAAAGAGCTGTCATCTGAACCGTCGTCAGAGTAGTCCTCAGAAAGCTTCAGTGAGCCGTATCCGCGAGTAGAACTTTCGTGCTTTTGCATAACACCACTTTCCATTTTCCCGTAAGCCCAAAGAACTGTATAGGTAGTGTTTTGGGTAAGGGCAAGGTCTTCAGAACTTCCGTCTCCGCTCAAACTTCGAGTCCATATGGCGGTGATTCCGTCTGAATTTGTGTCAACCTCGGTAGAGCTGAAGTTGTCTTGGTTGTCGCTCGAGGGCCTTACGTTGTCCGAAGCATACATGTCTTTTATCTCCTTGTCTCCAACCATAAGGACTGAAAAGTCAGCTCCTCCCATGTAATGCCCGGTTCCGTCCTCTCTTAAAGCAACCCCGTACCACCCATACTCATTGGTGATTGAACTCTCAACAGTCAAGTTGAAGGTAATTGAATCGTCTCCGTTGAAGGTCCAGGTAAGAGTGGCTCCTTCTAGCTGTTCAGTCCCAGCTTTGCTAGTAACAAGCAGTAGTCCTAAGATTACTAGTACTTTTCTCATATTTATGGCTTATATTGGACCTTGTGAAAAAGGATTTGAGTGAACTATTACTAACTTATAATATTACAAGAATCTAGATTATTCAACGAAGGC
>PR_CR_10_Liq_1_inCRDRAFT_1001947_pt1 | contig 11043 bp, 5 predicted proteins | sample PRCRCaboRojoPR_3_FD_10241 | JGI IMG/M metagenome (IMG submission 10241) | reverse complement strand
ACAGTAGAAATAGTTCGTGATTGCCAAGGTGGCCCTTTACCAAGCACTACCACCATTAGTGGTCCAAATGGATCTTTTACAGCAAACTTTGTGGCTGATATTCAAATTAACCAAAATTGTGCAGATCCTTGTTTTCCTGTTCGCATTTACAAAACAACACCAGTTGCGCTAAGCGGCACCATTCCAGCCAGCGGTTGGGAGTTTGCCTATAGTTTCTGTTGTACCAACAGTAGTTCTACCAATATAACTACAGGCAGCGGGATTTACCTGGCTGCAACAATGTTTCCAGATACTGCGGGCGGAGTACCTCAGTATTCGGCTGAAGTAACATCGCCCGGTAGATTGGATTTAGCTGTTCCAGGAAATCAAACATCTTATGTGGGAACTGCTATCGGTCCCCATGCCGACTCCGCCATTACCGCACTGGTTCCTATGAGAGCTTCAGCAAGCACCACCGTTTCCTATAAAGCGGGCTACAGCTTTAATGCCCCACTGCCTGATGCTTCCGAAAATCCAGCCAATGGACCCAATATTTTAAATTCTCAAAGTAGTGTGTTAAGTACCTCCATTCAGAGCATTCCTGCTACCGAAAATAGATTTTACGTGGCATTGGAACACCTGTTTTACAAACATGGGGCACTCTATGGTAAAGTGACACGATTTATTGACGTATCTCTCTATACCCCAAACACACCTCCGGGCACACTAAGCACCACATTAAACATTAACGCCCAGAGCATTGCCAACCCCACACAAGGCGTGCAACGCGATACAGTCCTGTTAGGCGACACCCTAATCTTTTTTTTTAACGCCTCTTTGCCCAATGACTCCATCTACTTTGAGATTAGCAGCAACCTGCAAGACTCCAATCGCATTAATGCATTGGGTTGGAACAATTTCAACTTTTTGGAAGTAACTAACTTCAATCCCGGTCAGGCCGAACCAAGCTACGCTCAGTCTCTTTATCAACTGCGTTTCTTACCGGCCGCTGATAACCTTAACCAAGCCTTAAACCGTGTAGACGTAAAAATTTCTTCCAACCCCTGCACCAATGGGCAATCACTAAATATTCCACTGGAAATTTACGTAGCGAATAACAGTCTAAACACCCAGCTCGGCAATATGGGAGCTGATACACTGGAATTGTGCAACCCTGCCATAGATACCATCCGCACCAGCGCCATGGCCAATAGTTTTAATTGGGTACCCGCCAACCATGTTTCCAATGCAGGGGCTAACCAGGTGCTTTATACCCACAACCAAGCCGCTTGGCTGTACTTGCAAAATGCCAATACCCAGGCTTNNGCCGATTCTCTTTACGTGATACCCAGAGTAGGCCATTTCAGCTTGAAACGAATAGGGAATGCCTTGCGGGTAGAAGATTCTATTGGGGTTGACAGCATAGTTTGGAAGCTTAATGGCAGCACTTTTGTGCTTAATAGGGTGCAATTGAATCTTACTACACCAGGCGCCTATCATGCGGTAGGCTATACGCGTAACTGTGTTTTTTATAGTGATACCCTAATGGTAACCGCGCAATCATTCTCGATTGCAGAAAATGAATGGGCCTCATTCGCCATTTACCCCAACCCAGCGTCAGCAGAACTCACTGTAAGCTTTGAAGAAAATGGAAGAACAGCCTTTTCCATTTATAACTCACAAGGGCAAGTAATTTTAAAAAAATCGCTTTACAGCGGCCAGCGGATGAGCCTTCAATCGCTTAAACCCGGTTTTTACATAATTAAAAGCTCATTAGGAAGCAGACCGTTTATTAAAAAATAAAGCTGAATGCAATTAAAACCTTTAGCCACTAATTAAGAATGCGCTTACACTCATTGGTGGTTTGTTTCCAGGCATCACTGTTCTAGTTTAGTAGAACCAAAAAAAGGATATGCGCTCAATTTTACGTTTTATTGCTTTAGCAACTTTCACCCTCAGCACCTTCAGCGTGGAGGCTAGTCATTTAATAGGTGGTAATTTGGCTTGGTACTCTACATCACAGCCCAACGCCTATCGATTTGAGTTAACGCTTTACAGAGACTGTAGGGGGGGGATTAGTTTACCTACCACCAGCCAAAACATCACTGGGCCTTTTGGAAACATTGTTTTATTTTACAACGCAGGACGTTCTGGGGCTGTTAGTACCAACAGATGCTTCACTAGCCCATGCAACAATTTAGCAGGCGTTGAGAAATATGTGTACATCTCAAATCCTATAACTCTTAACCAGGGCATACCCCCTACTGGCTGGGAGTTTTCTTACAGCGCGTGTTGCTATCCTACCTCCAAAAATACAAGTGCTTCTGGTATGTACTTCAGCACCATCATGTATCCTAATGCGCAAGGCGGTTTACCCGATGTGAGCACGGTGAATGACGCCCTCTCCCTTTTAATGTTGGATGGATATGGATCCAAAAGCTTCAATCTTCAGCCCCAATATCTGGGTAATGCTGATTCGGTGCAAACCGTTTTATCCTCTCCTTTAACCGGAGCCAACACGTCCGTAGTTTTCAACTCAGGTTACAATGCGCTTCACCCACTACCCGACTCTTCAGAGTCTCCTTTAAACGGTCCTTTTCTGTATAACCCCAAAACGGGCGTGGGCTCGGTAAGCATAAATGATTCCAACAATCTGGGCGGTTTTTATCTCATGAGTGTAGACCATCTTTATTTTAAGGACGGTGTACTGGTAGCAAAAATTAATAAACCTATACCTGTTTTAATGGGAAACACTTTTCAGGCTACTCCTGCTCCCACGGTAAGTGTCACTGACGGCAACCAAGCCATTCCTTACCAATATGGAATGGCACCGCCCGTATTTACCTTAACTACCGGAGACTCACTAAATTTAAATTTTATGGCCATTGATGTAGGAGACTCTTTACGCATGCGTATCTCTAGTGTTTTGCTTGATACTGCACGCCCAGGCGCAAGAGGTTGGGGTTTTTACAATAATTTGCAGGTGAATTATCTCAACGCCAATAACAGTCCCTTGGTAAATAATCTTGGCATTACCCAAGTGCAATTAAAGGCAGGCAAAGGCAATGAAGCAGAAGGTAGCGCCCTTATCACTTTTGAAGTAGAGGATTTTAATTGCCCTAATAACCCCATTTGTTACCCCGTAATGGTTCAGTTTAAACCCTCTGTGGCCATTCAAAAATTTAACCGCCAAGACACCATCCCGCTTTGCAGCGGAAACGACAGTCTATTTGCCAAAGCTTTTAATAATGGGGCCTATTGGAGCCCAGGAAATTTAGTTGCAGACTCTAGCGCCTCGCGTACCGTTTTTACTGGAACTACTTCTACCTGGTTGTACTTAAATGACACTGTGGATCCCAGTCACAAAGACTCCGTATACATTCAAGTAGTGCCCGGAAGCGTAAGCATAGGTGGCAACAATGGCAACCTGGTTTTATATGATTCAGTAGGGCTTACCCAGTATCAATGGCGCCTTAACGGCATTCCTTACCAAGTAAATACCCCCACCCTCTTTAACCCGGTATACGGTGTTTACGATTTAACCGGAACCAATGGTGTGTGTTACTATGAAACCGATACCGTAGTGGTGAATGCGGGCAATGGTTTTGCCATTGCACCGCCCAGCGGTGCTAATTCCGTTTTGCCAGAACGCCAGCAACTGGACAGTACCTATGGTTTTCAGTTTGCGGTGATGAACGGCAACCTGGTTACTGAGCAATTCAGCTTGAATTCCGTTCAGGTGTATGGAATCAGCAGCACCGCCAATAAAAATTCTTTTAGCACCATTACGCTTAAGGTTTTTGATGCTACCCAAACGGAGATTTACGGCACTCAATTAGTGCTAGACCCTAATAGTCCATCGGTAGATTTTAACCCCAGCCTGACTTTAGATGAAGGTCAGGATTATTACGTAACCGTTAGCGGTGATACCAACGCGTATTATTCCTTTTATCAAAGCCAAAGCACTCCCTACACAGTAGGTAGCTTTATGCAGCCAGGGGGGCAATTGGAAGTGAAAGCCGTGCTAAAAGGCCCCTCCACAACGGGTGCTCCCAGCCAGGCTTCAGATAAGCACCCGGCCTTAACGCTAAGCCTCAGCAGCACCATTGGCCTGGCTGAAAGAACTACTGCTCAATTCAGCTTGTATCCAAACCCCGCCAGTGATCAATTAAATCTTCGCTATGAAAGCTCTGATGAGCTGCAGTTTGAGATTTACGCTTTAAGCGGACAGCTGCTGATAGAGACAACCCTTTCTCCCGAAAGGAAATACATTGACATCAGTCAGCTGAGCCCTGGCACCTATTTTATTAAAAGTAAATTAGGGCAGCAAAAATTTGTGAAGCAGTAAGAGATTCTTACTTCAATGTATCAAAGGCTTGCCGTATAATCGTACAAGCCTTTTTTATTTCGCTGTAGCTGATGTTTAAAGGAGGCGCAATTCTGAAGCTATTGGGGTTACTCAAAAACCAAAAACAAATTACCTGATGATCTAAGCAGTATTCCACAATCTGCTGCACCTCATTAGCTGTGGCAAACTCAAAGGCAAAAAACAAGCCTTTACGCCTGATCTCTTTTACTTTGGGGTGCTGCAGCGCTTCTTCAAAAAGCTGCCCTTTTTTCTCAACCTCAGGTAAAAGTGCTTCTTCCTCAATAACTTCCAAACCCGCTACCGCAGCCGCGCAGCTTAAGGCATTACCCCCAAAAGAGGTGATGTGCCCCAACATAGGACTATCGGTGAAAACCTCCATTTTTTCACGGGAAGCTATGAAAGCGCCAATGGGTAAACCCGCGCCCAGGGCCTTAGCTGTGCATAAAATATCTGGGGTTACATTGTAGTGCATAAAAGCATACCATTGCCCCGTGCGACCAATGCCACTTTGAATTTCGTCAAATATTAATTGCGCCCCGGTTTCATGGCACCTTTGGCGTAAGGCCCGCAAAAACTCCGGTGTGCCAATGCGTATGCCAGCATCCCCTTGAATGGGCTCTACCAACACAGCCGCTGTTCTAGTGGTAATGGCCTCAAGTTGCTCAACCTGATTAAAATCCAGGAATTTCACGTTGGGCAACAGCGGTCTGAAGGCCCTCTTTTTAGTTTCGTTACCACTCACCGATAAAGCTCCGTGGGTGCTGCCGTGGTAGGCACCCCTAAAGGCAATAATTTCGCTGCGTTCCGTGTAACGCTTTGCCAGTTTCAAGGCCCCTTCAATACTCTCTGCACCACTGTTGGTGAAGTAGCAACAGTTCAATGAGTGGGGTAAAATTTGCGTGAGTTTTTGCGCTAAAGCATTGGGCGCGCTCTGGGCGTATTCTCCGTACACCATTACGTGTAGGTGCTTATCGGCTTGAGCCTTAATGGCGGCCACAATTTTAGGGTGGCTATGGCCTAAATTACTAACGCCTACGCCTGAGATAAGGTCCATGTATTGCTTACCATCGGTAGTATGGAGGTAAAGACCTTTAGCATATTCTACTTCCAAACCAAGGGGAAATGGCGTGGTAGGAGCCAGCAGTTTTTTAAAGGTTTCTATGCCATTACGCTCCGCTTCCATGGTGCTAATTTAAAAGCTTAAAGAACACCAGGGCGTAAATTCCGTAGCGTGCAATACGCGTAAGAGCAGCCAGGAAAAAGTACTTCTTACCCATCCCCAACATTCCTGCTATGAGACTCACGGGTGCAAAAGGAATAGGCGTAATGGCCGCCACGCTCACAAAGAGCCACCCAAACTTTAAAAAGTTTTGCCAAAGTTTTTGGTATTTGCGCAGCATAAAAGCCTGCACTTTTTTACTACGGCCAATAAGGCGACCTTCAAAGAAAGAAATAACCCCACCGGCATAACTTAAAAGTGCTAAAAAGGTGGTAGTCACCACTGGGTTGGGCTCATGCGCGCCCCAAGCTATAAATACATCTATAGGTAAAAGCCCTAAAAAGCTTTCGCTGAAAAAAAACAGACCCAGCACCTGCCAATAGCTAAAGTGCTGAAAAAGAGTAGCAAGACCCTCTTGAATATCAAAAACGTAAGTATTGAAGACCCATACCAAAGCACCCAAAATAATAAGGGCCAGAGCAAGTTTTAAAAGGCCGTTGCCTAAAAAACGGTAATGCCCCTTGCGCTTGTAGTATTGATGTAAAACTTTGCCTTTTTGCCGAGTTGTGCGTTTAATGAGGCCAGAGTTTGATTGTAAAATAGAGTTCAATGTTTACAAAATTCTGCTGCAAATTTAATGCCTCTAAGAACGTGTGCAGCCCTAAATAGGTTCTATTTATTTTCAAGGGTTTTATACTTTTAGCCCAAAAGCAAAAGCATGGCAAAAACAGGGGAGGGTTCTACCATACATAGCTACATTTTTATTCTTTTTATAGTGGTTTTGCCGCTGCTAAAAATAGATAGCCTATTGGATCAGGCCTTGTTTCCACGATTTGCCTGGGTTGGCCTAAGCATCCTAACCTTGGGAGCCATGGCCTACCAGAAAATAAAGCTATCCCATTGGCCTTTAGGAATCAGTATGGCACTGGGTGGTTTTATACTAATCCAGATTTTAAGCGTTCCTGCTGCGGTAAATTCGCCTGAGAGCTACGCCAGCCTTGCACGTTACAGCCTAATGGCCGCCTTCTTTTTCACGCTGCTTGGATTGCTTAAATCCCAAACGCTAAAAGCGGAAGCAATTCTAAAGGCAGTGGTTTTAAGTACTGGAATTGTAAGCATCCTTACTGCTTTTCAGTTGCTCCAAAGTCTAAGCAATGGAGTCTTTTTTGAGGACATTTACAGCATCACCGGCCCTTTTACTCATAAAAACCTGCTTACCTCAGGTCTTATGCTGGGGTTGCCTTTTACCTTGGCGGGATGGGCCATTTTACCAAGTGCATGGCGTAAAGCCGCTCTGGCCGTGGCCATTTTAAGCGTAATTGAAATTTTTGTTTTGCGCACCCGCGGGGTTTGGCTGGGGGTTTTTGGCGCGGCTCTGGCTACCGGCCTTCTATTCCTCTTGTTTAAAAAGAAACAAGAAAAACTTCCGCTAGCCTTAATCGGTGGCATTACCGCCCTGGCCGTAGTTATTCTCTTGGGGCTTTTTGCCTCATCCAAAATAAAAGCTGGAATAACCAGCAGCAGCAATGTAGACAAGCGTTTAACCTACTGGCAAAATAGTTGGGAAATGATTCAGGACCACCCTACCCTGGGCGTAGGGGCCGGAAACTGGAAACTGTACTTTCCTAAATACGGCCTGAGCGAAGTGGATAACAGTACCATGCAGGGCATCACCCACATTCAAAGACCGCATAATGATTTTCTTTGGGTATGGGCCGAAAGCGGTCCGCTGGGGCTACTCTTCTTTTTAGGCTTGTTTATTTTGCCCATTCTGCAAGTGGTGAAAAACCTAAAACTAGCGCAAACCGCTCAGGAACGCAGCCTCAATTATTTCGCTTTTATGACGGTGGTGGCCTACGGCATTTTTTCATTCAGTGACTTTCCGCTGGAACGGGCGCCCCACACCGTGCTGTTTTTTACGGCTTTAGCGGTGATTTTTAGTAGCGCTTCCGCGGAAGCGAAAACATTTAAAGCCCCGTTTTTGCCAGCTGCTTTAGGAGTTTTAACCTTAGCTGCGCTTTGGGTGTGTGGACTGCGCTGGCAGGGTGAAAAAAATACGGTAGCCGTGTTGGAGGCCAATGCCCAACAAAATGCCCAGGCCATTATTCCGGCTGCTGAAGAAGCCCTCAACCCTATGTACAACTTAGACCCTTACGCCAACCCCATTCACTACTACAGTGCCCTTGGATACCAATTTTCCAATCAGCCCCAGCAAGCCCTGCAACATGCTTTATGGGCTAAAGAAGATGCCCCCTACAATATTTTGGTTTACAATGCGCTGGCCAACGCACATAATCGTTTGGGTCAAAAACAAGAGGCCTTGCAGTATTTAGATTCTGCCCTGGCCATTTCTCCTAAGTACAAAATGGCCATTCTTTTAAAGGCCAATATTTTAATGGAGCAAAACCGTTTTGCCGATGCCTTGGATGCCCTGAACTTTTACCCTAGCCGCAGTAATGAAGAGCGCTACTTGAGAGCCTTGGCCACTGCTTTGCGCGGAACCTTAAAGACCTATCCTCAGCATGGCCGCTTTAAGCCCATGATGGAATACTTGCAAAAACAACCCAGGCTAGAGCAGCCTATGGATTACATACGGGCCTACCGGGCAGAGCTTTCCCGCAGGCGGGGTACTCAGCTTTAACGCACCACCACCTGGTAGGTCTCGCGGCTCACTTGTTCTAAAAGTACTTCGCCCGCTTCTTGCACTCTTTTCTTGGCCTGGGCATTGTAATGCCTAACCGAGTACAGCTGCACGCCCTCGTTATAGGTGGTGTCAAACTCTTGCTGCAGTGCCTCAATCAGTTTGGGCACAATTACAGGGTCATTGTTAATGCAAAAAGAAGTACTTACGGCCGTGTTTTGAGACAGGTTTACCCGCACCCCATACTGGTGAAATATTTTGTAGACCTTGCTCAGGTGGTCTTCCACAATAAAAGCCAAATCGCGGGTAGATATGGTTACCAGGGTTTGCTCGTCTTTACGAATGAAACAGGGAATTTTTGGATTCAAATCGGCTCCTTCTTTGATAATGGAGCCCTCTTCGGCAGGATTTAAAAAGGACTTTACGCGCAAAGGAATTTTCTTCTCCCGTAAGGGCTGAATGGTTTTGGGGTGAATCACCGAGGCCCCGTAGTAGGCCAGCTCAATGGCTTCGCGGTAGCTGATCTCCCACAACAGCTCCGTTTGCGTAAATACCTTAGGATCACCGTTTAAAACTCCAGGCACATCTTTCCAAATCACCACTTCTTGAGCTTCTAAAATGTAGCCTAGAACCGAAGCCGTGTAGTCAGAGCCTTCGCGCCCCAGCGTGGTAGGGTTAAAATCATCATCTGAACCAATGAAGCCCTGAATGACATACCGATTACCAGCCTGGATGGTGTCCTTCACCAATCTTGTTGTAAAAGGCCAGTCTACCCGGGCAAAGCGGTAATTTTGGTCGGTGCGGATGAGCCTGCGGGCATCTAACCATTTGTTCTGATAATCGGTGCTATTGAGGTAGCTGCTCACGATTTTAGTACTGAGCAACTCGCCAAAGCTTACAATCTGATCGTACACCTGGTTGTACTGACCCGGCAGAGGACTTTGGCTAATAATCTCCAGTTGGGTGAATAAAATCTCCACGTCATTGTGTACGCGATGCTCATCGGGTGAGAACAGTTCATCTACTATGCGAAAATGCGCCTCGCGAAGCTCCTTAATCTGGGACCTTACTAAATCTTTGTTTTTAGTAATAAGGCTCTGCACCAATTTTTCCAAGGCATTGGTGGTTTTCCCCATAGCCGAAACCACTATTAAAATCTCCTCACCGGGGAAGTGGTTAAGCACCGAGGCTACCCGCTTAACGCTGGCCGCGTCTTTAATGGAAGCTCCACCAAACTTGAAAATTTTCATACGTTCATCTTAAGAGCGCCACAAATTTAAAAATACTCCAACGCCAAGGGGTTCTCAGGCGCCAAGCTGAGGGCGTTTAGGGCAAATAAATTTTTTGCTGCTTTATGCCCTGCGCGTTCTTTTGCATAAGCACATAAATGCCGGGAGCGCAGGGTGGGAGCTTCCAGCGCTTAAAGCCCTGAGCCAAAAATGGTTTGGTCTCAAAAATGAAGCGCCCTTGCATGTCCATTACAAATAGCTGGGTAGTCCCTCTTACCTTAGCGGGAAACTCAGCCCACAGCTCGCCATCGCGCAGGTACACGTAATCTAAAGCGTTACCTCCAGGCTGGGGTGCTTTGGTGAGTCGCAGGTTGTACCTACGGTACTGACTGCTATCGGCCTTGAGCCTTAGCCTCAAATCTTCTTTTGGAGGCATTGGATACAGCAAACCAGTTGTACGGTCTTCTAATTTCAATTGCAAGGTATCGGGTAATTGTAAGGTATCCAGGGTAAACGTAAAAACGCTATCGCGGTGCGGAGCAATTGACAGTGGAATAGCCAAACCGGCCTGTGGAGTTGGAAAGTGCGCCACCGCCATAAGCTGAAGCGTATCTTGGTAGTTCTTCAGGGCTGACCATTGCGCAATTTTACCAGCCGGATTTACAAAGCGTGATAAATCGTCTGAAACCTTGCTCAACCGGCCCCGCTCATTAAAATGTACGTACAATTTTTGTTGCCCTCTATCACTTTGCAGGCGTACCACCGCAAAGTAATCTGCGCGTTTTTTAAATACCGGACTTTTAGTAATGGTGCGATCTGCTTCGGTAAAATCATACACTCCAGCAGCAGTGTTAGCGCCTGCGTTTAACTTCACAAAAAAGGACTGACCAGGGGCAATGGCGGTGGGATTACCCACAGTCTGAGCAGTGGTACTTCTCAATTCATAGGTTTCACTAATGGGGTCCCAGATTTGAGCCCCGGTTTGATAGTTGGCCGGAAGACTGGCAAATAAAACATCTAAATCCAAGCTGCTGGAATAAGGGTTGGGAATTAAATTCCAGCCCACGGCATCCGAACCCGTTGTATGGCTGCTGGTTCCCAGGCCCAAGGTAGGGCCACTAACCGCCCCGTGGTTGGCTATACCTTTAAAGCGCAGTTTTATGGGTAGCTTACCATCGCCATTAATTCCACGGCCGGGTTTCACAAAAATATCGGAAACAAAAAAAAACAAGGCGGTTTGGTCCAAGCTTTGGGTGCCATCCACCACCGCCTGGTACTCCGCTACGGTACCGCCCGGCTGCCAAGTGTAGAGATTGCAGTCACTGCCCTTATCAGCGTAATTGAGAATAATATCGGTGCCTAAGTCTGCCACAGTTAGCCCAGCAACCGGACTGGAAATAATATGCCAGCCCGGTTCTTTAATGATTTGCTCGTAGACCACGGGTGCCCCCGGATTGCCCAGAGATTGACTGTAGCCTAAAATCGTATCGGCTTCAAAATAAACGCTGTCACTTAAAGCAGGGCTGGTTTGAAAATCTACCGTGGCGCCAGGTCTTAAAGTAAGGCTATACGCCTCTACATTACTATTCAAAATCAGGCTCTGACC
>PR_CR_10_Liq_1_inCRDRAFT_1001946_pt1 | contig 11044 bp, 14 predicted proteins | sample PRCRCaboRojoPR_3_FD_10241 | JGI IMG/M metagenome (IMG submission 10241) | reverse complement strand
AGGTTAAAACTTCCTGATTTGAGTGCTGAGGAATATGTTCCTGTTTACTTAAAAATAAATTCTTCTTTTGACCCGAACTTATTAATAAATAAAGATTATTCTTTCATGCATTTATCGTATTTAGGTATTTTTAGTAATGAGTTGGATTCTTACCCAGGACAAGTGTATTCTGGTACTTTGAATCTTCCTTTTAATAGGGTTTTGCCTTCAATCGTTATGGAGTTCAAAACCAATTATGATAGGTTACTTTCTTTGATTGATAACAACACAGAAAAACTTTACGAAAACTACCCACCTTTCTTCTCTTATTATGAATAACATTTTATATTTTTTGACGAAAGCATTAGCTTCAGGATTAACGTTAGCGGAAATCGCTATGAATAGCGTACTTCCTAACCTTTACCTGTCAAACAAAAGAGATGATCAAGATACACCTTTGATATATTCAGGGGATTTTCCTAATTTGTATCCTCAAGCTTACGGTGAATACCTAGATAAGATTGGTTATATGTTTAATGTTTCTCGTTTTTCTAACGAGAATGATAATGATTATCGGGAAAGAATCATTTTTTCTATTTCTCAAAACGCAACAAAATCAGGAATAAAAAATGTGATTGAAACACTTCTTTCTAGTAGAGGGTACGAAGTAAATGTTGAGATTTTTGATCATTCAGAAGATTTTTTTGAGGCGGAAAATTCAAACTTTGATCACCCAATACGTTCTGTTAATGAAAGCATTCTTTATAAAATAAGTTTATTCATCACACCAATTGATGAAAATAAATCTGTGTATTATAATTATTTTGAAAACATTTTTAATGTAGAAACGTTTCAATTTGCTTTAGATGATATTGTTTCCGCCGGTGTCTCTGTTGAAGCAGTAACATTTTTGTCGCCGGGCTCAGGAGGAGAAAAGGGAGAAATTTATGCTTACAAAAATTAATACTTATGAGGGCGTACCCATAGGAAATAAGAATTTCGATGAGTTCTTTAATTACGTTAGGGAGTTTCTTTCAGCGAATTTTAATTTTTCAACGTATTTAAATGAACAGGGTGGTGGATTTTTCCCAAGAAATGAAAACCCTCCTTATTTTAGTTATGTTCAAAAAGGCGCATACAATTTCTTTATGCCTACAATTGAACAAGATGACTTGTATGGTTCTGATGGTAACGAATTTTTTAAGTTCACAAAGTACGGACCTACTACAGAAAACCCAGAAGTTTTAACGTGGGAATTACTACCTACTTTAGGTAGTTTTGTTGATGGTTTTTACGAGTTTTCTAATGACTCCATAACTCAAAAAGTTCTTCCTTATAACCCTGTTAATTTAAGTGAAACTAGTACAGATGGTTATAATTTTGTTTCTTTTAATGGTGTTTATCAAGAACCAGTAAAAAATTATGGTTTCAGTATTTCCACTCCATCTGGAGAAAACGCTTTCAGAAAACAATCTTTACGGTTATTTAACATCCAGTTAGGTGCGGAAAGTCCTGTACCAATTGATTCCTCTAAAAGATTTAAATCTGGTTTAGGTTATTCAGCGTTTCCTTTTGTTCCTTCGACAGGAATTAGTTTTAATGAGTTTTCTTCGTTATTTAATCAAGAACTTGTTTTTGAAAACACGAATTTTTCTATTGGTGGACATATTCTTTTGACGAGAGAAACTTCCATTGTTGGGGTTACAGAAAAAGCTTACCAGTATGTACCTAGGGATGAAACGTCAGGAACTTCCGTTAAGTTAGGTCATTACAAAGTTATTGATTCTGCTAACGGAAAAATAAAACTTAATATTTCTTTTTCTCAATTGGATTCATTAATAACAACTTCTGAACGTGCAAGTTCGTTAAGTGAATTTAGTTCTGAAGAAGGAATTTATGAGAACCTTAAATTCCATGTTGTTTCACCAGAACAACTTTTTTTCGACCCACAAGAAAACGTTACAAATTACCGCAGTTCTTATGGTCCTGTTTATACTGGAAACGAAAATGAGGTTCTTGTCGTTGAGGTTTTTGAATCAAACGGTGTTTATCAAGTTAATGATGATGTTGAGTCGATAGCTACGTTCCCTGGAGACATCATTTTGCAAGACGATACAGGTGTTTANGATAATTCTTTTATTTTAGCTTTATCGTACCCTGCGGAAGTAAATATCGAGAAATACATTAACAACCAAAAAAATAATTATCATTTAGATGTTTTTAGGTTGTATTACCATGCAGGAAATTCTGGAAACCCCACAATTTCCCAAAGTGGTGTTGATGTACCTAATATTTTTGCTTTTGTTGAGCATAATCCTTCTTCTTGGTACAACAAAAGAAATTCTGATGGTGAGTACCTTCCGGTAAATAGGACAATTAATTCTTACCTTTCGTTCATTAATCTAAATGAGAGAAACTCTTCTGAGTTCTCTGATGTGGTTGTTTTTGATCCCAATAAAGCTTTTACTGTTTCGGATGCATTAACGTTAGCGGAACTTGCGGATGTTATTCCTAAAAACGAAGAATTTTTTAGCGGCGAAGATGATGGTCATACCGTTGTTTATGATTCTTCTGAGCAACGTTTTCTTTCTACACCATTTACGTTAGGTAATTTAACGAATGTTGCTTCTTTTGAATCTCAATCACCTTCCTTCAATAATCAGGTTTTAACATATAATAACGAAACACAAACGTGGTCCCCAAAACGAGTTGTTGATGCATTAACGTACACTCCTGTAAATAAAGGAGGAGATACAATTAGGCCTTTTTCTGCTTCTGACTCTGGAAGGTTAGAGTATGATGAAGGAAACCCTATGACGTTATTTGATAATGAGTTAGATGTTGGTGTGGATAGTAATCAAACATTAACATCTAAAGAGTACGTTTTGGAGGCCGTAAGTCAAAACATTACGACACTAAATAGGTTTGTTTCAGAAAGCCAACAGTCTGACATTGGGTTTGTGTTAAAAAGGTTCACCGATCAAGATTTGCCTGGTAACTCCAATGTTGCTTTTTACTGGAATGAAGTCAATGACTCGTTTACGTTTGGAACAACAACAGAAAGTCTTGTTCAAAATGATTCGATTGAGTTAGATTCACTTTGGCTTTCAATTACTGATTCTGGAACTTTTGTAGAAAACAATTTAAGTGTCACAGGAACAATTGATCAGGATGGCATTCCTGTACTTACACAAAATGATGTTGGTGACTCTTTACCTTCTTTACAAAATGGTTTTGTTAATCAATCTACATACTTAAGTAATTCTTTTGTTACAAACCCAAATTTTTGGGTTGTTCCTGGAAACCTTGAAGGAAGTTCACAACCAGAAGGTGTAATTTCTTACGTTCCAATTGAGCTTCATGAACCTGTAAATATTTCTAAGTTCGCTGTAGAAGTTTTATCTGTTGATTCCGGAGAAAGTTCGGTAGATTTTGCTTTATATTCCTCTAATAGTTCTGGACTTCCTGACCAAAGAACTATATTTGGAAGTATTGATGGAATTAATACTGTTGGTGTTCATGATTACGAATTTAGTCCTTCATTAACAATTGATGCTGGTCTTTATTGGTTAGCTACATTAATTACAACTACGTCAGGAACAGTGGATTATCGAGGAACCAAAGTAGAAAACCCATTTGTTTTGCCCAGAGAAAATCCTTTTGATTCTGATTATGTTCTTTCTTCTGCCCCTAATCAAACGAGTCTTCCTACTGACGCAGTTTATTCTTTTTCTGAAAACAATATTTCTTCCTCCATTGCTATGAGTATTCAGGTGGCTTGATATGATTGAAAAAACCGTAGAAAAAGAAAAGTCGTGGTTTTTGGCTTTTGAAGATGATATAATTCATTTGTTTGAGGCATTTAAAGGACAAAAAATTCAAACTGGTTTAAAAAACTTAGAAGAGTTTTCTAGTCGCTATAAAGCTAAACAAAGAGCAAAAGAAATTAATCCTAGTTGGAGGGAGTAATCATGAAAATTTATATTGATCCTGGTCATGGTGGTGTTTGGCCTAATGGCGACCCTGGTGTTGTTTCGGAAAACGGACAAAAAATTGAGTCGTACTACACTTGGAAATACGCAAATGCTTTACAAGATTTTTTGGAAAATGAAGGTTTTCAAACGGAATTAACTAGAAAACAGGATGAATATAAAATTCCTTACTCTCAAAGGACATCATCAGCTACTGAAAATGATTTATTGATTTCTCTTCATTTCGATACGTATTTGGGCGGCAAAAAATTAATTTATTATGGTAAGCAGGAAGAAAGTTTAGAGTTAGCTGAATCTATCGATAAGTTTTTTGGTTCTGGTGATTTACGCGCTACTTCCACAAGTAGGTTTAATGGTTTATATATTGATGATTCTTCATCTCCATCTGTTTTGATTGAGGTTGATAGGATTGATAAAGCTACTTTAGATGAGGGTACCATGAAAGCATTTTGTGAAGATGTTTTACGAGGAATACGGTTATTTTTAGGTGAAGAAGATACGACTGAACATCAAAATTCAGGACAAATTGAGAATGATTCAACAATTACTACTTCATTTAAACGCGTTTTTCTTGTTTCTGAAGATAATTCTTCTCAAGAAATTCCGGTTGAGAGGATGAGTATTGTTGGTGATAAACTTTATATTGCCCCCTCAAAAGAGTGGTTTGTTGAATAATCCATATTAATTTTGTATAGTGAAATTACTATTGACGGGCTCTAACTCGTACTGCGAGGATAGCATGTGAAGCACGTTGGTGTAATTCAACCATAAAAAAATTCTTTGGAGGATACCTAACATGGTTTATTTGAATTATTTAACGGAAGATGCGTATGTTCAAGTTGGTGAATATACGGTCGAAGAATTTTTTAGGGAAGGCCAACATGTTGTTCAACGCCTTGAGAACGTCACTAATTCTCAGGAAGTAGCAACGTCGTTCCCTTACACTTCAGCTTACACTGGACGTCACCAAGTTAGTTTTACTGCAACTGACTCAGGTGATAGTGACGGTGCTTCTTGCGATTTTGATGTTACTGTCGGAGGAACTTCTGTATCTACGACTACGGTCGCTGACGGAGAGTCCGAAAATGTTTCTATTGAAGTTGATGTAGAGGCAGGTCAAGTTATTGATGTTTCTATTGAAACTTCTGAAGGTTCTGTTTCTGATGTTTCTATCACTATGGAAGATCGCGCTCTTCCTGATAGTTTTTATCGTGAGTGGGCTACTTACGCCGAAGGTCGTGACAATGTTTTAGGTTACGATCCAGGTGCATATGGAATTGGAACTCCAGTAAGCCGTAGAACTATTGTTGTTCCTTCCGTCAAAAAAGTAAGCTTACTTTACCTTAATTATGTTGCTTCAACAAAAGAAGAGCGTGTACTTGTTCAGTATGATGGAACCCTTTCGGATCTTGAGTCAGCTGGTCTTGTTGGTTCTTCTGGCGAAAGAATTGTTTTTACGGAAGATGAATGGATTCAAAACTTTGGCGCTCAAGGATTTAATCGTTTTGGTTTCGTAATGCCTCCAAAAATGGCTCGTTCACAAGTTCAAGAGCTAGGTGTTTACCATGGAGATTACGTAGATGCAGAAGGTAATGTAATTGAGTCAGATATTAACCTTTACTTGCAGCCAATCTACATGTACCAAGAGAAACCAATGTTCGATTATGTTTATGTAACTGGTGGCTGGAGAGGTGACTTAGATCCTGACGTGACAGATATTTCTGGTCATCTGTTCCGTTGGCAAGGGCAGTTTAATTCTGAGTCTATCGCACCAATTAATCGTGCAGGTGAAGCAATTATTCGTGATGGTTATGATTACTACGTTGATGAATCTGGTGACCTTCAAGAAATTACTCCTGCTGATTCTGGAATTACGCAAGATGGTCAGACTTACTCTGGTGCTGATGCTTATAACGTAAGAAACTACCGTAGGCGGTAAAGGAGAAAAAAATGGGCTTTTTAAAAGATGTTGGCATGACTAAAACAGGAATTGTTGGAATCCTATCGATTCTAGCTTCCCTAGCTGGTTTTATTCCTGTGGTTGGTACAGGATTAAACCCAGAACTTCTTATGCTCGGTGTTGGCCTTTTAACAATGAGGCACACCCTTTACAAGCAAGATATTCGTCAATTAGACCCTGTCCTTGATAAACTTGTAGGCGACAAAATTTCTGGGGTTTCACAAGACTTACTTATTAAGTTACTCGAAGCCGAAGAAAAAGAGGATGGTGGGGACCAATAACCCCACCATGAACTCTCATGGTTCGCACTTTAATTAAGCTTCTTCCCATCATTATTCCGTTAATCAAAAAACTTATTTCTTCACTTGATAGTGTAGAAAGAGTTGAAAAAAACCCGGAAATTGATGAAAGTACAGTTCAAGAAATTGTTGATAATGCAAAACAAAGTCTTGAAAAAGAAGTTGAAAAAATTATTGATTCTAAAAGAGACGAAATCAAAAGAATCACAAAAAAACTTCCTTCAACAAAAGAAGAAAGAATTGATTCTGAACTTGAACGTCTAGAGAAAAAACTTCTTCGAGACCAAAAAGAGTACGAAGAAACATTAGCTAGAAAAAATCCCCCTAAAAACTAGGGGGATTTAAATTTAACGTCGTTCCTAACTAAGTAATCTGCTGCCGATGAAGCTGCATGAGCGTGTGGTTTTAATTGGTAATCAAATTGACTTCCTACAACCGCTCCGATTGATGAACGTACGGAGCGGTTTGATTTATGTTTTTCTGAAGGGTGGTAATCCAAATGAATTTCCATTTTTCTTTCCCCAACAACATCACGTATTTCAATAGCTTTTTCCAAAGCGTAATAAACTTCTTGATCTAAACGTTGTTTCATGGAACGGATTCTTGGTACGGAATCATGAAAAGCAAAAACTTTAGCTCCTTTACTACCTTCAATATGAATAACGATAGCAGTTACATAAATAGTGTAGTTTTTGTTATTTTTTGAGTCGCAACCAACATAAACTTTACTTTTTTTCGGCGATTTCTTTATGTATTCTTTTACTTCTTCAATAGAATGATTCATTTTTTACCTTAATGATTTTGAGCCATTAATTTCGTAAATAAAGTTTCAATAATGTCATTCATTTCTTCTTCACTAACTTCAGTAATGTTGTATTTTGAAACTAAAATACCAACAATGATGGCTCGTGAAACAGCCTTATCTATTTTATCAAAGACTTTTACTGGTAAGGTTTTTAGTGTTCCGTTGCCAATTTCATTATAAACGGCAGAAGCTATTGAGTAAGACTCAAGAAATTCTTCATAATCAATCATTCTAATTCTCCTATAATGTTTGACTCATGAATAAAACAAATTTCTTCTTCATCTACCAAAAAAATGATAGGTGAAGTTCCAGGTTCCACAAAAACAATTTTATCATTCTGTGTAAACACGTACTCTTCACTCGTTTTTTCTACGACAACGTAACCATTTAACCCTCGTACCATAAGTAAAAATCCTTATTTTTAGATTTTAATAGGTTATTATTTAACTCAACATAACTTGTTTGTCCAGAAAAAGATAAATTATTTTCGAAATGAGAAGTTAATATTTTTCCAGAAGACGTACCAAGAAAATCTTCGCTAAAAACATTTCTAAATTCATTCAGTATATCTTTATTAGGTAAAGTAACTTCTTTTTGTTTTTCTTCTGTTTTTATTTCTTGCGAGATTTTTTCTGTTTCATCATCAAATGAAATATTTTCGCCTACAAAAACATTTTTGCCTTCTAAAAGACGTAAATAAGGGTAGATTGGGTTATCTTCTTTTACTTTAACATCAATATCTTCAGAAGTTAATTTAATCATGCGTCAATCACCCCTGGAGAATCAATAACATCAGACGATAATACTTCTGTAAATCCATTATAGCTTGCTAATACACCACTAGCAAATAACTTAAATATTTCTGAAATTACTTCCTCAACAACTGGAGAATAAACTTTATTGAAAGATTCTTCTTTGATTCGTTCTTCAATATAATTTTCTATTTCAGTAGGTTCAGGGGAATCATATTCAGTAATTGAGTTGTATATTGCCATTGATTGTTTTAAATGATCATAAACTTCTTCTTCGTCAAAAACTTGTTTACCTAAAAGTTCTGCATAAGCAATGATTCTTCTGAACATCAACAAACTTGTAGCTGGTTTCTCTAAATATTCCTCCCTCGAAGAAAACAACATGTCTTCGAGGGAATCAAAATCATGAAGTACAACTGTTTGTTTAGCTCTTGGTAGAGTTATTTTAATTGGCATGTGAACGTACCTCAGGTTGGTTATCCTCTCCATAACAAATATAACGAAAATCACAGTAAGCGCAAAGTGGCCCATTATAATCATCAAAAAACAAGTCATCCTCAAGATTTTCAAAAGAGCTTCGCAATTGACCAATCATTTTTGGGAACATACCGTTCTTTTCCAAATCAAAAGGAATAACGCTTCCACTGCGCAAATGCACATAGTTACCGACAGGATAATAATCTAGATTTAGTTTATCTTTTAGGGCCAAAGAATAAGCAAAAAACTGAAAGTCTTCATCAACCGTGTTTTGAGATGGCTTCCGAAAAGAGGTTTTGAAATCGTAAAACTCAATCTTTCCATTTTCATCTTTTCCAAGAACATCAATAAATCCAATAAAACGCCGCTTTAAAATAGTCCAAAAAAGTTTTTTCTCTAAATCAGAAATGGTGTTAATGTTTTTCAATACATCAATACCGTTTGAAACCATTTTTTTGGCTTCCGCTTTCCATCCTTTTTCCAAGTACTCTTGCGTAGGGTTTTCTACATCTTGACCTAAAGATTTTAATGCCGCAGTAGCGAAATTACCAACAGGTTTTTCACCAATATCTTTCATGATGAATTCATCAATGGGATCTTCAGGTTGTTCATCCCAAATTCTTTCCAACCGAAAAATTGGGGAATCCTCATCAATTTCTTTATTGTCTCGAAGCTTCATGGATTTCATTCCTTCTTGAATATCAGCAACACTTGTATAAATGATATTGTGAACCAAACTACCAAACCACCTGTGGTGTGTGGAAGCTTCTTGTTTTTCTAGTTTGTCAATCCTCCCAAACTTAAATTTAAGTCCGCACTGTTGATATTCTTTTATGCTGCTCGCAGAAAACAAGTAATCTTGTGTATTCATATTATTAAAAAGGCTCCTTTTCCCTAAAAACCCTATCTATCATAGGCTCAGTCATTTCTTTTTCTTCTTTTGTTTTGGGTCTACCCAAAAAATCTGTTGCGGAAGAAGAGTAAGAAACTTTATTTTCTTTAATCTTAATTTTAAAAACTTCTAAAGAAGTCTCAAAATCTCCTTCTAAACCAACAGCAAAAAAAGACATGATTGTATTGTGCTCTTCTTCACTTAAGTTGTTTTTTATTTCCTCAATAAATTCTGCCGTACTTTGTTCTTGATGAATAAATTGAAGTGATTTACCAATTAGGTAAGAAGAAAAATCGTTTCTTGTAATTCCCTCTTCTTGTAATATATACCATAAACTTGGGTTTTTGAGAAGATGATAAAAAATTCTTCTTTCATAAACAGGTGCTGGAAACTGAAGATCATTAATTTTTTCAAAAACACCAAATGATTTTTCTACACGTTCTTTCTTAGAAAACCAATCGTGAAGACCTTTTTTGTTTAAACCTAATTCTTGAGAGAGTCGTTCAATTAAATCTAGACTTCTGTAAGTAAATTGTTCTTCAACATAAGGACGTAGATCTTCAATAATTTTTTGTGTTAATCCCGTTTTAGTAAGTTTCCTTTGGTTACTTCCCCTGTTTTTGTATTTTTCTATGAAGTAAGAAATGATTGCAGAAGTATCGGGTTGTGCTGACTCAATAAAATGAGAAAACTGCTTTTCTCCGTATTCTTGAATGAAAGATGCAGGGTCATGAGAACCAGGTAAGGTTATTGCGTAAGAAATAACGTCCACACCAAGTTCACCAATCAAATCAAAAGATTTTTTTAGTGCTTCTCTTCCTGCAGAATCTGAATCAAAAATAAAATAAATGTTTTTCGTTAAGTTAGAAAGAAGTTTTAGTTGTTGCTTCGAAAAGTTTGTTCCCAACAAAGAAACCGCTGGATAACCAAGTTCATTAACGGCAATCGCATCTAATTGCCCTTCACAAACAATTACCATATCTTGGTCAATAATGTCTCTTCTAGCTATATCTAAATTCCAAACAATTTCTTTTTTGTTGAAGTACTTTGTTGAGCTACCGTGAAGGTATTTAGGTAAACTTGAATCAATTGCCCTACCTGTAAACGAAACAATGTTTCCATACTGGTCTTTAATGGGTAACGTAACACGATTATAAAACTTAATGTTTCCTTTTTCGTTCACTAAACCAGATTCAGAAATTTCTTCTTTCGAAAAGTTCTTTAGGTCATGAAGGACATCATTACCTTTACAAAAACCAAGACCATATTTTTCTGCTATTTTTGGCGTTATGTTTCTTTTTTCTAGATATTCATACCCTGAAGAAACATTGCGAACAAAGTTTTTTTGAGCTTCAACAAAAATGTTGTTTTTTGATTCAGAATCTAACGTAACATTACAAAAACTTTCTAAAAACTTGATGGCTTCCGGCTTACTAAGGCCTTCGTACTCCATAACGTAATCAATGAGACCTCCACCTTTCCCTGAAGAAAAACAGTACCATGTTTTTGCTTCTGAATTAATGAAAAAACTAGGTGTTTTTTCACTCGTAAAAGGTGAAAGGCCTTTGTATTCATTTTCTTTTGTTTTTGTTAGTTTCGTTGTTTGTGAAACAAGTTCATAAAAATCGCATTCTTGTATTAGCTCTTTAAAATTCATTTAAGCTCCTGAAGTCAAAGTTTCTCTTTGAGTTTTTGTTGTGCCTCGTGACTACCTCGTGTTTCTTTCGGCATACCAATTTTATCAAGGGCGGATTCAGTACCAGCCCAACCCATTCCCCTAAAAACAATGGTGGCTGTATCATAATTACCTAAGTAACGAAAAATGTTTTTTGAACCACAATTTTCGCACACTAAAGAAATATCTTCTGCAGATTCATGAATACTGTGA
>PR_CR_10_Liq_1_inCRDRAFT_1001945_pt1 | contig 11057 bp, 9 predicted proteins | sample PRCRCaboRojoPR_3_FD_10241 | JGI IMG/M metagenome (IMG submission 10241) | reverse complement strand
TTTATTTGCGCTTGCAAAGTGGCGTTACCGGCCAACTTGTTAAAGAAAGGCGTGAAAAAGGCCTCTTGGTCTGGGGCCATTTTGTAGGCTTCAATTAACCAAAAAAGGTAAATCTCTCCGGCATTGCGCAGGTAGAATTCGGCAAACTGGTTAAGGCGGTACCCAAAGCATTTTTGCCCTTCAAAGGGTGGATACTTAGCCCCCGGACCGCTTTGAGGGGTAAACACCACATTACTATCGGTAAACCAGGGCGCGCCTATTTGCTGAAAGGGATAATCGGTACCGCGGCCTACACTTACCGGAGTACCTTCAAAAAGACAAAGCGAAGGATAGAGGGTAATGGCATCAAAATTTGGCAAGTTGGGGCTGGGCTTCACCGGCAATTCATAACGCATGTTGTGCTGGTAATTTTGGCANGTNATCACCTCTAAATCACAACTCACCNTATTGGCCAGCCAACCTTCACCGTTTACCATTTTAGCGTATTCGCCCACCGTCATGCCGTGTACCATGGGCACGGGGTGCAAGCCTACAAAAGACTCAAAACCTGGCTCCAAAACAGGGCCGTCCACATAATGCCCGTTGGGATTGGGCCGGTCTAAAACCACTACTTTTTTATGATTCTCGGCAGCCGCCTCCATCACGTAAGTAAGCGTTGAAATGTAGGTGTAAAAACGGGCTCCCACATCCTGAATATCAAAAACCAAAACATCTACATCGGCCAGCATGGCGGGGCTGGGCTTTTTGCTGCTGCCGTATAGAGACACCACCGGTAAGCCTGTAGCTGGGTCTTTCCCGTCTTTTATTTTTTCGCCCGCAGAGGCCTGCCCTCTAAAGCCATGTTCAGGCGCAAACACTTTTTGCACTTGCACTTTATTGGCCAGCAGGTAATCTACCAAGTGCTGGTTGTCCACCCTAGAAGTTTGGTTAGCCACCACCCCCACTTTTTTCCCATAAAGCAAGGGCAGGTAAGCACCCGGTCGCTCGGCTCCAACTTGCAGGTTTTCCGCTTGGGCCTTGAGGCCCGAAAAGGCTAAAAACAGTACCGCCAACAGGCCATACAAATGCCTATATTTGGCGCGCTCAGAGAGAATTTTCATAGTTTGAATTTCCAGTTTTTTATAGCTCAAAGAATTCTTAAAAATCAAACCGCAGCCCGCAGGCTTTCGCGGCCGGTTATTCGTATTTCGGTTTGGGCCATTGCTTTGGGCATGGTGATAATGGTACTTTCAGTAGCCACCGGCAACGGCCTGCGCAAAGAAATCAAAAGTAAGATAATAAGCTTTGGCGGAGCGGTGCAAATCTTAAACTATCAGCCCAATCCTGTGTACGAACAAGTACCCGTGCAGCTGGGCGATAGTTTGCTCCACCAACTTCGGCAAAACCCCGCCATAAGTCACGTGCAGGCTTTTGGTCAAAAGGCTGGCATCATTAAAAATAAAGACCTATTTGAAGGAGCGGTACTTAAGGGGGTGGGCCCCGATTACCAATGGGATAACTTTAAGACCTACTTGCAGGAGGGGCAGCTTCCCCACTATCGCCAAAAAGGCTTTAACGACTCCATTGCCCTGAGCAGCGTGCTGGCCCAAAAGCTAAAGTTAGCCCTGGGCGATACCTTAACCATGTACTTCATCCGGCCCAACCGCCCCCCGCTTTTTAGAAGGTTTACCATTGCTGCGCTTTTTAAAACTGATTTTGATGAAATTGATGAGAGCTTTTTACTGGGAGATCTCAATCACGTAAAGCGGCTGAATCAGTGGGATTCTACGCAGGTTGGTGGCTATGAAATTTTTATGCAGGAACCTGACCAAATGAACGAATTGGCCCGGAACCTGAGGCTGCTCCTCCCCTTTGAGTATGATGCCATTAGCGCCCGCCAACTCAACTCGCAAATTTTTCAATGGTTAGACCTTTTTGATCTTAATATTTTGGTTATCCTAATTATCATTATTGCGGTGGCCACGGTAAACATGAGTATTGCCCTGCTCATTTTAATTATGGAGCGTACCCAAATGATTGGCTTACTTAAAGCCCTGGGCGACACCAATGGGAGCATACAACGAATTTTTCTCATCAACGCAACCTACCTCATTTTAAAAGGTTTGGCTTACGGTAATCTCATTGGCATTGGCTTGGCCTTTTTGCAGAAACAATTTGGCTGGATTAAACTAGACAGCAGCACCTATTACGTGAGCCAAGTAAGCATAGACCTCAACCCCTGGCATTTGCTAGGCCTTAACGCAGGTACCGTTTTAATTTGCCTCATTTGCCTCTTGCTTCCCTCCTTCTTAATTACCCGCATAAAACCTGTAAAAGCCTTGCGTTTTGACTAGCTTTGCAGCGCCAGATTTTTTGGCTTTAAGCCGATAGTGAAAGCATTATAAAACAACACCCTATGCGCCCCGTAAAGAAGATTTACGATAACATTTTAGAAACCATTGGTCACACTCCGCTCATTCGTATGAACAAAATTGTGGAAGATTTTCCCTGCGAGGTTTTGGCCAAAGTAGAATATTTTAACCCAGGCAACTCGGTGAAAGACCGCATGGCCTTGCAAATGATTGAAAATGCCGAAAAGGAGGGCAAGCTAAAGCCAGGCGGAACCATCATTGAGTGCACCAGTGGCAATACCGGTATGGGTCTGGCCCTGGCCGCCATTGTAAAAGGCTACAAACTCATTTGCACCCTAAGCGATAAGCAGAGCAAAGAAAAAATGGACGTGCTGCGCGCCATGGGAGCCGAAATTCACGTGTGCCCTACCAGCGTACCACCTGAGCACCCTGAGTCTTACTACTCTGTAGCGGAACGTTTGCACAAAGAAATCCCCAATTCTTACTACCCTTACCAGTACGATAACCCGGGCAATGCCGAAGCGCATTACAACAGCACGGGTCCCGAAATTTGGGAGCAAACCGAGGGCCGTATCACTCACTTTGTGGTAGGCGTGGGCACCGGTGGTACCATCTCTGGGGTAGGAAAATATTTAAAAGAGAAAAACCCGAACATTAAAATCTGGGGGATTGACAGCTACGGCTCGGTTTTTAAAAAATACCACGAGACCGGAGAATTTGACGAAAAAGAAATTTACAGTTACATCACCGAAGGTATTGGCGAAGATATTCTCCCTAAAAATGTGGATTTTTCCATCATTGATCGCTTTGAAAAAGTAACCGATAAAGACGGGGCCTTGGCCACACGGGAGTTAGCCAAAAAAGAGGGCTTTTTCTTGGGCTACTCCTGCGGCTCTGCTTTCCAGGGTTTAAGACAACTTAAAAGTGAGTTAAAGCCTGATGATGTGGTGGTAGTGCTATTTCACGACCACGGCAGCCGCTACGTTGGTAAAGTTTACAATGACGACTGGATGCGTGACCGCGGATTTCTCACCACGGAAGACAGCACCGCGGGTGATCTGGTAAAGGCCCATGAGCACCTCCCCCTTGTTTCGGTAGCCCCGGGAGATACTATTAGTGCCGCTATTCAAAAAATGCAGCACCATAAAATCTCGCAAATGCCCGTGATGGACGGTGAAAAAATGGTAGGTGCTTTAGATGATACGAAGCTTTTCTCGGCCCTTATTTCCCAGCCTGATTTAGCCGAACAATTTGTGGAAACGTTGATGGATGCCCCTTTTCCAACGGTGGAAGCCAATGAATCGGTGAAAACTATAGCGCAAAAAATCACGAAAGACAATGCGGCTGTTATGGTTAAACTGAGCCATGATAAAATGCACATTATCACCAAGCAAGACTTAATTGCGGCCTTGAGTTAATGGCGGTTTACACAGACCAAACCCAAAGAAAGATTGAAATAGCGCAGGCGCCACAGCGCATTATCTCCACGGTGCCTTCGCAAACGGAGCTCTTGGCCTACTTGGGTTTAGAGAGGCAGGTGGTAGGCATTACCGCCTATTGCGTGCATCCCAAAGACTGGCTTCAAAAGAAGACGGTGATTGGGGGCACCAAAGACCTTCAGATAGAAAAAATAAGGCAGCTGCAACCTGATTTGATTATTGGCAACAAAGAAGAAAATATCAAGGAGCAGATTGAGACGCTCGCTAAAGACGTCCCGGTATGGCTCAGTGATATCACTTCCGTAGATGATGCCCTAGCAATGTTGCAAGCCGTGGGCGAAGTGTGTCATCGGCCAGAGCCTGCTCAAAAGTTGGTAGGCCAGATAAATGATCTACGTGCCTTAGCGAAAACTGAGTTGGCAGTGCCCAGCCTGTATTTTATTTGGAAAGAGCCCTACATGGTGGCAGGAGCCGACACTTTTATCTCAGCCATGATGCAAGAGTGTGGCTTGGAAAACAAGGCGCCCCAAAATGAGCAGCGCTACCCCACCATGAGTTTGCAGGAAATTTGCCAAAGCAGTGCCCAACAAATTATTCTAAGCAGTGAACCCTACGCCTTTACCACCGCAGATGCGCACTTTTTGTCGCGGGAAACGGGTAAAAAAGTGAAGATAGTAGACGGGGAATTATTCAGCTGGTACGGCTCCCGTATGGCAAAGGCTTTTCCGTACTTTCAAAGATTGCACCAAGAGCTGGCCATGATGCATGGGGCATTTAAGTGCTAAGATGATTGGAGTTTTAAACCTTGATTAATGCGTTTAACCATGCCGGGGCCCTCATAAATAAAACCGGTATACACTTGCACCAATTGCGCTCCGGCTGCTAGTTTTTCCTGAGCATCTTTAGCAGTGAAAATACCGCCCACCGCAATAATAGGGCTTTGGGTCCGCTGGCGCAGATAGCGAATCACCTCCGTGGAACGCTCACGCACAGGCTTACCGCTCAAGCCTCCCGCGCCTATCGCCTCCACTGTATTTTCAGGAGTATTTAAATGGTCGCGGCTAATGGTGGTATTGGTGGCAATCAATCCGTCTATGCCTGTGTCTTCAACAATTTCCACAATATCGTCAAGCTGCGCATTGGTTAAATCAGGGGCAATCTTTAGCAGGATGGGTTTAGGGTTTTTGTAGGTGCTGTTTTCCTTTTTTAAGGCGTTCAAGATTCTTTTTAAGGGTTCTTTCTCTTGTAGGTCACGCAAATTGGGCGTGTTAGGCGAAGAAACGTTTACCACAAAATAGTCTACCCAGGGATGCAGTTTTTTGAAGCAAATCAGGTAATCGTCCAGGGCCTTTTCATTGGGGGTAGATTTATTCTTGCCGATGTTTCCGCCCAGGATTTGGTGTTTGTTTTTGCGTTTCTTCAAGCGCTCTACCAACGCGTCTACTCCCTCATTGTTAAAACCCATGCGGTTAATCAGGCCTTCATCGGCCGGGAGCCTGAACATGCGGGGCTGAGGATTACCGGGTTGAGCCTTGGGCGTAACCGTGCCTACCTCTATAAAACCAAAACCGTAATTAAAAAGCTCATTAAAAAGTTTGCCGTCCTTATCAAAACCGGCTGCCAAACCTACTCTATTGGGAAATTCTAAGCCCCATAGTTCTAAAGCCTGATTTGGCTTGGCCTGGCTGAATTTCTGGCGGGTTATGGCTCCAAAACCGGGCAGCTTGTGTAGGTTCTTAACCAGGTTGAAGGTAAAGTGGTGGGCCCTTTCGGGCGGAAGCCTAAAAAGCAGGGGGCGAAGCAAACTTTTATACATGCCGCAAAGTTACACAGCGGTTGCTTTTAAACGAGGCTTGTGCTTCTTTTTTGAGATAGGCGATTGGCAATTAGTACCTTTGTGAAATGTCAAAAGACGGAATCTACATAAAAAACCGAAAGGCACGTTTCAACTACGAAATTCTGGACAGCTTTGAAGCGGGCATAAAACTGGTAGGCACTGAAATTAAGTCAGTTAGACAGGGTAAAGTAAGTTTACCCGAGAGCTACTGCTATTTTAAAGACCAAGAATTATTCATTAAAAACATGAATATAGCCGAGTATGACCACGGTAATATTTACAATCACGAGCCCGCCCGCGAACGCAAACTTCTTTTGCACAAACGTGAATTGAAAAAGCTTGAGGAAGAAGTTAATAAAGGAAATCGCACCATTGTAGCGCTCAGTCTTTACATAAATAGCAAAGGACTAGCCAAAATGAAGATAGCCCTGGCTCAGGGTAAAAAATTGCACGATAAACGCAATTCGCTCAAAGAAAAATCACTAAAACGCGAGATGGACCGCGCCATGCGCTAAAGCTTTTTGCGCACGGCCATTAAAGTATTTTTAAGCAAGCTCACCCGAGTCATAGGGCCCACGCCCCCTGGCACAGGGGTAATAAATCCGGCTTTTTTACTTACCTCTTTAAAATCTACATCGCCTACCAGGCGGTGCCCTGATTTTTTGCTTTTATCAACCACCCGTGTGGTACCCACGTCAATAATTACCACCCCTTCTTTTACCATTTCGGCAGTAATGAAATTAGGTTTTCCCAAAGCGGCAATAATCATATCGGCATCCTGCAAAAGCTCTTTTAAATTGGTGGTACGGCTATGGGTGAGGGTTACCGTGGCATTGCCTGGATAGGAGTTGCGGCCCATTAAAATGCTGGCCGGCAAACCCACAATGTGCGAGCGACCCACTACCACACAGTGCTTACCCCCGGTTTCTACATTGTAGCGGTCTAACAAGTCCATAATACCCATAGGAGTAGCCGGCAGGTAGCTCGGTAAATTCAAAGCCATTTTGCCCAAATTTTCAGGGTGAAAGCCATCCACATCTTTCTCAGGATTAATGGCCATAATAACTTTTTGCTCGTCTATATGCTTGGGAAGCGGCAATTGCACTATGAACCCGTCTACATCCTCATCTGCATTAAGTTTGGCCACTTCTTGCAACAGCTCTTTTTCAGAGATGGTTTCTGAGAGTTTAATGAGGCTGCTGGTATAGCCTACTTCTTCACAGTCTCTGATTTTGGCATTTACATACGTTATGCTGGCACCATTATTCCCTACCAAAACGGCCGCCAAATGGGGCTTTTTACCTCCTTTAGCGGAAATGGTTTTCACTTCCTCCGCAATTTCATTGCGTATTTCTTGGGAGGTTTTTTTACCGTCTAGAATAATCATGCCTACTGTTTAAAAAGTGAATGGCGAAATTAACAAATAGAAAAAGGCCTTACCGTTCTAAACCAGTAAATATCTGCTGCCTCATGACCAAGCGCACCTGCTCATAGCAATTGCTCATACGGGTCCTTCAAAACTTTTTAGCCTAGACATTTAGCTTTGATAATAAAAACTATTTTTAGCCCTCTAAAACTAAGTAATGAAATTAAATCAAATTGCAGGCGTAATGCTACTCGCCTTTTTTGCCACCTCCTGTGCCCTAAACAAGAAGGCCTTTAAAGCGAGTGAAAATGTAGCGGTTATTTCCATCTATTCTATGGATAAAGTGAAAAACAACTCCTCCTTACAAGCTCGTATTCTTTCAGACGCGCGCATGAAGGACACCGTTTTAACGGACCCTGCAGAAATGGTGAAAAGCCATTTATTTGACCTTAACCGAGGATTAATCCGCAAGTTTGCCGATGAAGCCGAGATTGTAAGCTCTGAATCTTTTCAGACCTATGCTGCTGAAAACGACAACCTGGATGAGAATTTTGACAAGTTTGTAAACCTTGGGGTAAAATATGAAGGCGCCAAAGGATATCCGGTAATAAAGCACAGCGACAAGAAAACCATCATGGCAGCTTTTGACCATTTGCCTAGAAATATAGACGCAGTGCTGGTATTAAGCAACAATTTTGCGTTTCAAGAAGATATGGCTGTTTCTGTGGGCGGTATTTCTACCTCAGGCTTGGCCAAACAGAGAGTGAACTCTACCATCACCATTTATATGGTAAACCATGAGGGTAAAAAAATATTCTATAAATCCTTTATTGGTGTATCACAAGGTAAATTAGGCCAAGATGATAACCGCTACAGTCTAAACGATTTAGCCAATCAGGCTTTAGATGATTCCTTCGGTAAATTAAATGCCTATTTGATTAAGAAAATGGGCTCTTAAAAAACTGAACTAAACAGTACAAAGCCGCTCCTCGCTTGCCGTTGAGCGGCTTTTTCAGTTAACGCAATAAACTTTTCTTAATTATAACTCACCTTCTTTTCTGGCGGCANTTATATTTGCCTCACTAATTAATCANGCCAGCCGGCTTTACTAAGCTGCCCTGGCCCTNAAATACTCCCTATTTATGTTAAAAAGTATTAAAATTTTAAGCCTNGCGCTGCTCATTCTCGCTCTAGGCGGATGCTCCTCCAGCAAGCGATTGAAAGAAGTGAAAAAATTGGCGNTGGTAAGCCTGGGCTTTAATCGGGTAATTGACAATTATGATTCTGCCAAAGATATTTCGGTAGAAATTTCCCCTCAGTTTCGAGAGTTGTTAACCTTGAACCCGGTCTTGGCGAAAGACGTGAAAAAAATGGTACTGGGTGGCTTTGGTGAAACCTTTGATCTAGCAGACCCTGAATCATACGTAAACTCGAAGGGCTTTAAAGAATGGGCCTCTCAAAACGTGAAATCAGTCGAAAATGTAAGCGTTACAGTTCCAGGCTTTGCCACTACGCACGGTAAGGAAGCCTTTATGCGCTTGAAAGAAGCTTTCAATTACCTACCTGCAGATGTTGACGCCATAGCTTATGTTTCATTTGGATCCAATTTGAGTATCACCGACATTAAATCCAATTGGCTCAAAAATGAATCAGTGATGGAAGATTACAAACTGCGGACCTCCTGTATGATCTTTATCTATGATAGAGCGGGCAAATTAATTTACACCAAAACCCGCCAGGCGCGTTCTGATCGCTCTATGGCCGAGCAGGCTAAGCAAGAAAATGGTGAGCCTGAAGATGCCATTGAGGCCCTGTTCCTACGCTCTTGCTACAAGGTCTTTAATGAACATGTTGATATCCTGAAAGGGAAATTGGCAGACTAAAAGAAATTTCCAAACAAAAAGGTGGCTGATCAGCCACCTTTTTTTTTCTATTTAACGCATTCCCGGGGGCATACCACCTGCTCCTTTCATCATTTGCGCCATTTTCTTGGCACCTCCCCCCTGCATCATTTTCATCATTTTGCTCATCTCCCCAAATTGCTTTAAAAGCTGATTCACTTCCTTCACGTCTTTTCCGGCCCCTTTGGCGATTCGCCTTCTGCGGCTGCCATTAATTAATTTAGGGTTGCCCCGCTCCTCAGGCGTCATAGACTGAATAATGGCCTCAACGCCTTTAAAGGCATCGTCATCAATGTCTACGTTCTTCATCATTTTACCCATACCGGGTATCATGCCCATGAGGTCCTTTACGTTCCCCATTTTTTTAATCTGCTTAATTTGACCTAAGAAATCATCAAAGTCAAATTTATTCTTGGCAATTTTCTTTTGAACCTTGCGGGCTTCCTCCTCATCAAACTGCTCCTGGGCGCGCTCTACCAAAGAAACCACATCACCCATGCCCAAAATCCGATCGGCCATACGGCTGGGGTGGAAAACATCTAGTGCCTCCATTTTTTCACCGGTACCAATAAACTTGATGGGTTTGTTTACCACGGTGCGTACGGTAAGGGCCGCTCCACCGCGGGTATCACCGTCTAGCTTGGTAAGGATTACGCCTTCGTAGTCCAGTACATCGTTAAAAGCCTTGGCGGTATTTACGGCATCTTGCCCGGTCATGGCGTCTACCACAAACAGGGTTTCATCGGGCTTGACCGCACTGTGGACATTACGGATTTCGCTCATCATTTGCTCATCAATGGCCAAGCGACCTGCGGTATCAATTATTACGGTGTTAAAACCATTTTCTTTGGCATGTTTCAAAGCGTTTTGAGCAATGGCCACCGGATTTTTATTGTCTTCTTCGGTGTAAACCTCTACCCCTACTTGCTCACCTACCACCTTTAACTGGTCAATGGCAGCCGGGCGATACACGTCACCCGCCACTAAGAGCACCTTACGGCTTTTCTTGCGCTTGAGGTAATTAGCCAGCTTACCAGAATGGGTGGTTTTACCCGAGCCCTGCAGACCTGCCATTAAAATTACCGCAGGCTTACCCTCTAAGTTTAACTCTGCGGCCGTGCCGCCCATGAGGTCCACCATTTGATCGTGCACCACCTTGGTAAGCACCTGCCCGGGTTTAAGGGAGGTAAGTACCTCTTGCCCCAGGGCTTTTTCTTTCACCTCATTGGTAAACTGCTTGGCTATTTTAAAGCTAACATCGGCATCTACTAAAGCCCTGCGGATTTCCTTCAGGGTTTCAGCCACGTTTACTTCTGAAATTTGGCCGTGCCCTTTAAGTACGTGAAAGGCTTTATCTAATTTATCTTGTAAACTGTCAAACATGTGTTTTGCTTTTAGGCTGCTGTTTTAAGCAGGGGCAAAGGTAAAAAGTTTTAAGCCTGAACTAAGCCTTTGAATAAGTCGAAATAAAAGGATAACGTGATATGTAGTTTCCTAATTTAAGCCACTTCCTGATTGTAAAGGTGTTCTTGGAATTCCACAAATAATTTTCGGATATCAGGGATTTCACCTAATGAGCCTTTGGCGTCTTCTAAGGATTGGTACTTGTTTGTCAGCAGGATTGGGAGTTTCTCTTGGTCGAGTTCATCAACGCCTGTGTCAACGTACTTGCTCAGTACGAATGCGATAAATTCTCTTTGTTTGTCGTTGAGCAAAGCAAAAATGGTCGCTTCTGCTGCTTTAGCTCTGGCTTCTCTGGTCATTGCGATATAGTCTCCATTGAAAACGTATTCCAATACATCATACAAGTCGCTTTTTTCCATATCCACCAACTTCTGTAAAGTCAGTAAGTCGTCTTTCGGAAAACCCGCTGCATCTAAGTTTTCAAGCAAAGTTTTTCGGGTGAGTGGATTACTCCACAGTTTCCGCAATTCTTCTTCGTCCTTGAATAGTTTGGGTAGTTCACCAAATAGATTATTCAAAAACTCTTCTGCTGAAATGGGTTTGCCGTCTGCACTCCAAAAGGAGGTTTGGACGGTATGCTGAATCGTTCTTTCTTTCCCGTCTCGAAGTTTAACCTTGGCTTTTTTCTTTTTGGGTCTTGGCTCGTCAGGTCCAAAAGCGGTTGGCGGTTCTTTTGGTTCTGCTGGTGGATAAGGTTTC
>PR_CR_10_Liq_1_inCRDRAFT_1001944_pt1 | contig 11063 bp, 3 predicted proteins | sample PRCRCaboRojoPR_3_FD_10241 | JGI IMG/M metagenome (IMG submission 10241) | reverse complement strand
GTTTCTTGAGTTTGAGGTTTTTAGATTCGTAAATTTTAAGTTGGCTATAAAAGCCAGAATTAGGAAAGATCTCAGGCCGTGATTTAAGTACCAGAGATTCAGCTTCGTCGGTAGGAATTTGTAATTCCTTAACTAAATAAGCAATAACTATTGTCGGGCTTCTAGAAACCCCCATATTGCAGTATACAAGTATGTTTCTAGAAGAACTTACTGCTTCTGCAATAAACTCCACTCCTTCTTCTAAGTAATTCAAAATGTTGAAGCGCTTTGAGTCCCTGATAGGGAGCTTCTTAAACATAATCTCTTTTGGGAAACTGTGATGTAACTCAAGTGCACAGCAAAGAACGCACTCAATTTTGCTTTTTCTGATGAACTGTAAGTCTACAGCTTGTTCTGCGTTCGAAATAAACACGTATGGTGTTATCTTAGACATTTTACTAAAAAAACGAATAACCAGTTCAGCTTCATATTTATTACAGTTCATTTCTCAATCGTAAAAAGTTTATAAGTCCTTAGTCTCTTTCAAGTTTTTGGATCAGTTCCAGTATAATGCGGACTGCGCTAGAAATAGCATTTGAGCTTCCCCAAAGAGTGCAAAGTCTAGCATCATCCCCTTCAGGAGTCTTAAGTCCTTCGTACTTTTTGTGGAAGTTTATTCCACAGCCACTCATATCTCTTAGATTCCTTACGCTCTGACCCTCTCTTCCTATGAGCTGAGCTACTAGTCTGTCAGGCACTGTTATGTTCACTTGGATTTTATTGCGCTTTGGACTTACTGAGCGTCTTTTGGAAGTCTCTTTGAGTTTTTCTAAGTGTTCAAATATCAGTTGGGCTGCGTCTTCTTGCGAAGAAGACTTGCCTGACACCGCAACTACTGTTTCAGGGTAGATTCTTTCGGAGTGCTTATCACTGAGGACTCTTATTTTGGTGTTTGACCTTTGAGAGAGTTCCTTCACGAAGGTGCCTTGTGTGCCTATGAGTCGGTTGACTTCTTGGGAAGGAATTAGCATTTGCAAGTCAGAGTCTTTGTGGATTTCATTTGTCTTTTCAACAAGTTTGGGAATGGCCTCGTAGCAGTCTTCAAAGTTTCCAGAAATGATCTAAGTGTGTTTTACCAGTACTTGGGAGCCTTCTCCTTGGGCTACTCTGTCTATTCTTTCGGTTTTCAAGTTGACGCTGTAAATGCGGTGCATTCTTTTAACCAGTTGTTCATTTCTGCCTAACTCAGCTTTTTCTTTGTTAACTAGAAACCTAACAGAGCACTTTCCTGTGGGTTGCTTGCGTTCCTTGTTATCTGAGATGAGTTCTAAGATTTTTTCCACAGCGTGCTCTATGTCTCTGCCAGCGCCTTTGATGAGTACTTCTTTTTTGCCGCTTGAACTCTTTTTGTCGTCAAGTATTGAAATAGTGGTGTTGGTGTCTTCTTGGAACTTCTTTATTTGCTTGCCTGCTCTTCCTATGACCAAAGACACACTTGACGAAGGAATTATTATTTTGATGCCTTCTCGTGACAAATCTATGTTCTCTTGAGTTATGAACTCAGTCAAAATACTGTTCAGTGCAGTTACCATGGCAGACGTTTCTTGTGAGTGAACTTCCATAATACCGTCTCCGGACTCGTAAGGCTGGTAAAATTTTATACGTGAAATGCGTGAATCGGAGCTAATGTTTGAGTTTATGTGGGGTTCTGAAAAGTGAGTAACTAAAGAAAAAGGAATACACACTTTGAGCGGCCAAGTTGTGTGTGGGGACCTAGAGCGACTTCTAAGGTGATTTGCCATGATTATTGCTTAGTCATAAAAATGTCCAGCACTGAAGAAAACTGGAGAGTGATCAACTTAAACGCAAAAGAACCTTCTTCTTCCCTGATCTACAGAGACAACTCTGTTTCTTCGGCCCGCTACTCTTACCTTACTTTCGTTCCTAAAAACCTTTTTGAGCAGTTCCAACGCTCAGCAAACATTTGGTTTTTGGTCGTTTCGGTATTCCAACTTATGCCATTCCAGTTCAACCCTACTGACTCCTGGACTACTGCTCTGCCGCTTTCTATTCTGGTTTTGTTTACTTTCTTCAAAGACACTTATGACGACTACTATCGGCGCAAAAAAGATTCTGCTGTCAATGCTCAAAAGTACTCAAGGTGGAATGGAACTGAGTTTGAAACTGTGGAGTGCAGGAACATTCAAGTAGGGGACCTTGTAGTTGTTTCTAGGTCGCAGTTTGTTCCTTGTGATATGCTTTTTCTTGCAGGATCCAATGAAGAGTCTTATGTGGACAATTCTGGAATAATGGGTGAACGCGGCCTGAAGCTAAGGACTCCGCTTGAGTACACCCAAAGTCAAGCGCGAGAAACCACTGAAATGCTTCTGAAGAAACTAGAAGCTCTAGTAAAAGCTGAAACTCCTAACCCTGACTTTTCAAGCTTCAACGTGAAGGTGAGTTTTAAGTGGCACCCTAAAGCAGTCCAAGCAGGAGTCCAGAACTCTTTTTACAGAGGCAGCACTCTGCAAGGGACTCCTTGGGCTTTGGGCTTAGCTGTTTACACAGGTTCTGAAACCAAAACTCAGCTGAACACCTTAAAAGCGCCCAAAAAAACAAGCAGAATTGAAAAAACAGTTAACAAGTGGGTGTTGTTAATCCTGCTAGTTTTGCTTGGTTTGGTGGTATTTTCGTGTATAGCTTACTATTCTTTATCACAAGCTGAGCACTCTGAAAGGCTGCACTGGGTCCAGAGTTTGATAGTGTTTACACTGCTCTACAACAACGTAATTCCTATTTCGCTCTTCGTGACAATGGACCTTTCTAAGGTGCTTCAGATCCTTTTCATCCAAAAACACTTAAAAGTGGAGTACAAAACTAGCGACATCAATGAAGACATGGGCCAGGTGGAGTATGTGGTCTGTGACAAAACTGGAACCATCACTGAAAACGAACTTGTAGTCAGAACTTGCTTTGTAGGGTCTAAAAAGTACCTTAGAGAAGAAACCCCAGAACCCCAACTCAACTCTTTGTTCGAAAAGTCCCAAATTTCTGACCCTACCTTATCCACCAAGCCCAAATCGCCTTTTGGCTTCGAAAGCCTTAAAAAGGATTTTCAAGAGAGGTCCCAGGACTCCAAACTTCACCACTTCGTAAAGTGTATGGCTTTGTGCAATTCAGTTTACCCACAAGAAAGCGGGAAACTAAAATACCTAGGAATTTCTGCAGACGAAACTGCTTTAGTTGAAGCTGCAGGGGACTTAGGAGTTAACTTATGCAGTAGGACCAAAACTTCCTGTGTTTTAAACACTGAAGAAGAGTACTCAATTCTAGCCCACAAAGACTTTAAACCTGAAATCAGGAAGTCCAGAGTGCTAGTTAGAAAAGGCTCAGAAACTCTACTTTACGTCAAAGGAGCTCTAGACTCAATGCTTCCTCTAATAGACTCTTCAAAGCACTCTAAACTGGAGTCCCAAGTAAGTCACTTAGAAGAACTCCGCACAATAGTTCTGGGCTACAAAATGCTCACTGAAAAAGAACGAGAAGACTTTTTGCAAAAGATTCAAAATGCCAAGAACTTTCCAGTGAACATAGAAGGAAGAATAGAAATGGTTTTTGCAGAGTACGAAAAAGACCTAAACTTACTAGGAGTTGTTGGCATTGAAGACTTAGTTCTTCCAGAAACCCAAAACACCATACAAGCACTCCAAAGCTCAGGAATCAAGATTTGGATGCTGAGTGGCGACACTGAGACTTCAACATTTGCAACTGCTTTGAAAGCTAGAATTCTCAAACAAGAAACTGCCTTAGTGAACCTTAAAAACATAGAGTCTGAATATGAGTGCTCAAAAACCCTCCAAAAAGCTATAGAAGTCTATATCCACGGTGAACAAAACGTTGCCTTTTCAAGGATGGTTTCCAAAAAAGCTTCTGAAGACCCTGCCAGTCCAGAACTGTCTGATTCCTTTTCAAACATCAGAAGTCAAACTGAAAACGTACTGTCAATCCACCCTATCTTCCAAAAAATAACCAAACTAGAAAACCAAGCATCCCACTCACTCCAAAAACCCTTTTTTGAGTCCAACGTAAACTACTCACTTATGCTAGACAGAAAAAGTCTACAGGTTTCCTTGGAGTCTCACTACACTAGGAAGTTACTGGCTGTTCTGATGTTTGCAGCTAAGTCAGTTTGCTGCTACGGACTGCTTCCGAAAGACAAAGCAAAAGTAGTTAAGCTTTTAAAAGAAAACTTAAAATTCAAACCTGTGACTCTTGCTATAGGAGACGGAAACAGCGACATAGCTATGATACAAGAAGCGGACATCGGAGTGGGCCTCCAGGCCAAAGAAGAAAGCCAAGCTGCTAATTACAGCGACCTTGCCATTTCGCACTTTTGCCAGCTTAAAGAGATGTTGCTTGTTCACGGACATTGGAACTACTCCAGGATCTCCAGAGTGGTTTTGTTGTTTTTTTACAAGAACTTTGCACTGATCTTCCTTATGTTTTTGTTCTGTTTTTTCAGTGACTACTCTGGAACCAACATATTTTCTCCTACCTTTTTGATGAGTTACAACTTGCTTTTTACAAGTTTGCCCGTTTTGGTGTTGGGTGTATTTGACCAAGACTTTCCAGAGTTAAAACTTTTGAAACAACTTGGCTACACTCAAGGAATAAAGGGGGAGTTGTTTAACTCTAGTAAACTTTTGAAGTTTACAGCTAAGGCTATACTGCACTCCTCGGTAGTGTTTGGGTTTGTTTACATGTGCTTCAGTAGCAGTTTGAACGAGTCAGGTTTTACAGAGAACTTAGAGTTGTTTGGTGCTAGCTTGTACTCAGTAGTCGTTTTAACTGTGCTAGGTGAAATATTTTTAGAAACTCACTGTTACACTGTTTTGTACTTACTAAGTCAATTGTTGTCAGTTGGGTTTTTAGTTCTAGCTATAGTTTTGCTGAACTACTTTGTGTTTACTTCGGACCACTTACTAGGAATAGGAAGGGACATAGGCGGTTCACTTAAAGTGGTGCTTGTAACACTTGTGTCTCCTTTTTTATGCTTTGTGGTGAGTTATTCTTTTAAAGCTTACTCAACTGTTTTCAAGCCANCTTCCAAAGTTTCGTCAGAAACCAGCAACTTTTCAAGACTGAACCAGTACAGCAGTAACATATTTGGCTGTTACAAAGAAAGTAACTCTTGGAATGCTAACTCGGAAAAGCAAGGTTTTAGCATCCAAAAGTACTCTTTGCACTTCAATTCGCCTTACATTGAAAAGGAGTACCGCTCTACTTACATAGAGGAGCATATTACCCTTTTCAGAATAATCATTGGAGTTTTGTGGGTGCTTTTGGTTCTGTGGACTATGCTGGAAAGTGTTTTGTTTGACGCTTCTTTGACTTACTCTTTAATGAGGGTGCTTATGTGCATAGCTTTCTCAGTAGTGTTGTTTTTGAGCTTTTTAGAGCACTTTAAACACCACTACGTGAAGTACACTTTAGCTATTATAGGAGTTTCGCTGTTGGTTAAGTTCGGAGTGGAACTAGCTTTTGGAAGAGTGGGCACACTTGCAGCAGCGTGTGTGCCAGCAATCACCAACATTCTGTTTGGAGTGGACTTCCTCAAAATACTAGGACTTAACGTTTTAAGTATTTTGCTTACTTGGTGCCAAGTCTTTTTCTTTCTGGAAAACAGTCAATACGAAGGTGCTGAGTTGTTGTTTACGCTGCTTAGTTACTCAGTGATAGGCATGGCAATATCAGCAACTTCAACAGTAGTAGGCTACGCTCTGGAGTACTCACGCAGAGAAGAACACAAACTTGCGAAAATCAAAGAAAGCGAAATCCAAAAAGCTCAGGGGATACTTAGTTTCTTGCTGCCTTCTTTCGTCAAAAAAAGAGTTAAGGACGGAAAACGCTACATTGCTGAAGACCAAGGAGTAGTGACTGTTTTGTTCTGTGACATCTGTGACTTCGACGCTATTTGTGCAGAGTACACTCCTTTAGAACTAACTTGCTTTCTAGATAGCTTATTCCAAAAGTTCGACCAGCTCTGCGAAGTAATCGGACTAACTAAGATCGAAACAGTAGGCAAGACTTACATGGCTTGTGCCGGACTAAAAGACTCAGAAGCTGAGATCGAAGACCACCTTAAACTAGTAAGCCACTCAAGACGTGCTGTGGAGCTGGGAATGGCTATGATCAACACCATATCTAGTTTCAAACTTAAAAACGGAAAAGACCTAAAAGTCAAAATAGGAATTAACAGTGGACCAGTTACAGCAGGAGTGGTGGGCTACCACAAGCCCCAGTTTTCTCTAGTGGGAGACACTGTTAACACAGCTTCAAGGATGTGCTCTACTATCCAAAAATGCAACAACATCCAAATTTCAGAGTCTACTTACCAACTGATTGGAGACACTCAAGGACTAGAATTCACTCAAAAAACTGTGGAAGCTAAAGGTAAAGGCACACTTACTACCTACTTAGTTTCAGAATCTTCTTACAACGAAATTGAAACCCTGAAACTCGACACATCGTTCTTGCAGAGTTCGAGAATAGAAGAAAAGTCGCCTTCCAGACCTAGAAACAGCGTTATGCTTGAACAACTCGAAATCAGGCAAACACGTGACATCTTCAAAAAAAGAAGAAACACAGAAACGCTTCCACAAGCCAAAATCCTCAACTGCAACTGCACAGAAACTCCTAAACAAAAACAGTTCCGCATTCAGAAGGTAGAAAAAAACCACTCTATGATGTTTGTTGGACTCATCATAGCAGCAGTGACTTATGGAGTCCTGTTTCTAGTTAGCTTGCTTAAGTTAGTGCTTACTGAAAACAGTTTAGAAGTAGTTATACTTAGAGGAATCGTGCTGGGTTTCATTGGGCTTTTGGCTTGCATTCAGAAAAAAGCTTCTAAGTTTAGACTATACGCTGCATTTATGATCCTGGTAGTGGTTTCGATGCTAGTAGTGTCACTTATGTACATAATAATTGAAGAAGACCGAGAAAACGACTTAGTGGCTTTAGAAGTAATGTATATCATACTGACGCTAGCTCACACTACAGGTTTGTCAGTGGCCCATATTTCTTGGACTGCCCTTTTGATATTTGTGCCCTGGGTAGTGCTGACTTTCTTCAACTCTGACTTCGACTTACACTTAGCGAATTCTTTGTTTGTAGTGGGGTTCTCTGTAATCAACCTCTGCGCAGTGTACTCGCGTGAAAGGAGACTGAGGATCTACTTCAACTTAGCAGATATGGCCCAAAAAGAAATCCAAAAGACTAATGAACTACTTAAACAAATGGTCCCTCCAAGAGCTCTAGAAAACATGAAGCAAGAAAAAGCCATCACTGACAAACTCAAAAACGTAACTTTGCTTTACGCTGACATAGTTGGCTTCACTGCTTGGAGTTCTGATAAGTCCCCTAAAGAAGTCGTCGAGATGCTTTCTCATATGTTCAGGGAGTTCGACAAGTCTTGCGTGGACTTAAATGTTTACAAAGTGCATACTATTGGGGACTGCTATGTAGTTATGAGTTACGTAGAAAGCCAGCACCGAGACGAAGCTTTGGAGTGCTTTAACATGGTTAAAATGGCTCAAAGAATGCTTGAAATCATACAAAAGGTAAACGAAGAGTGTGGAAGCGAACTTAACATGCGAATAGGACTCCACACAGGCAAAGTAATAGCCGGGATAATTGGAACTCACATTGTGAGGTATGACATCTACGGACCTGACGTGTTGATTGCCAACAAAATGGAAAGTGGAGGCGAGGCTGGAAAAATCAACGTAAGTGACAGAACTAAAGAACTCCTGGAGTCAAAGTTCCCCTTTTTCAACTACGAACTTAATAAGCAAGTAGAAGTTAAGTGTATAAACAGAGTACACAACTCCTACTTTTTGAGTGTAACTAAGAGTTAACTTAGTCTATAGACTCGTAGTGTCCAAAACTCCATCTTGAAAAGAGTTCGTTTTTTTGCTTGTAGTCGTCTAGCAGAAAGTCTTGTTCATCTTCACTAGTCACGTAGCTTTCTTGAGTGTTAGCAGTGGGTTCCTCAGTTTTAAGGGTCTTTTTCTTCTTCTGAAGTAAAAGTTTGTTAGTTGCTATCACGTGGGAACTGGCTTCTGGAACCTTAGGAACTTTGGACTGGGCTAGCTGGTCTACCTTTTGGATAAGGGTGTTGTCCATGGTTTTTTTGACTCGGATCTTTTTAGGTTTGGAAGTTTCGGGAACTGGGAGTTCGGGTTCAGGAGCAGGTGGTGGGGGAGAGGGTTGAGGAGGCTTTACTACACTGACTGGTTTTTTGGCTTGGATGATGGGTGGGCTGTAAGCACTGCGTTTTCTAACCTTGAAAGGGTGATTGAGCAAAGTAATGGATGTAACTAGAATCCTTTTGACTTTGGAGTGCTTGTAAACAGAAAATATCATATACAAAAAGATAACTACTGCAATAGAACAAACTGAAGACTTGGCGGTTTTGCTCATACCTAAGATGTTTGCACTGATGCCTGAGTAAGAAGAAACTTCTTTAGGCATTCTAACTTCTAAGGGCATACTGAAGATGTTGTGTTCAGTGACTATCCACAAGTCCAGCTGCTCCATAGTCGTTACGAAGTTAGGGTAGTAGTAAACAAGGATTTCTTGGGCTTTGCCTGGACTAACTGAAATAGGAGTTGTGCACTCTGGAATAGAGACTCCTGCATAGTTACAAGCAAACCCGTTGAGCAGCAACTTTTTTACGCTGACAGGAGTAACTCCTTGGTTTTCTAGTTCGAAACCTCTAATGATAACCGGGTGTGGGTTTGAGTATATTATTTGGTGGATAGACCTGTGCAACTCGTCTAAGGAAATCTTAATGCTTAGCTGGGAAATCTCCCTTTTCGAACTGGTTTCTTTGAGTTGTAAACTAGAGCCTTTAGAAGTATAAGACCTAAGTCTAACAAAAGACAACTTAGGCGAGTACGCCTGGACTCTTAAAGGAATAGTTTCTACGTAAGTAAGGTTGTTCCTCAGAACTAAAGTTGCGTTGTAAAAAGTTTGTTGAGTAGGCAGAAAGTAAATAGGCCCTACTTCTCCTGAAGACATTCCAGGAATCACAAACTCGTTTTTTTCCAGGTAAAAAGCTATTTCTTCATTACACCCACACTCAGGACCTAAAGTTTTGGGCTTCATAAAAAAGTTCTTGGTTTGGAAGTTCCAAGAGTTTTTGAGTTTTTCAAGGAAAGAAGCTTCGTGCAAGGGAATCGGAATGTGCGGTAGGGGGCGCTTGCTGATAACTTCTTTGATTTCTTCCTGAGAAAAAACCCCGCATTGGCGTTCTTTCCCTGGACTCATGTTTTCGAACTCCTCGTGGTCCAGGTAGTTCGTTCCGTAAACGCATTCTTTTTTAAGGGTTTCTATTTGGTTTGAAACATCTAGGAACAACTGGACTTGCAAAGGGTGCTCAGTGGGGTTTTCGATCTTTACAGTTCGTTCTACTTTAGAGTTGGTTTCTGGGTTGCCCCAGTTGAGTTTGGACAAACTAAGTAAGGGTTTTTTGAGGTGAACCTTGACGCCTACATCGATTTCCCCAGAAATGTCAGTGAATATCCTAACTGTTCCTCCTAACTCGCCTTCACTCCACTCGCGCTTTTTCTCGTTCCACATGCGGATTTCGCCGTAACTGAGTCCTTTGGAAAAGTCTTGGTGGTACTCAGGAATGTTATGCAAGTTAACGTGAACCTTCACAGCTCCTGCAACTACTTTTTTGCCTTTAGGAATGGTTTGATGGTACATCTCCACAGTCATGTAGTTATGGTCAGTAGTGACTTTTTGGATGTTTAAGTCACTTGTGTAGTTGTTAAAGATCACCAGGGGATTTTCGTGAGTGACCCCTGAAAAAGCTCTGGGGAACTCTACAGAGTAAGCAAACACACTCCCTTTAACTACTTCGTAAGTAATAGGGATGTTGTAAACTTCGTCTGCAAAGTTTATTTTCAAGTTGAGTGACTTAGATGCTTCTGTAGGGATTACAGAAATGTCGAAGTAAGTTTTTTCGTTAGGCTGGATCTCTAAGAGAGGAGTTCTTGGAGACTTTGCTTTCACAGAGTGAAAATGAGCGTAAGTGTTATGTGGGAAGTTAACTGACTTCAAAACCAAAGGAGAATTCCCCCGATTCAGAATAGCAAACTTCTGAGTCCTTGTTTTGCGAAGCTCTAAAGGCCCAAAGTCAAGGGTTTTTGAAAAAGTCTCTGAGTCTTCATCTACTTTGAGTATACTGAAACTTGTGTCCTCGACAGAAATCTTTAAGGGCAAGGGACCTAAACTCGTGAACAGCTTAACGTGAGACACTCCTTTCTTCCAAGTCAACACTTTGAGCTTTATAGGGACTTTTTCCCCAGGCTTCATCCAGGTAGGAAAGGAGTCCACAGCTATGCCCTCGTTGTCTGATTCTGAACTTTCAAGCCAAATGTCGCTGCTGAACCTGTTGATAATGTTGACTTCTTTTTCTTGGTTAACTCCGCACTTGAACACAGTGTCGTTGTGGTTGTACTCAATCAAGTCAAAGTAAACCACAGCTCGGTACTCTAAACTGATGTCGGTGTCGTTAGTCTGCACTTTCAAAGTTCCTTGGAAGTCGCCTTCTTCTATAGGGTAAAAAACTAGTGAACCTATTTGGGTTTGCTGCGCAGAAGGAACCACCACACTAGTGTTAGAGTATATTTCAAGGTAGTCCAGTGACTTAGGAAGCACTATGTTTTTTATCTTGATAGGGTCTTTCGCAGTGTTTCGGGCATAAAGAGGTACCTTGTAAGGCAAGTTGGGCTGCGAAAGTATTCCAAAGTAAACAAAATCAGGAGTTAGTTGGAGTCCAGGTCTCAGAAGTGTCACTTTGATAGGTATGATCAGATGGTTTCCGGATAACTTAACGTGGAGTTTGGAGTAATAAGTTCCTTCTTTATCGTACTTAAAGTTGACGTTCACAATGCTTTTGGTTTCCTGGGGAAGAATTTTCCAAGCAGTTTCCTCAACTACGTGAGTCATTTCAATGAACACACTTGGGTCAGAACTAAAAACCTGGTCTACTTGGATCTCAGTGTCGAAAGGGT
>PR_CR_10_Liq_1_inCRDRAFT_1001942_pt1 | contig 11064 bp, 14 predicted proteins | sample PRCRCaboRojoPR_3_FD_10241 | JGI IMG/M metagenome (IMG submission 10241) | reverse complement strand
CGCCGTCGCGGCCCGTCCGGACCGGCTGCGGAAAATCAACTTGCCGTCCCGTTCCAGGGCGTCGAACCCATAGGCCAGCATCAACGGCTGCAAGGCCGCGCGCCCGGTCTCGACCTCGGCCACGGTATAGCCCCGCACCACGCCGTAAAGCTGGCTGACATCGACATCCGCGATCCCGGCGCGGGCGCAAATCTCGGCCACGACCGAGGCCAGCGACCGGGCCATGACACGTCCGTTGATCCAGTGCCCGAGCGTATAGTTCTCGGAATCCGACCACAGGTCCGCCCGGCCCGGAAAGGCCGGGAAAGGCCGCGTATCCCAGGCCCAGACATGGATGCGCCCGGTATCGACCATGCTCTGGCCCGTCACCGAAGAGACAGGGTTGCCCGCCTCGGAGGCATAGTGGTCCAGCAGAACCGAGAGGTATTGGCGCTGGATGAAATCGTCCCGCACACCTGTCGAGCCCCGCGGCAGCCCGCTTTCCGAGGATTTCGGATCGACGAACCGGTTGGGTTGGTTGGTGCCCTTTTCGACCGCCGGACAGCCGATCTCGGTGAACCAGATCGGCTTGCTTTCCGGCTGCCAGGCGGTGGGATCGCTTTGCCGCACCCCATCCACCCGGTCATGATGAGGGTTCTGCCACCAGCCCCGAATGTCCTTGGCCCGCCAGATCCATGGCTCGCCGGCGCCATCGGTGATCGGCGTGCGAATCTGTGCCGCCTCGGCCTCGGGGGAATGGTAGTACCAGTCATAATACTCTCCCCCTTCGATCCCGGCCCGCAGGTAGTCGGGATTGTAGATGCTGCCCCAATGGGCGTCGGCATGGGCCTCGCCCTCGCGCCAGTCGCTNAGGGGCAGGTAATTGTCGATCCCGATGAAATCGCAGTCGGGATGCGCCCAGAACGGATCGAGATGGAACAGCTTGTCGGCGGTGCCCGGCGGCTGGTAGCCGTGATACTCGCTCCAGTCCGCGGCATAGCTGATCCTGCACTCCGGCCCGAGGATGGCGCGCACCTCTTGCAGAAGATCGACAAGCCCGGCGACGAAGGGAAACCCGGACGCCCCCCGGATCTGGGTCAACCCGCGCAGCTCGGAGCCCAGCAGGAACGCATCGACACCGCCGGCGGCGGCGCAGAGATGCGCGTAGTGCAGGATGAAGCGCCGATACGACCACTCGGGCGGACCACTGTAGCTGACCGTCTGGCCGCTGATGGTGAAATCGGCGGGCTGGGCGTTGCCAAGGAAGGTCGCAACCTCCTGATCGGCCTGCGCCGTTACATCGGGGCTGCCCGCAACACCCGCCGCCAGCGCGCTGGTGATGCGCCCCCGCCACGGCAGATGCGGCTGGCCCTCGCTGCCCGTCCAGGGATCGGTCAGCGTATTTCCCGCAACCTGGTCCATCAGGATGAACGGGTAGAAGACCGGCGACAGGCCCCGCGCGCGCAGCTCGTTGATGGCCTCGATCACCGCAGCATCCGCCGGGGTGCCGCCGTATAGCTTGGTGCCATCCTGCGTGGCAACCTCGTCAGCCTCGGCACGCGCCAGCCCGGAAACCTGCCACGGCATCCCACGCCCGTCGGCCTCTTTCTGATCGACCTTGGGTTTGAGGCTGCATTCGCCGCAGCGCAGGTCATTGCCGAACCACGACACGACGAGCGCCGCCGACCCGCAATTGGGCACCTCCTCCTGCAGGGCGTCGAGCGAGGCCAGCATGTCGGTCTTGCCCGAGGCGGCGTTCAGATTTGCCGCCTTGCGATTCCCGAACCCGTGATCGAGGAAGACCGGCGTTGTCGCGAGCGCGTATTCCCCTGTGCCGGGGATCAAGGAGACCCCTCGGATCGCCTTGTCGATCCCCGGATGCGCCACATCGCCCTGGTCCGGGCGCATGACCTCGAAGGTGAATTGCGGCACCCGGTTCCCGAATTGCGCAAGCGGCAGATCCTCAAGCACCACATAGGCCGTGCCGCGATAGGCCGGCGCCAGGCCTGCCCCCTCGACCGCCTCGATCTTGGGGTCGGGCAGTTGATCGGGGGTGCCGGGATGCAGCCGCAGGTTCAGATCCTCGGGCGAGACTTCCCGCCCATCGGCCCAGACCCGGCCGACGCGGGCGACCTCGCCCTCGCAAAGCGCAATCGCCAGGCTTATTGAATAGCTGTATTCGACGGTCGCCGGCCTTGCGGCGCACCCTTGCCGCCCCCGGTCGATGGCGGGTTTCCTCGAACTCCGTGGCCCAGATGACCTGACCGGGAATGCGCATGCGGCCAAAAAGCTGGGCGATCCCCGTGCCTTCGCTGGCGCCGGTCAGACGCAGCCGGTCCAACCGGCCCACCTCGACCGCATCGCTGCCAGCGCCCAGCAGGCGCTGGTCCAGCATCCGCCCCAGCGTCGCGCCCACGGCGCGCCCGATCACCGCCGAGCTCAGCCCCAGGACCGAACCACCAACGGCACCGCCGACCGCCATGCCGGCCGCAGAAAGAACGATCGTGGCCATGGGTTACTCCTCTTGGTTGGAAACGGGAAAAGCGAACGCCGCAACGAGGCGACGCCGCCAGGGGGGCGACAGATCGGCCTCGATCACGCCATGACCCTGGTAGGCATGAATGAAACGCGGACGCGGACCGGCCTCGGTCATCAGGCCNAGATGCTTGGANACGGCGCCATGNCGCATCCGGAACAGCAGCACATCGCCCGGACGGGCGGCCTCGGGCGGGGTCTGNACCAGACGCGCCGCCAGCCCTGCGGCCAGGGTCTCATGGCCTTGCGGCTCCGACCAGTCCGGCGTGTAGGGCGGCACATCCAGCGGNGGCGTTCCGGTCGCCTCGGCCCAGACGCCCCGGATCAAGCCGAGGCAATCGCACCCGACACCGCGCAGGCAGGCCTGATGATGATAGGGCGTGCCGATCCAGCCCCGCGCGATCGGAACAAGCGCGGCCCTCACGACAGGCTCCCGCCGGAATTGCTGTCGCCGCGCCGTGGCACCCGCATCAGCCAATCTTCGCCCGGAATATGAGGAAAGCCCTGGAAGTTTATGAAATTGCTGAATTTCAAGCGGCAGGTTTCCGCCCTCTTGTCGCAACCCGCCACCAGCCGCACCCGGTCTCCGACCTGTGGCGCTGCCCCAAGGGGCTGCCAGAGTCCGACCGTGCGCGTCCCGTCGCCCGCGACATCGTCCTGCTTTATCGGCTGGAACAACCCCGCGACAGGGCCAGTCAGCACGTTCAGCGTGCCGCGAGTGAACCAATCGGGCTCGAACCCGTCCAGCCCGGAAAAGTGGAACACCCGTGCCGCGTCGACGGCGTCGATTTCCGCCTCGACGCTGTAGGCCGGCTCGCTCAGGTCGACCCCGCAGCGCGCGTCCCCCAGAGCCGCAGCACAGGGCGCCTGGTAGACCCGACCCTGAGGCTGGTTCAACGCCTCGGTCAGCCCACGCAACTCGGCATGAAAGGCGCCTGCCTTGCGGCGCAGCTCTCCGATATGGCCGCGGAACCGCAAAGCGCGCTGTTCAGGGTCCGCCCAGTTGACCTGCCAGAGCCGCACCTCGGCGGCGTCGTAGCGACCCGCCTCGATATCTGTTTCGGTGACGGCGGCATCGCTCAGCGCGCCCATGGCCTCGCTGTTGTCCACCGACAGCCCGCTTCCGGCCATGACAGCACGGGCCGTGAGACCGGATTGCGCCTTGAATTCAATCCCTTCAAACTCAAGGTTCAAGTCGTGATCCGTAAAGCCGAAGGTCACGCCGTCAGTTCGGACAATGGCCCAGCACCGGCAGGTCGTCGTCAATCCGGTGGCCAGGTGATCGCTCAGCCCGCTCATACCCGCACCTCGACAACCGGCACGTCCGGAACCTCGCCCGCCTGAAAATTGGCGACGCTGGTGCGGATCTGGTCGATATCGAAGCGCACGGGCACGTCGAACTCGAACCCGGCCGTGACTTCGGCCTGCAGATCGGGCGGATGGGCGAAGGTGATCACCCCGGTGGTCAGGTCGATCTCGTAATCCACCCCGTCCTGCACGGGATCGCCGCTGACCTGGACATGCACGCGACCGGCAACCGGTTTCGAGATCGGGCGCAGATAGCTGTTTTCACCTGAACGGTAGGTCTTAACCAATTGGAATTCCGTCCGAACCTCATCCCCGACGCCCAGAAGCTGATCGCCGCCGTCGATCTCTTGCGACGGGCGTGCGGACTTGAAATCGCTCCAATCCTTCCAGCGAAAGCCGAACAGCTGGCCCTGGCGCGCCTCGAAGAAGGCCACCAGCGCCTCGACATCGTCGAGCGAGCGCAACCCCATCCCTGCATCATAGCGACGCCGCGAATGGGCCCAGGGCGTGTTACGCTCCTCGAACCCGTTGGCGAGCGTGACCACCTCGGTCCGGCGCTCGGGCCCGCCGATCGAGCCGAAGCTCAGCGACGCGGGAAACCTGATCTCGTGGAAATTCATGGCTGCCTCCTCAGCGGTTGCGTTGACCGCGCGCCACAAGGCGCGTCATCTGCGCGGCGATCTGGCCCTGGCTACGCTGGAACCCGGCCACGTCGGGGGTCTGGATGTTCATGGTGACGTTGACGGTCCCGCCACCCTGGGCGCGGACCCCGAGGCGGCCGTCATCACCACGGGTCAGCGGCATGATCGCCTCTGGCCCCGCCTCACCCATCAGGCCGGTTCCGCCACGCATGGGAAAGGTCGTGGCGCGATCGACCACGCCGCCACGCGCAAAAGGCAGGACCCGCCCATCCGAGATTGCGCCGCCCTTGGCAAAGGGCATCAGGCCCGAGACCAGCGAATTGACCCCATCGGCCAGCAGGCCCCCGAAATGGTCGGTCACCGGGCGCATGGCGTTGTTGTAGACCGTGCGCGACATGGCCTCGGCCACGGTCGACAGCGCATCCGAGAGTTTCATGCCGTCAAAGACCAGCCCGTCGAAGGCCCGCCGCAACCCGCCGGAAAAGCCGCGTTCCAGGTTACCCAGGTCCCGCGTCGTTTCGGTCAGCGCCGATTGGGTGCGGCGCAGCTGCCCCTCGAAGGCATCCGTCAGCGCGGTGACCGAGCCAAGGGTTTGTTCCAGCACCTTTGCCTCGCTTTCGAAGTCGTCCAGACCGTCAATCTCGTCCATCTCTCGCTCCTTCGTCCGGGAAGGCCCGGCTCAATTCCTCAAGGCGCTGGCGGGCCATAGGCGCCGCGGTCATGTCGGCCCCCAGCATCAGCCACAGCTCTGCCGGGGTCAGCGCCCAGAACTCGGCCGGGCGCAGGCCCAGCGCGCCAAGTCCCGCGCGCATCAATGCCGCCCAGTCCATCGCCCCTACCCCGGCACCGCAAAGGCGCGGGCCAGCAGCTCGGCCGCCACCTGTGCGGCCCGCACGACCCCGCCCTCGATCTCGGCGCGCACCAGGTCGCCCGGCCCGCCCTGCCAGCCACCGCCCCGCAGCCCCGCCACGATCAATGCCAGCACGTCGCGGCTGGAATAGCGCCCCTCGTCGAAGCGGCGCACCAGGTCGGGCAGGCTCTCGCCTCCCAGGGAATGCTCCAGCTCGGCCAGCGCACCCAGGGTCAGCTTGCAGACATGGGTCTGCCCGTCGATCACCAGCGCGACCTCTCCTGCCTGCGGGTTCACCATCACGGCAGCGGCGTGAAATCGACCGCGCCCGCCGAAGCCAGCGACAGCTCGTAGGTGGCTTCGCCATCATGGTTGCCGGCATATTCGATCGCCCCCACCTGGAACGGCCCTTCGACCGTGCCGAATCCGGGAATGATCACCTGGAAATCAGGAGTTTCACCGTCGAAGAAGATCTGGCGCACGCGCTCGTCGGTTGCTTCGTCACGAAACACGCCCGAGCCGCTGATCGCGGCGGATTTCATCCCCGCCCCACCCAGCAATTCACGCCAACCGCCAGTGCTCTCGATGCTGGTCACATCCACGCTTTCGGAATTGAAGGCGATGCGTGTGGCCCGAAGGCCCGCCGCCGTCTGGAACTGTCCATCGCCGGTCATGTCGATCTTGATAAGGAGGTCCTTGCCGTTCTGGGCTGCCATGTGTCTTACTCCAATGGTTTTGAGGGTCAGTCATCGTCCACGCGGGCGCGGAAGGTCAGGTCGATGCGGCGCTCGTCGCCGGGGCTGACGCGCACCGCCTTGGCGCGGTGGAATCGCAGCGACACCAGGCGGCCACGGCTCAGCATCAGCGGCGCGTCGACCAGCGCGTCGGACACGGCGGCGGCCACGGCCTTGGCGCTGGCAAAACCGGCACTGTCCGTCACCACCGAAACGGTGAAATCGTGCCGCGCGCCATGGCCCGTCTGATCCGAGGCATCACTGGCCTTTTCGGGGCCGAGCGCGATGTAAAGCGACGGCACCGTGCCCGCAGGCAGCGCGTCGTAGATGTCGGCCCCCACCAGCGCGGCCACATCCGCATCGGCCGAGAGCGCCTGGTAGATCGCCGTTTGCAGGGCGGCGGAAATGGCATAGCTCATGCGATCACCTCTTCCTCGGCATCGGCCACCAGGTAGCGGCCGTCGGCATCGTCTTCGCTGACCGCCTGTATGCGATAGACCCGCGTTCCCTCGCGAAAGCGTTGATCCGGTTGCGGCCGCGAAGACGCCCCGATCGGCGCGGCACGCAGCGTGATGCGATANCGCACGCGGCTNAGCGGCATGGCGGCCCCGGCGGTCTCGCGGCCCGTGCGGGCCTCGACCTGAGCCCAGAGGGTGCCCAGAGATTGCCAGACCGTCTCGAAGCCCCCGGCCCCGTCGGCGACGCGCATCGGCGCCTCAAGCGTCAGTTTCCTGTTCAGCCGAATGGTCATCACACCACCCCCCGGCCAATACGCAGGCTGCGATAGCGTTCGATCAGCGCCGTCACCCCAAAAGGCATGCAGCCCCCATCGAATTGGGTTTCGTGGCGGTATTCGTAGTAATGCGCCGCCAGCAGCATCACCGCCTGTTGCAGGTCGCTGGGCAGGTCGGACCAATCCGGACCGAACCCGGCCAGAAACCGCAGCCGGACCGACCCGGCCTGGGGGATCGCGGGCAATCCGCTTCCCGTGGCCAGCAGAACCGGGCTCTGCATGTCCGGACGCAGGCGCCAGGCGGCCGCATTGACAGGGTGTTCCTGCCCGGTCCGGTCCAGCAGCGCCACCTCGGCGACGGCGCTCACCGGGGCCACAGGTAGCGGCTGTTGGCCCGGCTCGGCCCAGGCCGACAGCGTCAGCGCGAAATCGCGCTCGATCAGCACCTTGGAGGTGCGCGCCTCGATCGCCGCCATGGCCGAGCGCAGGAACCCCTCCAGCAGGCCGTCTTGCAAACCGTCATCGGAAAAGCCCGACCCAAGGCGCAGGTGCTCTTTGAACAAACCCACCGGTAGGGCGCTTTGCGGCACCGTGGTCTCTTCGATCAACATCATCAGCTTTCTCCGAAAACGGCTTGTCGTTTCTTGGGATTGGTGCCCGGGCGCAGACCCCCCGCATCGCTCGGACGGAAGGAAGCAGCTGGACAACACGGGGGTGCCCCGCGCCGTGCCTGCGCCCGGGCCGGGGGCCGGCATCATGTCCGCCCCCCGTCCTGGCTGGCCTTAGGACAGGCCGAACTTCAGCAGCTTGATCGCGGCATAGTCGCTGATCGCGCCGCCAACGCGCTTGGTGGCGTAGAACAGCACATGCGGCTTGGCGCTGAACGGGTCGCGCAGCACGCGCAGGTCCGGGCGTTCGGCCACGGTATATCCGGCGGCGAAGTCGCCAAAGGCGATCGCCATGGCATTGCTTCCGATGTCGGGCATGTCCTCGGCAATCAGCACGGGATAGCCCATCAGGCGCGCCGGCTCGCCAGCCGTCAGTCCATCCGACCACAGGAAGCGCCCGTCGGCATCCTTGAGCTTGCGCACCGCGCCCGCGGTCTTGGAATTCATCACGAAAGTGCCGTTGGCGCGGTATTCGGCGCCCAGCGCATAGACCAGGTCGATGATCGCATCGGCCGGGTTGGCCGCGTCAAAGTCTCCGTCGGCGCCGGTGGCGACATAGCCCAGGCTGCCCCAGCTCCAGCCGGCATTGTCCACGCTGGAGGCGGTCAGAAACCCCTCGGGCTTGTCGATGCCGTCGCCATCCACGAAGGCCGCCGCCTCGGATCGGGCGAACTTGTCGGCGATGCGGGTGGCCAGCCAGCCCTCGATGTCGAAAGCGCTGTCATCCAAGAGGCGCTGTGACGCCTTGGGCAGCGCCGACAATTCGTGCAGCGGAATACTGATGCGGTCGATCTGCGGCGTGCCGGTCTCGCTGGCCGGGTCGGTTTCCGTGGCCCAGCCGGCGCCCATATCGGCATGGTCGACCAGCACGTCATAGGACGTGGCCTCGACCTGCACGACATTTGCGACAGCGCGGATCGACGCGGTCGAGGACAGGGTCGAGCGGATCATGTCCGAGGTCTGCGGATCGACCAGGTAGCCGCCATCGGCGGCCACGGCGCTGGACATCGCCTTGCCTTCGATGTCCAGGCCGCGCAGCCCGTCATCATCGCCCGAGCGCAGGTAGGCAGCAAAGGCCTTCTGGTGGGGGGCCTCTTCCGCGGCCGCACTGGCCAGGACCGGGCGGCCCCCGGCGATCATGGATTTACGGTCAAGCTTGCTCATGCGTTTGTCCTGTTCCTGAAGCTTCTGGTGAATGTCGTTCGAAAAGGCCCGGAAATCGGTCATGAACCCGGCCATGGCCGTCTTCAGTTCCCCGGCCGGAGACATGTCTTCCCCGGTCCGAGCCTTCGTCTCGGGTTTGCTCATCTGTCTTTTCCTTCAGATAAGGTGTTGAAACGCCGGGCCTATTTCGGGACCAGCACGCGGCGCGCATCATCGAACACGCCCGCCAGTTCACGCATGATCCGGGCTTCGGGCTCTTCTCCCTTCGCCCCGACCCGCGCATCGGGAAGCATCGGGAACGTGACCAAGGACACCTCCCAAAGTTCCAGCTCCGACAAAAGGCGTCCGCCCTTGTCATTCTTGGTGGCGCGCAAGGTGCGATAGCCGATCGACAACCCGTCGATCGCCCCCGCCTCGATCAGCGCGGCGGCCTCTCTGCCCTTTTCGACCTCGCGCAGGATGCGCCCCTTGACCCAGAGGCCGCGGTCATCCTCGCGCACCTCGTCCCAGACGCCGATGGGTTGGGCCGGATCGTGCTGCCACAGCATCTTGACCCGCGCGCCCTTTTGGCCGAGCCGCTCCAGCGAGCGGCCATAGGCGCCGCGCTCGACCACGTCGCCGCCCTTGTCCGGGGCCCCGAACAGCGAGGCATAGCCCGCCACCTCGGTGCCATCGACCACCAGCTGCGCCTCCGGCCCCATGAATTTGTGTTCCAGGTTCATGTCTTTCTCCTCTCAATGGGCCGTGACCAGCAGCGATTGTGCCGCCTGCGCCAGGATCACCCCCACCACACCGAAAACCGTCAGCCACAGGCGGCGTTCCAGCCGGTGCATCATGTCCTCGATCTTGCCCAGCTGCGTGTGCAACTGACTGAATTGCAGCGCCGCCAGCCTTTCCTGCGCCTCGATGCGCATGGCAGGGGCACAGTCGAACGCCTCTCTCGGAAAGGGTCTGTCATCCATCCCCGACCTCCAGCGGCGGCAGGCCCAGCAAGCTGCGCTTTTCCGCATCGCTCAGGAATTCCGCTCCTCCGATCCGGGCCCATTGCGCCTCGCGTTCGCTGGCCAGGGCCGGCACCTGGTCGAGGTCGGGGCGCAGCGTGACGCTCTCGCCCGCGAAATCCCCCAGCCAGTCGGACAAGGCCCCGGTCACCCGCGTGGCCAAGGGCAGCACGGTCAGCCGATAGAAGGCGCGGTTGGCCTCCTGGTAATTGGCGTATGTCGCATCGCCGGGGATCCCGAGCAGCATCGGCGGCACGCCAAAGGCGATGGCGATCTCGCGGGCGGCGGCCTCCTTGGTCTTCTGGAATTCCATGTCCGAGGGCGAAAACCCCATCGGTTTCCAGTCCAACCCACCTTCCAGCAGCATCGGACGGCCCGCATTGCGCGCACCCTGATGCTGGGTCTCCATTTCCAGCAGGAGGCGATCATATTGATCGGCGCTCAACTGCCCCTGCCCATCCGTTCCCGCATAGACGATCGCCCCCGAGGGCCGCGCAGCATTGTCCAGCAGCGCCTTGGACCAGCGGCTGGCCGCATTATGCACGTCCACTGCATTGGCCGCCGCCTGCATTGCGGACAGGCCGTAATGGTCGTCCTGGGGGTGAAAACTCTTGATATGGCAGATCGGACCGGGGCCGTCGCCGACATGGAACCGGTGCTTGCGCCCCCCGACGGTATAGTCATAGGCCACAGGCCAGCCATCCTGCCCCGGCACCAGCGCCATGCGCTCCGACCGCAAGACATGCAGCTCTGCCGGCACGCCCTCGGCACCGCCCACGGCCTCGACATAGCCATTGCCGGTCAGCAAAAGCTGCCCGATCAGCGCCTCGATCAGCTCGGCCCGACCCTGAGCGGCATTCGGGCGGCGGATCAGGTCCAGCACCGGATGGCTGTCATAGCGGCGGTCATGATCCTGAAGCACCAGCGGCAGCGCGGCCACCGCTTCGGCGATCATCTTGACCGTGCGAAAGCCGATCGGGTTCGCGGCAAAGCCGGTCTTGGTCAGGGTCACGCTGTCGCGTGCGCTCCAGGTCACGCGCCCGGCACTGCCCCAGGCCGCCACGCGGCCCGCGGCCGAGGCCTTGGCCTCGGGGGCACCGGTTTCGGCCTCGCCGCGCTTGAGAAAGTCGAACATCCAAATCTCCTCGATCCGCCACGATCTTGCGGTTCACGAGGGACACTGTCGGGGAAAGTCTTGAACGGGTGGGAAATGCACCGTGCGCCGCGGGCGCAACGCTCCTGAACGCGTGTACCCGCAGCTATTTCTCTGGCGAGACAGACAGAATCGCCAGCCAGAACATGGCGCATAGGCTCGCGGCACCGAGGGTCATGAGCCAGACGGGGTCGATCTGCCCGGCCAGCATTAGAGACTGCAAGGGCAGCGACACGGCAAGAACGGTCATGACCAGAGCCGGGGCTGCCAGCCGGCGCGGAAGATGCCAGAGCACCCC
>PR_CR_10_Liq_1_inCRDRAFT_1001941_pt1 | contig 11068 bp, 8 predicted proteins | sample PRCRCaboRojoPR_3_FD_10241 | JGI IMG/M metagenome (IMG submission 10241) | reverse complement strand
AGCAGCTTGGCCTCCTGCCGCGGACAGACGGTGCAGCGCCGGTCGTTGGCCTCGATGCGCATCGAGTTGGGCTGGTTGGACGCCAGGATCAGGTTCAGGTGGTTGTCCAGGTTGCGCAGGTCCTGCCGCATGGCGCGCAGCTCGATGCGCGGCTCGGTGATCCAGCGCTTGAGCCGGGCGATGAGCTTGAGCATCTGCCGCACCTGGTCGGTGTCCACCTCGTCCACGAACAGCACGATGGTCTCCGCGGCAAAGCCGTTGAACTGCTCCTCCAGGTTGCCGAGGCCGACCGCGCGACAGTACGCATCCCCGATCAGGGGCCGGATGATGTCGTTGAACAGCATGCCCTTGCCCGTGCCGGTGGTGCCTTGCAGTATCCACGCGCTGCCGGCTGGTAAGGCCGGTGACGAGGCAGGCGAGGCGCAGCGAGACGGGCTGCCGCGGCTGCCCGAGTGCTTCTTGGGCGATGTGCAGGGTCCGGATCGATACTGGCATGCTAAGCGGGTGGTGGCGGTTACCGGAACACGTCTTCGATGCTCTCGGCCCTGAGCACCCGCCGGGACCACCGCAGCAGGGATTCCGGGTTGGCTGCTTCGACCTGTGCGCGGACTTGCTCGGGAACCGGGCCGAACTTGTCTTCCAGTAGAAGCAGCAACATCGCTGCTTCGCCAAGCTGGATGCCTCTCCGCTCACCGATGCGTTCGCCTTCTTCTCGCATGCGGGTGGTCAATGACTGCATGGTCTTGGTCTCCTCGGGATAGTCGCGTTCGTACTGCTCGCGCTCGGCGTCGGTCAGGTTGGCGTAGATGTCGACGAAGTCGGCATACTTCAGCCGTTTCTCGGGATCGGGCTCCAACTGCACGAGCCCGCGCAGCGCCAAGGCGTAGACGGCGACGCGCTCGCTGGGAGCGTAGCGCATGTTGGGGAGGTTGACGCGGGCGACGATGTTGTCGCTGTCGCGCCACGCCTCCCAGGGCAGGTCGGGGAGGGCGCAGGCGAGGTAGCGGAAGGTAAGGAAGTCGTAGCGGTCCCCGCCCAAGGTCAGCGACGCCGCCGGGTCTCCGTCGCGCAGGAAGATGGCCACCGGCACCACGCGGTCGGTCTCGAACAGCTCGGCGAGGTCCAAGCAGTAGTGCGCCAGGCGGTGGATCGAGAACTTGGACGTGTCCGTCTCCTCCTCCAGCACGAACAGCAAGGCCGTGCGGCGGCCGTCCGGCCACTCGACCAGCAACGGCGTGTCAAGCTCGCGGAAGCGGTCGCCGAGCCGGTCTTTGAGCTGCTCCTCGCGGATGGGGATGATGCGGACGCTCTGGTCCACATGCGCGGCCTCGTCGGCGGCGAAGAACTGCACCGCTTGGTGCGGGTAGTCGACGATCAGGTTCTTGAAGTTCTGGTCGTGGCTCATCGGTGTCCTTGCGTCTCGGCGCGGCTTGGGGGGCGAGTATACGAAGGAGCCATGAGCGGGGACAGGGCATCCGCCGCCGCCCTGCAAGCCTGGGCGCGTGCTCGCCCGATCGCCCGCGGCAGAGCGCCGGCACAGGTTGACACCGCCGGAGCAGTGTCGCCGGCAGGGAGGGGTTACGGCCCGCCGAGCGGCGGATGCGCTGCGCTTATCCGTCCTACGCCAGAGACCTGCGTCGGGGCTGGAGCTCGCACCCACGGGGAGCTGGCCCCACCGGCGGCTGGCAGAGGCTCACGCCCGTGCCGCCGCGCTCGCCGCCAGCTCATGCCGCGTCTGCCGGGGGGCCAGCAGCACGTAAATGCCGGGCACGATGAACAGCGTGATGGGTGATTCCGGGTTGGCTGCTTCGACCCGTGCGCGGACTTGCTCGGCAACCGGGCCGCGCCAATTTTCCAGGAGCACCGAGAGCCTGCGCGCCTCGCTGGGCTGAATGCCTCTGCGCGCGCCGATCTGCTTGCCTTCTTCGCGGATTCGTAAAGACCAAGATCGCATGGTTTTAGGCGCTTCGGGCTCAGCGCGCTTGCGGCCAACGCCGCCCCGCAACCCAAGTGCCTCGTCGCCGTCAGTGCAGCAGCGCGTCCAGGGACTCGGCGACGAGGATGCGATCAAGCCACTCCAACAGGGTGTCACTGTCGGCGGCGAGCACGCGCTCGCGCACGCTGTCGCTGGGCGGGCCGAACTTGCGCTCGATCAGACGCAGCAGCGCGGTTGCTTCGCCGAGGCGTTGGCCTTGATCGAGACCCTGACTGATGCCCTGGTTGATGCCCTGCTCGATGTAGCGGTCGATGAAGGTCTGCATGATCGGCTCTCCGGTAGAGGTCTGTTGCAGCAGTGTTCGGACGGTGGGCTCGTCGACACGTTGCGTGCCCTGGACAAAATAGCGCAGCAGGGATTCCAGCACTTGGACCGCGGTGTCGCGGTCTTCGATCTGCTCGATGAGCGCCAGCAGCTCGCGCAGCCGCTCGACGGGTTGGGCGTCGAAGACCCAGCGCATGGCAAGCTGCACCAGCCGCGTCAGCACCCGGCCTTTGATCTCGGCATCAGTGGGGCCGGACAAATCCACCAGCCGGTAGCCGAAGCTCGGCACGAAGGGCGCCAGGCTGTCCGGCAACGGCTTGACCAGGTCTTGGAATGCCGCGGGCGCCCGCCAGGGCCGGTCGCCGTGGTAAATCACCAGCGGGAAGACCGGCGGCAGGTGCCGGGCCTTGGGATGCTGTTCTCGGTACTGCTCGCCCTCGGCGGCGATGTAGCGCAGGAGCTGGAGCGCCGTCCAGTGCTCGGCCCAGCTTTTATGCTCGAACAACAGATAAACGTTCAGGGCTTCGCCGCGATAGCCGACCCGGTAGACCAGGTCCGAGTAGGCCGTGCGCAGGTCGCTTGCGACGTAGGTGTCCTTGCTGATCATCAGCGTCGTCAGGTCCAGCTGCGCAAGCAACGCCGCCAGGAGCTGGCAGCGCAGGAAGTCGCGGGCGACCTCTGGGCGGGTGAAGCTCTCGCGGAAGAAGGTGTCGTGGGGCGAGGCGATGCTATCCATGGCGGGGGAGCATAGCGCGGGGTTGAATCGTTGGCGATACCCGGGCTGGCCGGTCCGATTTCCAGTCCCGCGGACCGACACGCGCTCGCCGGGGGGCGGGCGAGTCGGCGCGCTCAGATCGGTGTCTCGTGGACTGCGGGCCTGAACCGGGCATCCACCGCATCAGTCCGTCGATCAGTGTCATCAGCCTTGTTGGCCGGCAGTGGGTGGACCTGGCCCCGAGGCGGACCGCCGGCTCCGTCCGCCGCTCAGGCCCGCGCCGCCGCCGCGGCCTCGGTCTGCTGCTGCGTCTGCTTGGACGCCACCAGCACGTACATGCCGGGCACGATGAACAGCGTGAAGAGCGTGCCGATGCCGAGCCCCGTGGTGATGACCAGGCCGATGTCGAAGCGGCTGACGGCGCCTGGGCCGCTGGCCGTCAGCAGCGGGATCATGGCCACCAGCATGGAGACCGTCGTCATCAGGATGGGCCGCAGGCGAATCATCGCCGCCTTGACCACGGCGTCGCGCTTGTCGAGGCCCTCGCGCTCGCGCAGCTGGTTGGAGAACTCGACAATGAGGATGCCGTTCTTGGCAATGAGGCCGATGAGGGTGATCAGGCCGACCTGGGTGTAGATGTTCACGGTCGCAAAGCCAAGGAACAGAAACGCCATGGCGCCGGCGATGCTGAGCGGCACGGACATCAGGATCACGAACGGGTCCCGCCAGCTCTCGAACTGGGCCGCCAGCACGAGATAGATCACCAGGATGGACAGGAAGAAGGTGATCTCCAGCGCCGCGCCTTCCTGTTTGAACTGGCGCGACTCGCCCTTGTAGTCGAAGCGCACGTTGCGTGGGGCCACCTCCTGCGCGGTGGTCTCCAGGTAGTCGAGGGCCTCGCCCAGCGACGTCAGCATGACGCCGGAGAGGGTGACGGCGTTCAGCTGCTGGAACTGCACCCGCTTGGACGGCACGACCTCTTTGCGCACGCTCACCAGCGTGGACAGTGGCACCAGCTCGCCGGAAGCCGTGGCGATCTGGTAGTCCTGGATCTTCTCCAGGTCATTGCGGGCGGCGTCCGGCACCTGCGGGATCACCTGGTAGCTGCGCCCGGCCAGGCTGAACCAGTTGACATAGTCCTGGTTCAGCATCGACGCCAGCGACTGCCCCAGCTGACGCATGCTGATGCCGAGGTCGCCGGCCAGGTCCCGGTCCACCTCGATGATGGTGCGCGGGCGGGTCAGCTTGATGTCCTTGCTCAGGAACATGAATTTGCCGCTCTGCATGGCGCGGCCGACGATGGCGTCCGCATAGTCGGCCAGCTCCTCCACCGGCGCGTCGGAGACCAGCACGAACTCCACCGGGATGCCCTGGCCGGGGGAGGGCAGGCTCGGGCGCGGGAAGGCCACGGCGTCGAAGCCGGCGATGCCGCCCAGCATACCCTGGAGCTGCGGCTGCACATCCATCTGGGAGCGCTCGCGCTGTGAGGGCTGCGGCATCTTGAAGCCGCCGAAGGTGGTGCTGGTGTCGCCCATGAAGCCCGCGATGATGAAGCTCTCCTGGTACTCCGGCACCTGCTCGAAGGTGCGCTGGAGCTGCTCCACGTAGCGCTTGTTGTAGTCCACGGTGGCAGTCTGCGGCGCCGTGGCCATGAAGAACAGGATGCTCTGGTCCTCCGTCGGCGCCAGCTCCTTCTCCGAGAAGCTGTACATGGCCCAGATGCTCGCGATGACCACCAGGGCCACCAGCACAGTGCTGCTCGGATACCTGATCCACCAGCGCAGCGTGCGTGCATACAGCCTGGCGAGCCCGTCGAAGAAGTGCTCGACGTTCTGCTCGAAGTGCCCCTGCTGACCCGCCGGGCGCAGCACCCGGGCGGAGATCATGGGCGAGAGGGTCAGCGCCACGACACCCGAAATCAGCACCGCCGCCGCCAGGGTGAAGGCGAACTCCACGAACAGCGAGCCCACCAGCCCGCCCATGAAGCCGATGGGTGCATAGACGGCCACCAGGGTCGTGGTCATGGCGACGATGGGCAGCGCCAGCTCCCGGGCGGCGTCCATGGCCGCCTGCATACGGGGCTTGCCCATCTCGATGTGCCGGTGGACGTTCTCCACCACCACGATGGCGTCGTCCACCACCAGCCCGATGGCCAGCACCAGCGCCAGCAGCGTCAGCAGGTTGATGGAGAAGCCCATCAGCAGCATCAGGAAGGCCGCACCGACGATGGCGAGCGGCACCGTCACCGAGGGCACGATGGCCGCGCGCACGGACCCGAGCGACAGGAAGATCACGAACAGCACGATGAGCACCGCCTCGGCGAGGGTCTTGAACACCTCGTCGATGGACTCCTCGATGAACTCGCTGGCGTCGTAGGGGATGTGCGCCTGAAGCCCTTCCGGGAACTGGGCCTTGAGCTCCGGCAGGGCCTCGTGCACGCGCTCGGCGACGTCGAGCGGGTTGGCGCCCGGGGTCGGCTCGATGCCGATGAAGATGGCCGGAATGCCCTTGTAGAGCGTCGCCGAGTCATAGTCCTGGGAGCCGAGCTCCACCTCCGCGATGTCGCGCAGGCGCACCAGGGCGCTTGCGTCGGCGCGGATCACCAGGTCGCGGAAGTCCTCGACGTCACTGACATCCGTGTTGGTGGCCAGGTCCACCTGCACCATGTCGCCGCGCAGGTTGCCGACGCCGGCGAGATAATTGTTGGCGGACAGCACCTCGGCGACATCGGCGCCGCTGATGCCGAGCGCGGCCATGCGGTCCGGGTCCAGCCAGACGCGCATGGCATAGGTCTGGTTGCCGAAGATCTCCGCCTTGGCCACGCCCTCCAGCGCCTGAAGCTGCGGCTGCACCACGCGCAGCAGGTAGTCCGTGATCTGCGGCAGCCCCAGCTCCTCGCTGTAGAAGGCGAGGTACATGAGCGCGGTGGCATCGCCGGTGGTGGAGGTGATCACCGGGTTCTGGGCCGCCTCCGGCAGTACATTGAGGCGGCTTGCGACTTTGGCCTGGATCTCCGCGATGGCGGCATTCGGGTCATAGTTGAGGCGCAGGGTCGCCTCGATGGTGGACATGCCCTGGGTGCTGGTGGAGGTCAGGTAATCGATGCCGTCCGCCTCGGCCACCGCCTGCTGCAGGGGCGTCGTGATGAAGCCCTGCACCAGATCGCTGCCGGCGCCGGGATAGGCGGTGGAGACGGTCACCACGGTGTTGCGGGTCTCGGGGTACTGGCGCACCTCAAGCCCCAGGAACGACCTGAGCCCCAGGATGAAGATCAACAGGCTCACGACGCTCGCCAGCACCGGCCGGCGGACGAAGATGTCGGTGAAGCTCATGAGCCGTCGCCAGCCTCTGCGGGAGACTGCGCCGGCGCCAGCGCGGCCTGATCCAGCTCGCCCGGTGCCATCCCGGCGTCCTGCACGATCTGCACCTCGGCGCCGTTGCGCAGCTTCTGGTGCCCCGCCAGCACCACGCGGTCGCCCGCGGCGAGGCCGTCGGTGACCTCCACCAGGTCATCGCGCACGGCACCGGTGGTGATCTGCTTGCGGGTCACCACGAGCTTGGGCGCGGTGTCGGACGCCGCCGGGCTTGTGTCTGCCCCCGGCTCCGCCGTGGTCTCGCTGTCCGCCGGCTGCTCCTGGATCAGGAACACCGAGTCGCCGTAGGTGTTGAAGGACACGGCCCGACGCGGAATCGCCAGCACCCGCTCGCGCACCGGCAGCAGGGTGGCCACCTTGGCGAACATGCCGGGCCGCAGCCGCCCCTCGGGGTTCGGCAGCTGCGCGCGCACCTGCACGTTGCGGGTACCCTGGTCCACGGTGGGGCTGATGGCCTGGATGCGGCCGGTGAAGACCTGGTCCGGGTAGGCCGCCACGCGCACTTCCACCGCCTGGTCTTCGGTGAGCTTGGCCAGGTGGCGCTCCGGCAGCTTGTAGTCCACGAATACGGGGTCCAGCGCCTCCAGCGCCACGATGCCGGAGCCCTCCGGCAGATACTGGCCGATGTCGATCCGGCGGATGCCGAGCACGCCGTCGAAGGGTGCGCGGATGGTCTTCTTGTCGATGAGCGCCCGCTTGGCGGCCACCGCGGCCCGGGCCCGGGACAGCTCGGCCTGGATCTGATCCACGTCACCCTGGGAGACCGCGCGGTCGCGCAGCAGCTTGGTGTTGCGCTCGATCTGCAGCTGCGCCAGCTCCAGCGACGCCTGAAGCCCCTTCAGGTCCGCCTCGTCCACGGTGGTGTCCAGCTGCACCAGCGGCTGGCCGGCGCGCACCCGGTCGCCGGACTCGAAGCGGATGGTCTCCACCTGCCCCGGCACCTCATTGTTGACCATGACGCCCTGCACCGCGCGTACGTTACCGACGGCATCCAGCTGCGGCTGCCAGCGCTGCGTCTCCACGCGCACCTCGGATACGGACGACGGCGGCATGGGCGCCGAGAACTGGGCGATCTGGGCCGTCACCTGCTCGTATTTCATATAGGCGAGGCCGCCCACGAGCGCGGCGAGAATCACAAAAACCAGCAGGAGGCGGAGGAACATGGAGACCCCGTGGACGATCGGCGGCGATGCGGTCGGCAGAAGATGCGGCTGCCCGCCGCCAAGACCGAGTTAAACGCGTGTTTGTTTGCAAAGGGTGCAGTATAGCGGGTCGGGGCGGCACCCGCGCTGGGCTCGCGCAATGTCGGGCACGTCCGGGCGCGGTATTCGCGGCGGCAGGCGTTGCTTACGGTGCTGTGGCCTGGTGCGCCCGAACGGCCGCCCTGGCCGCCGCCGGGTCGTCGCTGAAGAGGCCGTCCACGCCCGCGGCCAGCAGTTGCGTCAGCTCGTCGCGGAAGGACTGGGGGGCACCCGCCGCGCTGAGCGCCAGAAACGGCTCTTCCGGGCGCAGCGTGTAGGGGTGCACCGCCAGACCCGCGGCATGGGCCATGCGCACCAGCGGGGTCTGCTCGCCGGTGAGCTGCTGGGTGATCTCGGCGCGACCGTCGTCATCGCCGTCCGCGGGGTCGGGGAGCTGCCGGCGCGGAAAGATCAGGAGCTTCCAGGGGCCGATGGCGTCTGCGTAGCCGGCGATGGCCGCCGCGCCCTCGGCGCTGGCGAGTGCGCCATAGCCGGCCTCCCAGCCGCCACCCCGGCGGATGACGCTCGCGAGCTGCATGCCGTAGATCGCGTCCAGGTCGTCGCCGTTGCGGGCGTGGTACACCAGGTCGAAGGGCCGGGAGAAGCCCCCGCCGCCGGCGTTGACGAAGCGGTTGGTGACATCGCCGATGAGCTGCACCAGCGGGATCGCCAGCCCGTGCTGGGGCAGGGTCTCGCGCTTCAGTGCCAGCAGCGACGCGGGCTCGAAGGACTGGATGTAGACCCGTGCGGGGTCGGTGAAGTCCAGCCGCCTGAGCTCCGCCACCAGCATGGCGCCCAGGTCCATGCCGATGGGACGGCCGTCCAGGTGGCGTCCGGTGTGCCGGAAATAGGTGGGGTGCTTGATCTCCGGATAGATGCCGACCCGGCGGCCCGTGTCCCGCTCGGCGTCGCGCACCAGCTGGATGATCTCTGCCAGGGTCGGGATGCCGAAGTGCCCGTCGAAGGCGCTGTTGGCGGGCCGGATGTCGGGGATGCGCTCGCGGGTGCGGAGGGCGGCAAGCTCTGCGAGGGTGAAATCCTCGGTGAACCAGTCGGTGACCGGCTCGCCGTCGATGGTCTTGGTGGTGCGCCGATCCGCGAAGTCCTTGCGCGCCGCCACGTCCGTGGTGTCGGAGAGGGCGTTTTCGTGGCGGGCGACAAGCACGCCGTCGCGGGTCGGCACCAGATCCGGCTCAATGAAGTCCGCCCCCTGCTCGATGGCGAGCTGGTAGGCGGCAAGGGTGTGCTCGGGGCGGTAGGCGCTGGCGCCGCGGTGGGCGATGACGATGGGTGGGCGGCTCGGCATGGCGGGCGGCTGTGCTTGGGCGCCGGGAAGGGGTTGATCGGCTGTCGGTGCGGGGCCGGCGGCGGTCGCCAGGGCCGAGGTCAGGGCCAGGATCAAGGCCAGGATCAGGGCCAAGATCGGGGCCGGGGTTGGGGCCGAGCTTGGCGCCGAGCTGGGGGCCGAGCTTGAGGCCGAGCTGGGGGCCGAGCTGGGGGCCGAGCTGGGGGCAAGGGCGCGCCGCTGCAGCACCTCAAGCTCACTGCGTGACGGCCTTGCGCGCCATGTCGCCGGCCTGCTCGACGAGGTGCCGGCCCTGCTTCAGCATGGCCTGCTTCACGGCCTCCGCCAGCGCCGGGCGGCTCAGTGTCTCGCCGGTAATGACCACCCGCTCCGGGGAGGTGGCATAGGCGTTGAGCGGATTCGCGAGCTGATCGGCGGTGTCCTCCACCGCATCGTGCGCATAGAAGCAGGTGGCGCGGCCGGGGCTCTCGCCGACCTGATAGGCGAGCCGGACTTCGGCGCCCTGATAGCCGCGGGTGCGCACGTCCGCGGGCTCGAACACCGGCTCTGCACCGGTGCGCACCGCCACGATGTCCTTGCAGAGCGTCACCCGCACGTCCTCGCCCGCACCGGAGCAGCCCAGGGCCAGCAGCGTCGCCAGCAAAATTGCGACGGTGATCGCGGGCCGCAGGCAGCGTCCAGCGCCTGTGCTGGGCTTGGCGGTGCGCAGACGGGATTGGGTGGACATGGTCGAGGTTGCTCCGGCGTCGTTGGACGGTGGCGCAGTATCGCACGCCGGCAAGAGCGACGGCGCCTGCGCGCTCCGGCGCGGCTGTCGGCGCCGGGGCCGCGCAGCCGCCTGCCCACGGGCGCGCCACACCGCGCCCGTGTGGGAGAATTCGCAGGGTATCGAACAGACCCACTGCGGAGAAAAGCCACCATGAGCGAGCCGTCTTCAGACCCTAAGGCGTCGCAAGCGACTCCGACCGCCGTGCATGAGACCGCGGCGTTGCCGGCCAACGAGATCGTCGCGCTGGATGCCGCGCCGCCGGCGGAGCAGCAGCAGATCAAGGGCCTGCTGGCGGAGCTGGACCTCACGGACGCAAGCTCCGTCATGCACTTCGGCGCCAAGGCCCAGCAGCAGCTCACCGAGGTGTCGGACCAGATGCTGGAGGGTGTGCGCAGCAAGGACACTGGCGCCGCCGGCGCCACGCTGAGCCAGATGGTGGGCACGCTGCGCGGCTTCGACGTGGAGGCCCTGGACCCGAACGCGAAGAAGGGCTTCTTCGCCCGCCTCTTCGGTGCCGGCAAGCCCATCATGAAGTTCCTTCAGGAGTACGAGGAGGTGCGCGATCACATCGAGCGCATCACCATCGATCTTGAGCGGCACAAGACCCGGCTGCTCACGGACGTCACCAGCCTGGACCGGCTCTACGATGCCAACCTGAATTACTTCCGCGAGCTGGAGCACTACATCGCCGCCGGCGACGCCAAGCTGAAGGAGCTGGACCAGGAGACCATCCCCAGGCTTGCCGCAGAGGTGGAGCAGGCCAACGACATGGTGCAGGCCCAGAACCTGCGCGACCTGCGCGGCGCCCGGGACGATCTGGAGCGCCGCGTGCACGACCTGCGCCTCACCCGCCAGGTGGCCATGCAGGCACTGCCCAGCATCCGCCTGGTGCAGGAGAACGACAAGGGGCTCATCAACAAGATCAACTCGACACTGGTGAACACCGTGCCCCTGTGGCGCCAGCAGCTGGCCCAGGCCATCACCATCTACCGCTCCGGGCGCGCCGCCGAGACCGTCCGGGCTGCGACGGACCTCACCAACGAGCTGCTGCGCGCCAACGCCGAGAACCTGAAGACCGCCAACGCCGAGGCGCGCAGGCAGATCGAGCGCGGCGTGTTCGACATCGAGACCGTCAAGCAGGCCAACCAGGCGCTCATCGAGACCATCGAGGAGAGCCTGGCCATCGCCGACGAGGGCAAGCGGGCCCGCGCCGCGGCCGCCGCGGAGCTGGTGCAGATGGAAACTGACCTGCGCAAATCGCTGGCGGCGGCGAGCGCGGCGACGGCGGGGGAGGGGCGAGCTGGGCGTTGATGCTCGACACTCGGGCGTCTGGGGTGGTCTTGCGCGCTGACGCCGCTGGCGTGGCGTCGAGCCGTGCCGGCGGCGGGCCGAGTGGAGCTCGG
>PR_CR_10_Liq_1_inCRDRAFT_1001940_pt1 | contig 11072 bp, 10 predicted proteins | sample PRCRCaboRojoPR_3_FD_10241 | JGI IMG/M metagenome (IMG submission 10241) | reverse complement strand
TCCTGGGAGATGCGGTCGCGCACCACCCGGGCGTTCTCGCGGGCGATGCGCAGGCTGTTGTAGAGCGAGCCCGGGTTGTCCTTGTCCTGTGTGAGAAAGCGGATGACGCGCTGTACCGTCACCTGGCCGTCCGGGTGGCGCGCCAGATAGCGCTCGTCGGCCTCGACGATGGTGAGCAGCGGCGTCCACTGCATCGCCTCCGTGGCGCCCTCGTCGGCCTCCAGCATGTAGCGCACGTTGATGTCCAGGATGCGCGCGGTGTCGTCCGCGCGCTCCAGGTTGCGGGACATCCAGTACAGGCTCTCGGCGATGCGGCTCAGCATGTTGAGAAGGACGGAGCACGAAGTACGAGGTACGGAGTACGGTGGCGGAGTCCGGCTGCTCGCCGGGCGACTGATTCTGGAGTACTCGCCCTCCTTCACTCCGCCAACACCCAAGTATCCTTACTCCCCCCACCCTGCGACGAGTTCACCACCAGCGACCCCTTGGTCATGGCCACGCGCGTGAGGCCGCCCGGCACCACGTCGATGCCGTCGCCATAGACGATGAAGGGGCGCAGGTCAAGGTGGCGGGATTCCAGCTCCCCGTCGAGGTAACAGATGTGGCGGGAGAGCTGGACCACGGGCTGGGCGATGTAGTTGCGCGGGTCCGCCTGCACGCGGCGGGCGAAGTCGGCGCGCTGGGCCGTGGTGGAGCTCGGCCCCATCAGCATGCCGTAGCCGCCGGACTCAGCGACGGCTTTGACCACCATGCGCTCCAGGTTGTCCAGCACATAGGCGCGGTCGTCGGGGTCGGTCATCTGGTAGGTGGGCACCTGCCGCAGGATCGGCTCCTCGCCCAGGTAGTAGCGCACGAGCGCCGGCACATGGCTGTAGACGGCCTTGTCGTCGGCGATGCCGGCGCCGGGCGCATTCACCAGGGCCACGTTGCCCGCGCGCCAGGCGTTGATCAGGCCGGCGACGCCGAGCACGGAGTCGGCGCGGAACACCAGCGGGTCCAGAAAGGCGTCGTCCACCCGGCGGTAGATGACATCCACCTGTTGCAGGCCATGGGTGGTCTTGAGAAAGACACGGTCGTTGCGGCAGACCAGGTCGCGCCCCTCGGCGAGCTCCACGCCCATTTCCTTGGCCAGAAAGGTGTGCTCGAAGTAGGCGGAGTTGTAGATCCCGGGCGTCAGCACGACGATGCTCGCCCGGTCCTTGCCCCTGGGCGAGAGGTGCCTCAGCGCCTGCAGCAGCAGGGCCGGGTAGTGCTCCACGCGCCGCACCCGGTACTTGCTGAAGAACTCGGGCAGGATGCGCCGCTCGACGATGCGGTTCTCGATCATGTACGACACGCCGGACGGTGTGCGCAGGTTGTCCTCCAGCACCAGATAGCGGCCGTCCTCGTCGCGGATCAGGTCCACGCCGCCGATGTGGGTGTAGATGTCGTGCGGGGCGTCGATGTCCATGATCTCGCGGCAGAAGTCTTTGCCGCGAAAGATCAGCGCCGGCGCAATGACGCCGTCCTTGAGGCAGCGCTGGCCGTGGTAGAGGTCCTTCAGAAAGAGGTTCAGCGCGCGGATGCGCTGCTTGAGGCCCGCTTCGATGTGCGCCCACTCGGCGGCGGTGATGATGCGTGGCAGGATGTCGAATGGCCAGACCCGCTCGATGCCCTCATCGGACTCCGAGTACACCGTGAAGGTCACGCCCTCGGTGTGCAGTGTCAGGTGCGCTTCACGCGCCTTGTCGCCGAGCAGGTGCTGCCCCGTGCGCTGGATGTGCTCCCACATGGGCAGGTAATGCTCGCGCGGGCGGAAGTCCTCCTGGTAGAACTCGTGATAGGCGCGGGCGGCACTCGTGTCGGCGCCCGGCGGGCGGGCAGCGAAGCTCGGCAAAGACTGGCTCTGGAAAGCGGCTGACACGTCTGTGGCTCAGTGAATGGCGGGCACCGGCTGCAAACCTCTCTAGCGATTAAGCAAGACGCGTACCCGAGCTTCGCAAAACGCGTACGCGATGCAGGGCGTGGGCCATCCGGCGTGGTCGTCCGCGGCAAGCCCCTAGCCAAGGACCTTGAGCGGTGGCGCCCTCATGACGGTCGAGCGACAGCGACGTCCGGTGCCGATGGTCGGCCTGCCCGCACGGTGAGCGCCGCCGGCTGCGAGCAGGCTGCCCCGCATCGGGGCAACCCGGGACAGGCGACATCGGAATAACGCCCAGGCCCGCGTCAGGCATCCAGGCGGTGAGCGCGCTGTCATGGGGCGCCGCGCAATGTTCTGGTGCAGGCGACGACCCGATGCGCCCGACACCGGCGCGTCCCGGGCACGCTCGCCGAGCTTTTTTGGCCCGCCGAAGGTAGGTTTCAGGGCGTGTGGCCCGAAAGTTGCAGGCTCGACGCTCTGTCAGCTTGCATTCCGCCAGGTGCTCGCGGCTGATGGAGCCCGTCGTCTCCGCGGCCATCCGCTCGCAGTGACCGCACCACCCGCTGCCGACCACAACGGGTGCCAACGAGAAAACCAATACTTTGAAGAGAACCTATTGGCTGGTTCCGGGGCTTCCCCTCCAATACCCTAGCGCGTCGCTGTGGTGCAGCCTGTGCTGTGCCCCCCTTGTGCCTGCATGTCGAGGAGCACAGACCCATGACAGCCTCCACACACTATGATTGCATCGTCGTCGGCGGCGGTGTCACCGGCACCGCGCTGCTCTACGAGCTGGCCAGGTTCACGGACTTGAAGCGCCTGCTGCTGGTGGAGCGCCGCGAGCGCCCGGCGCAGGTGAATTCCCACGCCCACAACAACAGCCAGACCATCCACTGCGGCGACATCGAGACCAACTACTCGCTGGAGAAGGCGGCGGCGGTGAAGCGCACGGCGTCGATGATCGTCAACTACGCCACCAAGCTGCCGGCGGCGGAGCGCGACCGCATCATCCACCGCATGCCGAAGATGGTGCTCGGCGTCGGCGCACGCGAATGCGGCTACCTGCGCGGGCGCTACCAGGCCTTCCGCAACCTGTACCCGCGCATGCAGCTGCTGGAGCGCGACGACATCGCAGACCTGGAGCCCAATGTCGCGCTGGTGAACGGCGCCCATCGAAACGAGGAAATCGTCGCCACCGGCACCCCGGACGATTACTGCGCCGTGGACTTCCAGGCCCTGTCGGAGTCCTTCTCCGCCCAGTGCGAGCGCCTGGACCGGGCGCCGGACCGCCACGTGAGCCAGCTCTACAACACCGAAGTCTCCGAGATCGCCAAGGACGGCGACGACTATCTGCTCCAGACCAGCCGCGGCCCCATGCTTGCGCGCTCCGTGGTGGTCTGCGCCGGCGGGCACTCGCTGCTGATGGCACAGCGCATGGGCTTCGGCCTGGAGTACTCCTGCCTGCCCATGGCCGGGTCCTTCTACTTCGCCCCCGAGGCCCTCAACGGCAAGGTCTACACGGTGCAGAATCCGGCGCTGCCCTTCGCCGCCGTGCACGGCGACCGCGACATCGCCACCGACGGCAAGACCCGGTTCGGCCCCACGGCGCTGATGCTGCCCATGCTGGAGCGCTACAACCCGGCCACCATCCGCGACTTCTTCCGCGTGCTGAACCTGGACCAGGACGTGGTGGCCACCCTCTGGAACCTGCTCAAGGTGGCCGACATCCGCAACTATGTGCTGCGGAACTTCCTCTACGAGGTGCCCTGGCTCAACCGCCGTCTGTTCCTGCGCGAGATCCGCAAGATCGTCCCGCAGCTGACGGTGCAGGACATCGAGTACGCCCATGGCTACGGCGGCGTGCGCCCGCAGCTCATCGACCGCCGCTCCCGTGAGCTCAAGATGGGCGAGGTCAAGATCATCGACGGCCACGGCATCGTCTTCAACATGACGCCGTCCCCCGGCGGCACCAGCTGCCTCGGGAATGCCGAGCAGGACCTGCGTCTGGTGGCCGAGCACCTGGGCGCCCGGGTCGACTGGGCCGCCTTCGAGCGCGAGCTGCTCACCGGCCACGAGGACACCCGCGACGTGCCGGCTCCCGTCCTCGCTGCCGCCGGATGATGCACTTGGATCGGCCTTTGAGAGCCGACCTGCCCCAAGTCGACTGAAGTCGGCGCACCCCAGGGCTGGCGCCCCCGGGCACGCTGGCCTCATCCGGCCCCGTCGACAGGCGGACCTTCAGTCCGCCGGGCACGCGGGGCGGTCCACCGCCTCGGTCGGCGTCGCGGACAAAGCCGGCCCAGGGCGCCCGGCGCCCAAGGGCCGCGCAATCATCGCTCCCAACCAGCCCTTCGCGGCCTGCCAGGGCCTGCAACGGCTTGATGGTCGTCTTCACCTCCACGTCACTGCCTGCCGCGCGCCCACAGGGTACCCGCGCGCCGAGCCGGCGGCGCGAGCCACGCGGCGTCCTCCCGCTGTGCAGCGCTTCAGCCATAGCCGCAGCCGCAGCGACCTGGGCCTGTGCGCGCTGCCCGCGCTGCTCGCCACCGATCGATAACCCGCTCCTGCGGTTTCGCCATTCAACGCGCCGGTGCACACCTGCGTCTGCGTGCTGCGTGACCGCGGCGTCAATCCAGAGAAGGCGTCGTTCGGTGGGTCTGCGCTTTGCGCCGGTCAGCGTCGCAGCAGGAGCCTTCACTGGCATTGCGGCGCCTTGCGTTTACAACGGGAACTGCTGAAAAACGCGATGTGTATTCAACAAACAAGCTCGCCCGCGAGTCTACGGGAGAAATGAGATGCGCGCACCTCAGAATGAAATCGACGGTTGTGCCGGCATGCGCTTTGCGAATGGCAGAGTGTTGGCTGGAGACCTTACTCCCAGAGAAAGACTTGTAACAAAAATGTAAAGATGCTTAAGTATGATGCCCGCGCGACGATGAGTCGTTTGTTAACCTGGAGGAAAGAGTGTGATGACAAAGTACGCAGTCGCAGTGACGGCAGCCATTCTGTGTAATGCCGCGTTCGCCGATGCACGTATTGAGATCGACCAGAACGGGATCGACACCTTCCATGCACCGTTCGACGCCGACAACACGGATAATGAAACCAAGTCAATGCCGCAGGCAGCGTCTTCGGTGCAGAACGATGATGCCGGTGTCTACTATGGTGATGCGATGACGACCGTGCGCCTGCAGCGCGCTGCGCTTCGCACGATTGGCCTCGTTTTAGGTGTGGAAGAGGTGACGATCACGTCGGATGACACCTATCAGAACGGGACTCTGCGGGTTGACGGCACGAATTACAGTTGCCGCGACTGGCGTGCGACGCACAAGCTCGTCGGCGGCGCTGCGGATCAAGCCGTACTCGAGTCCGCCGAAGTCGAGATCTCTGTGACGCTGACGAACTGCAGCTGACATTGGTCATGTCGGGAGCCCCTGGAACCTTGTAGAGGGAACATGGGCGATCGGTGCCAGGGACGGCTTATGCGATGTCCGCTCCTTGGCGGCGGCGCAAAGGCCACCGCTTTGGTTTTGCAAAAAGCCGTCGCGCTGTCTTCGTGTCAAGCGCGTTTGCGCAGGGCATCTGAACCAGCAATGGCGTGGCACGCGCCAAGCGGTGTTCAGGCGCCTGCTGAATCTTCGTTGGATGAGCGCGGCCTGAAACGCACGAGAGCGGGGGTAGCGAAGGCGCCGCGGTCATGCTCACGTCATACCGCGCTTCGGCTGCACTCAGGCCGCTGAGGTTATGGCAATACTTGCCGAACCTCATTGCGCGCGATGACATGCCAACCAGACCTTCTTGTCAGCCGGCGACAGACACTCGTCGCGCCACGCGAGGAAACACCGGCGATCAGACAGCTTGGCCTGGACCATGGCCGGTGCCTTGTTGCGATTAATCCCAGGTCAACGCCGCTCTTGTCCATGCAGCTTCGAGCGCCGGCGCAAGGCCAAGGCACCGAGGCCGGCGAGCAGGAGGATGGCGCTTGCCGGCGCCGGAATAACCTTGAAATTGGAGATTTCGGTCGTCGCACCCCCGAAGAGATCATCCACTGTCGCCTGGCGGAAGCCGAAGATGTCGCCTTCTTCGACGTAGAACTTGCCGTGACCGCTCTGGCTGTCTGGCCCTGTGTTATCGGTGAGCCGGGTGAAGACGCCGTTGACCACGTAGCCGAAGGGATCGAACACCGGGCCGTCGAGGTCCTGCGTGATGTAGCTCCAGTCGAACTCGATGGCGGCGTTTCTGATCGCGGTGATCACGAAGTCGACGTTCAGGGGGTTGCCGGTACCGGAGTTACTGCCGATCAGTGTGACCAGGTCGGGCGCGCCGCTGGTATCCACGGAACCGTTGCCCTCGGCGAGGATCGTCCAGTTCGCGACGTCATAGGGGCCGGTGAAGTCGTGGATGTACCACTCCGTTGACGCCGCGTCCATATCGGTCGTGGCTTGCAGATCCACGACGACAGGGCTGGCTACCGGGGGGATTGGATCATAGCTGCGGACAGCCGCTGTGGCGGGCAGTGCGACCGTGAGGGTCAGCAGCGCTGCCACTGTTTGCTTATTCATCATGCTTCTCCGAAAAGGACTGCCCAGGATCTGTGAACGGGCGTTCATCAAGCGGTTTTATTAAGAAATCGAGGTCACTGGTTGCGCCGGCGCGCCTTCAGGTGCAGACGGGCACTGGTTGCCTGCTGCATTCAAGCGCTGCAGCGAGCGTTATTCGCGAGTGTCTCCCGGCGGACTGCTGCGCGAACAGCTTCCTCTGTTGCGGCTGTCGGCGGTGCCGACGACCCGCTCGAGAGCTTGACGCGTTTCGGCGCTCATCGCCTGTGGGCAGCAAGTCCCGTGCCTTGGCCGCCGTCGGACAGCGAACAATGATCGGCATGGGGTATATGCCGATGAACGGTCGCTCGAATGCAAAATGCCCGTTCAAGGCCGCGCTGCGCCGAACTGGGCGTCATCCTAATGTATGCATGCCTTTACAAAGAGCTGACAGGCCCTGATGGCAAAGCCGGTGGGCATCCAATAGCACCTATCGGGGGAAGCGCCTGGTGAGTGCGTCAGAGAGGCACCTAAGGGTGTGGGAAAGGCGCTATGGATCAGGACCCTATGGAATGGATGCGATGGCGGGGGCTCGATCTGGAAGTGTAAAGCCGGCAAAACAGCGGTAGCGGGAAGATCGTCGGTCGCGCGCCGATTCGGGCGAAGGACGCAGGGATCGGACAGTGACGCGCGCGGCGATGGGCTGTCGAGAGAGGTCGCTGGATGCCTGAACATCTTTGCTGTGCCCTTGGCCCGGGCATCTCGTCGGGCGACCCGGCTTGCAGGGGTGCCCGCCGCTGACTTCGCGCATTCGCGCTGGCCTGGATGGCAAAGGTGATCGGGCGCGGCATTGCACCCCATCGGGAATGGGTGGTGTCGCCCCTTATGCAGGTGTAGGGAGAGGCAGACCTGATGGCCGTGCCGGTATGACCGGATCAGTGCGGGTGTGGGTGAAGCCTGGTACGGTCCAGATCTTGGGCCGTAATCCGAGCGCGCGCAGCTGCGCGTCCCCAGCTCCAGTGGCCCTGCCCAGACTCCTTGGCCACAGACGCGGCGGCAGCGAGACCACTATGCGCATCCGGATCGGCTATGACCTCAGCTACCAGTGCCCGCAGCCGACCCCGATGATTCTGACGCTGCGGGTGCATTGGAGCCGCGCCGCGGACCTCATCACCCCGGACCACATCAGCACGAGCCCGGTGGTCCCGATCTCAGGATATCGGGATGGGTTCGGCAACTGGTGCAGCAGACTGATCGCGCCGCCGGGCGACTTCCGCGTCTTTGCGGACGCGCTCATCAGCGACAGCGGTCTGCCCGACGCTGTCAGCCCCGGCGCCCTGCAGCATGCGGTGGAGAATCTGCCGGAGGAGACGCTGGTGTTCCTGCTCGGCAGCCGCTACTGCGAGACCGATCGGCTTTCCGAGACGGCCTGGGGGCTGTTCGGGCATACGCCGCCGGGCTGGCCGCGGGTGCAGGCGATCTGTGACTTCGTCCACGGCCATCTCACCTTCGGCTATCAACACGCCCGCGCGACCCGGACGGCGCTGGAGGCCTTCCACGAGCGCGTGGGCGTGTGCCGGGACTACACGCACCTCGCGATCACCTTCTGCCGCTGCATGAACATTCCTGCGCGTTACTGCACCGGATACCTGGGGGACATCGGCATTCCGGCCTCGCCGGACCCGATGGACTTCTCCGCCTGGCTCGAGGTGTATCTGGGCGGGCGTTGGCATACCTTCGATCCACGCAACAACGTGCCNCGGGTCGGCCGCNTCCTGATCGCCCAGGGGCGTGATGCGGCCGATGTGCCGCTGAGTAATGCGTTTGGACCGAACCTGTTGAAGGGCTTCGGTGTGTGGACGTATCAGGTATGAACGGCCGGTGTGGCNGTGNGCCGGAGCTGGGTCCGCGCACTCTACTCAGGCCCGATGAGCCGCCCGCGCTCGAGCGCGTCAACCCAGCGGGCGGCACCCACGCGGTGCTGGTCTGCGATCATGCGTCGAATCGCATCCCGGCACGGCTCGGCGCCCTTGGCCTCGAGCCCGGCAGGCTGCAAGAGCACATCGCCTGGGACCCCGGTGCGGCCGAGGTGGCGCGCCATCTCGCGGCCGAGCTGGATGCGCCGTTGCTGCTCAGCGGCTACTCCCGGCTGGTCATCGACTGCAACCGTCCGCTTGGACATGCGGACTCCATGGCCGAGCGCAGTGCCGGCGTGGCCATTCCCGGCAACCGGCGGCTGTCGCCGGCGGCGCGCGCGCGCCGCGTCGAGGCGCTGTTCCGCCCGTATCACGCCGCCATTGCCGAGCTGCTGGACGCGCGCTCACGGCAACCGACTGCGCTGATCAGCGTCCACAGCTTCTCGTCAGTGCTGAACGGCCGGCAGCGCCCCTGGCAGATCGGCATCTCGCATTGGCGCGACCGGCGGCTCGCGGACCTGCTGCTGGGCGCCCTGGGCCGGCTCGGGACCTTTGCGCTCGGTGACAATGCGCCCTATCCCATCGAGGCCGACATCGACTACACCATCCCCGCCCACGGCGGCGCGCGTGGCTTGCCGGCGGTGATGATCGAGATCCGCCAGGACGAGCTCCGGACGCCGGCGGGTGCCGCCGCCTGGGCAGCACGCCTCGCGGCTGCCTATCGTCTCATCGAGGGCGAGATCCCGCAGCTGTGCGGGCATCCGTTGGGTGACGAGCCCGCGGGTCGCCCCTGCTGACCCGCTGCGGAAGGCCGCCAGCCCGGCCAATGGCAACGCACCAAGGCGGCAGCTCGCGCGCTGGGGGCGAGCATCATCCAGCGTCCAGTGTCGCGCTGCCGGAAACGCTGATTGCTCGGCGTTTCCCGTGCGGGCCAGGACGGCCCACCATTTTCTGCGGCGTAAGCCGCCGACAGGGCAGCTTCTTCGCTGGCTGCGGTCAGCCGATGCACCGGGGGCGGAGCTGCGGCTCCGCCAGGACCGGGCTGGCGGAGGCAAGGGTGTAGTCGCCCGCAATGTCCTTCTCGGGAGTCACCGCCACGAAGCACGCCGTGACGCGGCGGCGGATGTCCTGGGTGATCCGCTGGCGGAAATACTGGTCGAGGGCGCCGATCGCCATGGCGTTGCACCGATCATGCGTGATGCCTACACTGCCATCAACACGGCTACACGGATCGCCCCGATGGCCTTGAACATTCGCAATCCCGAGACGGATCGACTCGCCGAGCAGTTGGCTGAGCTCACCGGTGAGACCAAGACCGCGGCCGTGACGCAGGCGCTGCGTGAGCGATTGCAACGCGTTCAGCGGGAGCGCTCCGGCACCCGCCTGGCGGATCGTCTGGACGCCATCGCGGTCCGCGTCGCCGCGCTGCCGGTCCGGGATGGGCGTTCCGCGGAGGCGATTCTGGACTACGACGACGACGGCCTGCCGAACTGATGGTCATCGATACGTCGGCACTCGTGGCCATCCTGCAGGATGAGCCGGAGCGGCACCGGTTCAACGAGGCCATCGAGCAGGCGCCGAACCGTCTGTTGTCGGCGGCGAATCTCGTCGAGATCTCCATCGTGGTCGAGAGTCGCTATGGCGCAGAGGGCATCCGCGAGCTCGACCTCTTCCTGCGGACCGCGCAGGTCGAGACGGTGAGCGTCGATCCGGCGCAAGCCCTCGCCGCGTGCGAAGCCTTCCGGCGCTTCGGCAAGGGTCGCCACGCGGCGGGGCTCAACTTCGGCGACTGCTTTGCCTATGCCCTCGCAGTCGTGCGAGAGGAGCCCCTCCTGTTCAAGGGCGAAGACTTCCCGCTGACTGACGTCATCGCCGCGGTGCCGGTGCATTGAGTCGGCGCAGAAGCCGAACTGGCCAGACCCGCTGTTTCGGACACCTGCGGACCGCGGTCAGCAGGCATCCAAGTGCGCCAGCCGTCAGCCGAACGCCTCCAACGCCGCGGCCAGCTCAGGATGCTGCCTGGCGTGCTCCGCCACCGGCACCCCGGCGGCGATGGCCTCCCAAGCCTGCCGCAGGCTCGCTGCCCCGCCGGTGGGTCCGCGCGGATGGCTGAACACGCCGCGGCCCGGGACAAAGCCGAAGTCCGGGCTGCCGATCTGCTCGTGCACGCCGGTGAGCGTCGCCGCGGAGTCGCTGCCGCCCGGCACCGGCAGTGCGGGCTTGATCGGCCCCATGGGCTCGGTGCAGGCGGCGATGCACTCCAGCACCTCGTCCTCGGCGGTCATCATGCGCGGGCCGAAGCCGGGCATGATGATGACGTCGAACCCCGCGAGCCGCTGCAGCTTGGTGAGCACCCGCGTGTGCACGCCGAAGTACGGCAGCCGGCTCATGGCGGCGATGACCGGGAAGTGGGCCACCAGCGGGACCCGGGCATGCCGGCGCAGCATGCGCACACCGCTCAGGCCCACCGGCAGGGCGTTGACCATGACGGCGTTGGCGCCGTTGTCCACCACGGTGTCGTGCAGCTCGGTGAGGCGGTCGACTTCGTCCGTGATGTTGGCCAGATAGACTTTGGGGACGCCAGTTTCCTGTTCCGCCTGGTGGCGGGCGGCGCCGAGAAGGCGGGAGCGCTCGGCGATGGGGGACCAGTCCGGGTCGGCGAGCATCTCGTCGTCCTTGGCGATGTCGAGCCCGCCGCGCCAGGCGGCGAGGCCGAGCTCG
>PR_CR_10_Liq_1_inCRDRAFT_1001939_pt1 | contig 11076 bp, 5 predicted proteins | sample PRCRCaboRojoPR_3_FD_10241 | JGI IMG/M metagenome (IMG submission 10241) | reverse complement strand
CGAGATAGTTGCTATCGGCAGCACGCTGCGCGCGCACCGTGCACGTCCCCGCCGATGTGTATGTCATGGCGCCCGTGGTCGTGTTCAACCCGCAGCCGGCAGTACCCGGGAAACCTGTGGTGCCCGTCAAGAACGTCACCGCGCCCGTTCCCGAACCACCCGCGGCCGCCAACTGCAACGTCTCACCGAAAGTGATCTCTCGATTTCCCCCCACAACAGGAGGCGACGTCAGGGACAAGGCCGCCTGCGCGATCTTGTTCACCGTGAATTCCCGATCGACGTCAACTGCCGCCTCATAGTTGTCGTTCCCCGCCTGCGAGGCCGTGATCGTGCAATCACCGCCGCCAGAAATCGTCACCAACCACTCACCCGAAACAGTCTCCGAAACGACACACACTCCAGCAGACGCCTCAGATACCGAGAATGAAACTGGAAGAGACGACGGCGACGCAGTCGCGGAGATCGTGAACGGATCAACCTCGTAATCAACGGGATCAATCGCAGCGAACGTGATCGACTGCGTCGCCTTCGAGATGTCGATGCTTGCTGACGTAGTGGTCGACGCTGCGGCGTAGTTACCGGACGCGGTGACCGAAGCAGAGATCGTGCATGTTCCTGCCCCGGTAATCGTGACCTCACCGGTTCCTGAGTTGACGGTGCAGGCCGTTCCGGATGCAACGGAGTACGTGACCGTTCCCCCCGCTGGGGACGGTGTGGCCGTTACCGGGAAGTTCTCGTCCCCGTAAGTCTTGGAATATGAGATTTGCGTGAAGGTGAGCGTGCGATCGGCTGCCGTTATGTCGGCTGTTAGCCCCGTGGGTTGGGTTACCGAATAGTTTGCAGCTAAGTCTCCCGTGAGGCTCACGCCCGTGACGGTCACTGGGATATTGGTGCCGATGTCGGGTGAGTCGAATGTGCCCGTTGCGCCAGCAGCTACATCTACCCGGACATCGTCACTCGTTTGTCCAGACACAACGTTGCTAAGCGTTGCGCTGGACAACTCGATCACTGCCGACGTAGTGCCGTCGTAAACCTTGTTCTCCGCACCCGCCCCATCAACCGTTAGGGGGCGTTTGGCGATGTTCGCTGACAGCGTCGGTTGGGTGAGTGAATAGCCCGCTGCATCCGTGCCTACGAGGTTGACTCCCGAGGTCGATATCGCGATGGAGTCACCAACCGTTGACTGCGCGAAAGTGAAGACGGGTGTCCCCTCCAAGGTCACGGTGTCGCCAGATTCCACCCCGTTGAGCGCTGCCGTCCCGGTAGTCGTAGCAGTAGCCGTTCCGTCGTAGGTCTTGTCGACTCCTGTCAAGCCAGTGACCGTCAATGATTTCGCCGTCACTGTCACATCGGTGGAAACACTGGACAGCAACGATGCGCTGAACTCGATCGTGTAGTCACCGGCAAACGCCTCCAACCCGAAGCCAGTGAAGGTTGCCGTACCCGATGCATTCGTCGTGGCGGACGCGTTAGTGAGCGTCCCCGTGCCCGAAGTCAAAGTGGCAATCACCTCAACACCCTCAAGGGCAACGTCAGTGCCGGCGCCATCTTGAATCTGAACAACGGGTGTCGTGAGCGATCCTCCGTACACCTTGTTGCCAGGAGCCGTCTCGACTACTAGGTCTCGCGCATCCGTGTAGTAGCGAACGATGACGACTCCATCACCGCCCTCGCCGGCTCCGGCACTATTTGACGCGCCTCCGCCGCCACCGCCCAGACCATCGGTCCCAGGGAATCCGCGTGCACTTGGCTGCTTCGGGGCAGCAGCTCCACCGCCGCCTGTTCCACCGAGCCCGGGGTTGCCGGGCGACAGGTAGCTGGGGTCGCTGTTCACGCCGCCACCACCCCCACCGGCGTAGAACACAGTGGCACCGGTGATCGTCCTTGGAGCACCTGCACCTCCGTCACCACCGCTTTGGGTCTCACCATTCGCACCTCCGCCAACGGCACCCGCTCCGCCGCCGCCTCCGGAAACGCAGGCGGCACCAACGCCTCCGTTGCCGGTACCACCCGCATTGCCCAATCCAGGGGAGGTCGCCGTTGCGTTCCCAGGTGTCGGGCCGGAACTGCACCCCCCACCGCCGCCAGACCCACCATCGAAACCTGCACGATCGACTCCGCCGCCACCTCCCCCACCCGCAGCTGTCACACCGAGCGCGCGGGAATCATCCCCGTTGGTGTCGGCCGCACCACCGGCCCCAACGGAGATCGTGTAGTCATCTTCGGGAACCACAGCGGTGTCATCGAGACTGCGGACCTCACCGCCACCACCGCCGCCTCCGTTGCCGGTTCCGCCGCCACCACCACCGCCTACGGCGAGGACGTCGACCTGGGTTACGCCGCCGGGAACCGTCCATGTGCACTCGCCAGCGCCTTGGAACTCGACGACGGTGTAGTCCCCTGAGGGGTACGTCAGCGGAGTGCATACGGGGGGATCTGAAACTTCATACCGGATGATGACAACGCCATCGCCGCCATCACCGCCAATCGAGCTTCGGCCTGCTGTTACTCCCTCCCACCAGTAGTTGCCTGCACCACCACCGCCACCACCTCGTTCATCTACACCCGCGCCGCCTTGCACAACGGAGTCGAGTGCCCCGGACGTGGCCTGGCCGCCATTCCCTCCGCCTCCGGCACCACCCGCACCCGGCTCATTCGTTGTTGGGGCATTCGTCGACGATGGATCCGGCCAGGTTCCGTGCGCGCTTCCACCGCCGCCACCGCCGTACGTGATGCCAGCACCGATAATGGTCGAAAGGACACCAGCGCCACCGGCCCCGGACGCGAACGGTGCCACGGCGGAGCCTGCAGTTCCATTGGCACCGGCCCCACCGCCACCTCCCGCGGGATGTGGTTGACCATTTTGTGGGGAAACACCGCCCGACGTCACGGAACCTTCCCCCGGCCCCATGTCGTTGTTACTTCCGCCGCCACCCGTAGCCACTCCTGATCCGGTGCCAGCCGCCTGCTGATTACCAGTTCCGCCAACGCCACCACCCAGTGCTGTTACCAGCGGCGTTCCTCCAAGGCTGAGAGACGACGGGCCACCGTTAGTTCCGGCGGTAAAGGGCAATGACGCGAGCGAGCCGCCAGGACCCATACGGGCTCCTGAGCCACCCGCGCCCACGGAAACCGAGTACGACGAACCAGGCGAGATTGACTGGTTGTTGGACTGACTAACTCCACCACCGCCACCGCCACCGCCAAACCAAGCGCCACCGCCACCGCCACCACCAACAACGAGAATGTCCAACTCGTTGACTCCATTGGGGACTGTCCAGGTGCACGATCCGGTGTCTGTAAATGTCAGCACTTTATAAGTCGTGGCTCCGTCTGTGTACTGTGACTCTGTTGGAGAACATGAGCTGATGTAACTGACAATGACAACGCCGGAGCCGCCATTGCCACCCTTTTTTGTATTCGAGTTGCCGCTGCCACCGCCACCACCGCCGCGATTCGCTGCAGCATCTCCGCCATCGCTGTTTCCGTTACCACCCGCGCCAGCGCCAGGGACAGCGATAGCGACACCAGTGATGTCGTAGTTACCGCCGCCGCCGCCACCGCCGTAGATCAACGCGGTGCCCGTTATCGACGAAGACGTCCCGGGCCCACCTTGCCCCTTCTCGGCGCCGGCCCCATCGACTCCATCTCCACCAGACCCTCCTCCGCCGGATCCACGGCTCCCGTTGCTGGTAGTGCCACCGACAGATGCGCCAGTGCCCCCACTGGTGGTAACACCTGTCTTGTCGTTCCGCGAACCGCCACCGCCACCGGCGCCGCGATAAGTGCCCGGTGCGGCATTGGATCCGTTTGCCGCGATTCCACCTCCGCCGCCGCCACCGGAAACAGATATCGAGTCGAATGTCGAATCTCCGCCATTCAAACCGTTGCAGCCGACAGCTTCTGAAGAGTGGGCGCCGGCACACCCTGGGGGGTCCCATCCGGACTTCGCGAGGCCGCCCATGCCAACGACGACGGACGCGATGGCCCCCTCCGACGATGGTGTCCATACTGATTCACGAACACCGCCTCCGCCACCTCCGCCGCCACCGTCGTACCCACCTCCACCGCCGCCAGCAACAACGAGCGTCTGTGCTGACGCCACACCCTCCGGAACACGCCAGCCACCGGCGGCGGTGAGGTAGGAGCGGGGGAAGTTGACGACGGTGTTGTTGCCGTTGCTGGTGGTCTCCTTGACGTCGGTGTAGGTGGGGCTGCCGACGGTGCGCAGGTTCGTGGCGCTGGTTGCGTCGTCGGCGCGGTTGTAGACGGTGCCTGGGCCGCCACTGCCGGTGGGGCCTTCGTTGAAGTCGTAGTAGGCGACGAGGCCAGAAGTGTCGACCGGACCGTAGGTGTGCATGTCCGTTGCGATGAAGTCACTGCGGTCGGTCGTGTAAAGCCGGATCTCGTCGAGTTGGCCAGAGAGCCCAGTTTGGGCAGAGAGCCCAGTGGATCCATCGGACCGGGCTGCAATAGCTAGGGGATACGCGGCCGCTCCGAGAGGCCTGTTCGCAGCCGCAAGAGTGTCGGCCAGTTGACCGTCGTAGTAGAACTTGATTTCGCTCGAGGCACTCGCTCGTGTGAGAGCGACGTGATGCCATGCATTGAGGTCGACTGCTATCCCTGTGTTGTGCCAGTCGTCTGACGAGAGGGTGTAGAAGCTTGATCCATTGCCGAGCGCGTATTGCCACGTTCCGCTTCTGCAGCTGAGCACGTACTGCAGTTCTCGCGAGACGACAGTGTTGTTCGCTGGCGAACACGTCGACAAATTGGTCCAGGTCTCGATCGTGAATGCGCCAGTAAGGGTCGAGCCAGCGGAGTTGTTGGCACTCAGTGCGAAAGAGATATCCCGCGTGAAAGACATCGCGTAGTCCTGGTCACCGCTAGCGACAGTCTGGATCTGCGCGAGGCTCAAGATGCCGGTGCCGCAGGTGTAGTCGGGGTTCGCGGCATCGCAGGTCTCTCCGGCGAATGCTTTGGTGAAGTCGCGTCCGGTGAGCCGGGTGTAAGCGTCGTCGGGGGTGATCTGCGGGTTACCGCTAGCGAGAATCGCAGCCCCGGCGGCAACATGGCTGGCCGAAGCCGAGGTACCGAAGTCTCCAGTGCGGGTTGGCTCGCCGGGAGTTGTGGCGCCGGTATTCGAGGTGACAGTGACCGGCGTGGTGGCGTCACCACCGGGAGCGGCGATGTCGATCGCTGGCCCGTAGTTGGAGTAATCAGCACGCGAGCCGGCCTCGTTCGTTGACGCGGTTGTGATGACGCCGCTGCAGTTGCCGGGAGCGAACTTGGCCGCATCGTCGGATGCATTACCGGCAGCCGCGATAAGGATGCTGCCGCGTTCGCGTGCACCGTTGATCGCGTCCTGCAGTGCAACCGGGCACATCGCTTCGACGGCGAAGGACATGTTGATGACCTTGCTGGGGTTTGCGTTGGTCGGCGCACCATCGATCGCGCCGCCGGAAGCCCAGGTGATGGATGCTGCAATGTCGGACAGCAATCCTCCGCGCCACGACAGCGCACGGATCGGCTGGATGCTCGCTCCGGGAGCCACGTCCGTGATTAGCCCGGCCATCTTCGTGCCGTGCCAACTCGAGTCGCGTACGGGCGCAACGCCGCGCCAATCACCCGGGTCCGCCGGATTCGCATCACGCCCAACGGCGCCGTGAGCGGCTTCATCGATGTAGTCGCCGTCGAAGGCGACCGGTGGGGCGTTCGCCTGACGCACCGCGGCGAGCTTGTCGGGACTGGAGACGAAGTCGTAACCATCGACAAGGTTGGCCTGCAGATCGGGGTGGTTGGTGATGCCCGTATCGATCACTGCAACCGTGACGCCTTCACCGGCAGATTTGCGATCCTCGATGAATGCCGCGTCCACTCCGTAGGTGCCGGCCAAGTTCCATTCGGTACTCGTTGCCGTTGCGGTGTCGGTCGCGGTGGGCGCAACGGTGGCGTCGTCGTTCAGGTTCTCGGTTGCCGTGAAGAGAAACTGGTCCGGCTCTGCCCATGCGACTTCCTCGTCGGCGGCGAGGTCGGAGGCAATGCGGGTGGCGGTGTCTACGTCCACCGGCTCGGATAGTTCGACGAGGACTGCGTCGTCGTTGACTTTTTCGGCAATTGCCAAATCGACGTCGCCAACTCGATCTTCACCGGGAACGTTCTGCTCGCCTTGTCTCTTCTCGCTGCCCGGCTCGAACTCGACGATCAATCCCGCGACCACGCCCTCCATTCCGGTGGAAGGAGTGGCGGTGACGGGGTCGGTCGGAGCGGCGCTGCCGTCCCTGGTGGCGGTGATGACGCGGAAGGAATAGGTGACGCCGTTACGCAGACCGCTGACGGTGGCCTGCGCCTGGGCGCCGGGGATCGTCACCACCTTGGCGAAGCCCTCAGGACCGGTGGCGTCGACATAGACGCCTTCGGGCTCCGGGCCGTCGCTGGGGTTGGTCCAGGTGAGGGTGACCTCGTTTATCCCTGCCTCCGCGGTGAGGCCTTCGGCCGGGCCCACGCACTCCACGGGGCCGTTGGTGGGAGTGGGTGAGGCGGTGGGGCTCGCGCTAGGAGACGCGCTGGGGGATGCGCTCACTGACGGGCTGGCCGACGGGCTGTCTGCCGGGCTGGGGGATGCAGATTCGACCACGGTGGGGCTGGGAGAAGGACTGGCCGTCGGTGTTTCCTCGGGGCTGGGGGAGGGCTCGGCGTCGGGTGTTTCGCTGGCGCTCTCGGTCACTGACTCCGATGACGACGACTCAGACGACGACGGCTGCGAAGCAGGTGATTCGACCGAGGGTGATGGCTCCGATTCGTCGTCGAGGGATCCCGTGCGAGCGTCCAAGGTCTCGTCGGATGAGGGTGTTGTCGTTGGGTCGCTTGGTGTCTCGGAAACGTCGAGATCATCGGACTCGCTTGCTTCCGGTGATGCGGACTGTTCTTGCGACTCATCGGATGTCGGTGACGGTGAAACGGAAGTTGACGTAGAACTCGTTGCGCTAGGAGATGGTGATGACGGACTCGACGTCGACGGAGAAGGTGACACGGACGCTGACGGCGATGCTGACGTTGACGGTGACTGTGACGGTGACGTTGACGTTGACGTTGATGGCGACATCGATGGTGATGGCGACGCGGTAGGTGAAGGTGACGTTGTCGCATTGCTGGGGATGCACAGATCCGGAATCTCGGCAGGCATGCTCCATTCGGAAGCTTCCGATTCATCGGTGTTCGGATTGTCATCCGATTGCGTTTGTGCGGGTTCCTCGGACGGCTGCAATTCCTCTGCCCACGCACTCGGCATACCCGTTAGCAGGAGAGCAAAAGCAGCAGACGCGGTGACGATGATTCGGGCGCGGGAACGGGCGCGCGCAGAAAGCAAAGACGGATCTGCCGTCATTACTGTCGTCACCTCACCGCTCGACCAGGCGAGCTGGTCAGCCCGCTCCACATGGTCACCCGGGGGTTTGGCGCCCTAGCGCGGCGAAGTGAACAATTCACGCCATTCTTTGAGCAATTCGCGTCATTTCAGGAGTGCTTCATTGGGCACGGCTGCGGCCCCGCCGTATTGGCGCGATGTGTTCAAACTTTGGCGCGTATCTGGTCGCCTTGAGGTCTGTCTCGGTTCTGTCATTGCTTAACGTCTCGATCACAGAAATACGAAACAGGGGAGACACCAGATGTTCGTTCGACGTAGCGCAACCGCCCTTGCTGGAATCAGTGTTGCTGGGTTGGCAGCCACTGTCCTTGCGATTCCTGCGCACGCGAACACAGATGTGACGGTGACATCAGATGGCTGGGTCTTGAACACCAGCTATCCATCAACGATTGATGTTTCCGCTATCACTGCTAGTGAGGTTAACCCAACACCGATTACGTTCATTGTCAGTGGACCAGCGACAGATGGTCTGAATAACCAGGACGTGTCGATCCTTCCATTCGAAACTGACGCAGGCCAGCCCAAGAATTTCTATCTGTACGCCGATGAGGCTCTGACAGTTGACTGTCAACAGGATACAAATTGCGTAGTCACATCGAATGGAACTGCGGAAAAAACGGTTTACGTCAACCCAGATCCGCTTGCGTCTTGCCTTGCGGTACCAGCACCGCCCGGCTCGTGCGAGAGCAGCATTCTCGATACCTTTCGAGTTGCCTTCAAGATGCAGGGCATATTGATGACCTTTGACGGCTCGGAAACCGGTTTAACGGTGACGTACGGGGCGGCTCCAACACCAGACCCCGGTGGCGGAGGCGACGACGGCAGCGGTTCAGCCGCCGTCGTCTCAGGCCCAGGTCCACACATCCAGCAGTTCCCTGTGCCGGCAACTGGCACATGTGATGAGGCCCAACCCGAAGGGCTGAACTGGGGAGGCGTTTCCAGCGGTGGCTGGAGCGAGTCGTGGTCGTGGTGGATGCACGACGGCGAAGGTGGCCACGTGTGCACTCGCACTCTGGCCTACAACACGTCCATGGCTGCTTGGGAAGTCGACTAGCGCGAGCTCACGAAGCAAGCGGGGGCCGTATGAGGAGCCTCGCTCTCTGAATTCCTTTACCGAGTCTTTGATCCACCTTGAAGGAAGGCACAGCATGTTTGTTCGCAAGACCGTTAACGCTTTCGCCGGTACCGCAGCCTTGGGATTGGGGGTGATGATGCTCGCTACTCCGTCGCACGCGAACACGACTGTGACTGTTACTGGAACATATGCCAGCTCCGCGTGGACGGCCGTCAGCGTGTCACCAAGTGCGGTTTTCGGTGAGACAGTGACCATCGTCATTGCTACAGAGGGTCGTGACGAGTTGCGAATCGTTTCGGATCTGCTTTACGAGGATTCCCCCGATGACGCTTGCGGCGGCGATGGCTGCTACGTCGAGGTCGGTGACAGTCCTTACTTGTTTCAGATCCGTTCCTCCGCCTCAGCCGCGACCGTAGAAATCAGGGATAACGCAACGGTTGAAGGTGTCAGGGAAACTATCGGCTCATTCACGGTGACCTATGGATCGCCAAGCGATGATCCGGGCCGGTCAGCGTCCGGACCTGCGCCGCTGATTCAGCAGTTCCCGATGCCCGCGGCCGGTGCATGTGATGAAGCCCAACCCGAAGGCCTGAACTGGGGAGGCGTCTCCAGCGGTGGCTGGGGTGAATCCTGGGCACGGTGGATGAATGATGGTGAGGGCGGGTTCGTCTGCACCCGAACTTTGGCCTACAACACATCCACGGCTGCTTGGGAAGTCAACTAGCAGTTACTGGGAAATCCTCGTCGTCGAGCGGATGATTGCGCCCGTCGTGCGTGACTATTCGATTTCCCCTTGACGCTGTGAGCCGCCCCTGTCAGGTTGCTCGCATGACTAAACGAATTCACCTGCGTGCACTCATCGCGGCCAGCGCCCTTGTTCTTGGAGTTGTTGCAACAGGGGGAGCGGCGCAAGCAGCGTCCTGCGGAAAGACCGCGTACGAGGACGGCACTTTCGGACCGGCAGTCTGTGCGAACGGCAAGCCCAACAAGGCAGTGCGCAGTGAGTATCGCGAAGCCGCCCCCGCGATCATGGCGCTGAAGGAGAAGTCGACCCGCAAGCAGATCCTGGCCGCGATGTGCTCCGATCGCACTGCCAACGCAACCAGCGTCCAGATCTTCGACGCGCTCCAGTACCAGGAAGCGCGACATGGCTGGCCTCCGCGCAAAATCCGTCGCGCCGAGCGGGACATCGTCGCCGAGAGGTATTGCTAGTACCTGTCCGATTGAGTTACGCGGGAACGAGAGTGCCCGAGAAGATCTGCCACGCCAGGGCGGTCTTGGCCACCAAGCTCAAGACGATGTAGCTGCGCTCGCCACGCAGGTAGTCGCGCCACTTGCCGATCTTCTTGTACTGCAGCCACTGCACGAGCGCGAATGAGTTGAAGAAGATGAATAGCGAGATGATGATGCCGACGACGAAGCCCGGAATCTGAGGCTTCTCGGCAGATCCAGGCGCCAGCACCCACACCACGATGATCAGCCACGGCACGATGCCGGCCATGCAGCCGAAGATGAACGGCAACATGCCGCCGCCGGGCTGTTCGTACTTCTCCTGCAGCCAGCCGAACAGGATCATCGAGGCGTTCACACCGAAGATCGCCATGAGGGCAGCTACGTCGGAGATGCCGACGATCTGCGCGATCAACACGATCATGATCGACGACGACAGCGAGTACTCGACCCAGCGGAAATAGTTGTGACCGGCTTGTAGGCCGCGAACGTAGCGCGGGTAGAACCACGGGCTTGCGACCACGAAGTGGAAGAACGCCGAGAGCGCGAAGAACAAAGCCACACCGAGTGCGATCTGCGAATTGAAAATCGTGACCGGTGGGTCGGCGGGGGTCCCGGGAGGTCCAAAGACATATGCCGCAGTGACGGGAAGTGAGAAATCAGTGGCGAGGAACAAGATGAGGAACATCTGGGTGAGGTGGGCGAACCCCGCAACGATGTTCAACTTGCGAAGGCCGGCGAAGGTGATGCCGGTTTCGGACTTCTCGGTAAGGACCTGCTGGCTCAACTGATTGCTCATGTGGTGAGTGTGGCACCGGTGACGCGATTGATGCCCGACGACAGGCCAAATCGGAGTATTTCTGCCTTGGCTGGATGTCAGACCCCCCACGTATGTTCGCTGCATGAGTGAAGTCGGCTTCGGATCGGACCTCCCGCGGAAGGTGGAGTCACTGCTGCGAGCGGTCGATCGACGCCGGCAAGCTGGAGACCGGGGCCTAGATGGCGCCCAGGCTGTCGACGATCTCCAGCAGTTAGAGCGCTGCATTGCCCAACTCGAATCGCTACGCGCGGACCTTCTTGTCGAGGCCGCTGATCCGGAACCTCGAGTGGAGGAGTTCACGGTGGAGTCAGCGGATGGGCGGATTCGTCGCACTCCGCGCAGGGTCCAGATCGAGGATGCTGTTCGCGAGGAGATCGCATCGGCACTGCGTTGGTCACCTGCGCATGCCGGAGCGATGATCAATGACGCCCGTCAACTCCATGCTCACCTACCGAGCACTCTCGAGGCACTGCGCAGCGGCACCATCTCCGGACGGCACGCGTCTGTCCTTGCCGAGTGGTCCGGTCG
>PR_CR_10_Liq_1_inCRDRAFT_1001938_pt1 | contig 11078 bp, 10 predicted proteins | sample PRCRCaboRojoPR_3_FD_10241 | JGI IMG/M metagenome (IMG submission 10241) | reverse complement strand
TTTTGAAAAACCTTTGTTAGAAAACCGCAAGTACACAAACACGTGCTTGTAGTGGCTGAAGAATCTTAAGAAGCCCTTTTTCGACTCCTTTTTAGTTTCGCTGTCCATTTATAACTAAAAGTTAAACTACTTAATATGTATTAAACCTATTATTATTGTGTGATGATGCAGTTAACTCAGTGAAAATGCTCATATATTCAACTTAAATTCATTTATACCGAAACAGTTCCACAAGAACTTCGGTTAGTTTAAGAAGTTCCCTATCTTCTGTGTCGCCACGCCACCTCTTAATTTGCAGGCCATTTTCTATATTAGAGGAAAAACTCACAGGCGAGTCATCTACTATCACTACTTTTGCTAAGTCTCTTCCTAGCACTCTTAAGTCTTTAATGAATCCTTCAGGAACTTTAATGCAGTGTTCTCTGTACAGCCGATGATGAACCAACGTGTTGTAGGGATCTAGCTGGTCTATAATAAGATTAGCGTAACTCTTACGGGCAGCAGTGAAAATGATAACCTCAAAGTGACTGCTTGCCCAGTCCAAGAACTCTTCAAGAAAGGGTCTAGTGGAGTAGTTGAGTTTAGGTCCTTTTTGAAATGAACTTTCAACGAGATAATTTGCCTTTTTAGAAGAATGAATTAAAGTTTCGTCCAAATCGAGCACCAAAGTTAATTCCCTGTTAGGAGTTTTGGTCAAGTTAAGCTTTTTTTTGATTCTTTCAACCCAGAAAAGACTGTACTTATGTTTGAAGATACCCTTTTTGACTTGTTTTGAACCCGGAATGTCTAAAATTCCCATTTATTAGTCTATTAACTGAGCATTTTCTACAACGTCAAATTCGTCCAAAATGTCTGAGTAAAAGCTTTGATCCTGCGAATCTCTTGGAGACTGGTCTTCTTTGCCTTCGATTTCAATATACTGTCTGAAGTCCCCTACTTCCATTTCTTTTATTCTTTTTTCAATGTCCATCAACCGCTGTCTTTCTTCTTCAATTTCGTCCTGAGAACTGCCTGGGGGGTCTTCGGACTGTTCAGACCCTGAAAGTATGTCAGGGGGCTGGACTAGCTCTGCTGCAGACTTAGGCTGGGGCGCTTGTGAAGGTTCTTGGGAAGGTTCTTGAGGGACTTCTTGAGGGGCTTCTTGGAGTTTTTTAAGCATTGTGAAAATTAAAGGAATCCCGGGTTCGCCTGAAATGCCTAGCTCTTGCTGCAGGAACTCCCTTTCGTCCTGGTCTAGTTTGAAGTGGCACTCAGGCACGAACACGTTGAGCGAGTACTTCATTTTGAAGTACTCCAAAAACTCCTTGAACAAAGCGGCTGCAATTTTGCCATCAGGACTGGATACTGTATTGATGGCTTTGGTTTTTTCAATAGTTACTTTGGCTTCTTCGTTTTGGACAGCTTTGAAAACGTTCAAGCGCAACTGGGCTCTAATTTTGTCAAGTACGCCTTGGGCATCTAGAGTTTGGATGATCATCTCTTTTAAATCTTCCATTTCCTATAGTTTACTAGCACTCTGTCTTAGGTTTGAATTTAAACAAGATTGCAATTTAATGGAACCCCACCGCTACTATTTATCCCCCCAAGAGTCCAACGCTTTAACTCTGCTCAAGAAAGAACTCAAACACGTAACACTTACATAGCTCGAAAAAGAAGTCTCATACAAACAAAAACTCCTCAGCGCAGAAAAAGAAAGGCTGGAACGATTGTCCTCCCAACTCAATCTTACACGCCAACAAATTGACTACTTCACACACGAAGCCAGAACTGCTTACGAAGGGATGGTTCTTCTCAGAAGCAAACTTTCTAAAGAACACTGCGGAGAACTTGTGAGACTCAAAAACCCCTCAACTGCTGTTATGGATGTGTGCGAAAAGTTTTTGATTCTTATTGGCAAAAAAGAAACTAGCTGGAGGTCTTTTAAGTCGATTGCTAAAAACCACTTAGGTTTAGTTTCTGCAATAACTAACTTGTCTCCAGAACAAGTTACTGAGGACCAGCTGAACCACTTGTTGCCGGTATGGCAGCAAAAACAGGTAATTATAAGTCGGGTTTCCCACGTTTCAAAAACTATCAGGTACTTAGTGGAGTGGATGGGGTACTGTGTGGAGTACAAACTTAAGTTAGAAACCCTCAACGCCTCAAAAAACAAACTGCCTGAATTGGAAAGAAAAATCAAAGACCAAATGACCTCTATTGCAAACACCAACGCTCAACTAGTTACAGCTGAAAAACGGCTTGAAGAAATGCGCATTAAGGTCGAGAAGAACACTAAGTTAGAAAAAACTAACGAAAGCATAAACCACACTGAAGACATGAGCATCATCAGTGTCAAGTCTTCCCAGCCAGAGCCTTCGTACCCGTCCATTATCAACCCAATGCACGACTTTCCTAATTTTGGTTCAGACCACCTGTACGGAGCAACTTTTGCTTCCAAGTTAGCTGACGATGATTTTGAGATAAAGTACGAAGGCGCTAACGAAATAGTAGGTTGCTGTAGAACTAAGTTTTTTTGCTTTTAAATAATTATGTGTTTCAAGAGCTCTTTTGGAAGTCTGATACTTTTGAAAGGTTTTTTAAGTTTTGGTGGATGACCTTTCGGCAGTAGTCCAAGTCTTGTTTGGTGAGAGTTTCTAGGTTCTGGTCCATGTAACTCAACAGAGCAGCATTGTAGTCTAAGGCACTTTGGACTACGTCAGAAGTTCTTTCTAAGCAGTAAACGTTAAGGTTTTTGACTGAACAAGCTTGGCAAGTGCACTTTCCTTTGGCGTAAGGACACTGCCAGGACTCTGAGTTTTCTAAAACGTCATTGAAGTCTGTTGAGTACTTCTTGAGACACAAGTCGCAGTACTTAGCATCGCAAGAAGACTGTGGAAAGCACCCTAGAACTACTTTCTGTCTTTTGCACTCGTGACAAGTACTGAACTGCACACTAGAACCAACTCTAGGCGATTTAGCCTGGATCTTTTGAATCATGCTTTCGGCCTGTTCCTCCATTAGTAATATGCTAATTAGAAATGTCTGAGGAAAGAGTGCCTTTCTTAACTCATGGGTTTTCTTTAGTAATCGTCAGGAACTTCGATGGAAGGTGGCTGGCCATCAAAGAAACTAGGGACAGAGGCTGGTGGCTTCCTGCTGGACTCGTTGAACAGGGAGAGACTTTTGTCCAGGCTGCCCACCGAGAAGTCCGTGAAGAAGCCAACATCCAAGTAGACCTCAAAGGAGTTCTTAGAGTAGAACACTCTGTGTACGGACCCACGCATGCTAGAATGCGTGTTATATTCTTTGCTGTGCCTGTGAACTCCCAACCGCCCAAAAAGACCCCTGACAACGAAAGCGAAGAAGCTCGCTGGGTAACTTTACAAGAACTAAAAAAGCTTGCAAGGACTTCTCCAGGTTTAAGGGGGCCTGAGTTGTACGAGTGGGGAACTTATATTGAAAAAGGCGGAATGATAGCTCCATTAGAGTTCCTTTGCAGAGAAGACGAACCAACTCCTTCCCCCAGTCCTTCTTACTTCAGACTGTACGAGCCAGTAGGTCCCAAACCTGATCCAGGAGTGCTTGTTCAAGCCATAGAAGATACTGACGCTGAGGCTGTTAGAAAGTGCGCCCTCTTAGGAACTGAAGTGAATTTGCCCATCAACGATAAACTTTGGACTCCGTTGCATCTTGCATGCAGACTTAACTCCGAAAAAGTTGTATATTACTTGTTAATAGCAGGTGCTGACCCTAATGCCTGTACTCACAAAGGAAGGAACGTTCTGCACTTCGCAGCTCAGAGCACATACTCTATTCTATGCATGATTTTGGTGAAACTTTCGAAGTACATTAATAAGAAAGACATAGTCAACCAGCAAGACTCCCAAGGAGACACTCCTCTGCACTTTGCTGGTTGTATGGAGCACATGCCTGAACTATGGGACGAACTAATTAAGCACGGAGCAGACCCATCTATTGCAAACTACTCAGGTGTGCAGCCAGCAGGGGTGTATTAATAAATATGAACGTAACTAAACTAGTCAAGACTGAACTCAGTTCTAAGTGGGGCAAACCTACTTTAGGCGTGATTAACCCAGAGCACACACCTGTGCTTAAAGAAGACCCCAACGACGACTTCTCAGACATGCAAGTAACAGGAACCACTCTTAAACCTTCCAAAAAACAATTTTCAAAACCTGAACTCCCCAAACATCTTTCCCAACTAGAAACTACCAAGACCAAAACTAAGCCCACACCACTGAAAGCCTCCAAAAAGCCCAGTTCGACAGAAAAGAAACGAGTAAGGGACATTGCAAGCGAACTCCTCAAAGAGATTCCAAAAGTAGCTATGAAAAACACTGCTTTCAGAAGGATCTCGCTGATAGCAGGCAAGGACCTCCGCACAAGTGTGAGTGACTACAACAGCAAACTACTTAGAAACAAAGAAGCCTGCAAGTTTGTTTCAAGCAAAAAGAAAGAGTGGAAGGACTCTGCTGCTTCGGTTATTTCTAAAGCAGGCAAAGCTTTCCAAGAAAACAAGCTGTCAGAAGAAGAGTACCAAAAACTAAAAGAAGAACTAGAACAGATCAAAACCAACTACCAAGAACAACTCTGGAAACAAAAAGTACTCACTGACTTCCTTTGTCTCCGTGAAGGCACTCAGCTAGACCTGCAAGAACTCAACTTGATGCTTGAAGAAACTAAGTTCAGTCAAGAAAAGCAAGTACTTGAAATCCAGAACTTCGTGTTAAAGGCTAAAGAAAAACTAGTGAGTAACATTTCTAAGACTCTTTTGATTGAAGAACTTGAAGAGTTAGCTCAAGAGTTCAACTGGAAAGCTCACAACTGCATCAATGAAACAGTCAACAATTTCCTTTACAGAGTCAAGCAAAGCACACACTCAAACGAAGTCCCTTTAAAGCTTCTTGAGCAACAAGTAGTAGACACCTATTCTAAGTGGCAGAGACAAGAAAGTTACTTGAACATGTTTGTAGAAGACATTACTGGAGTTTTCTGCACAGAGTTCAACCTAGATAAAGCCTCTCTGAACTCTGAAAAACTAACTAAAAAGAAAGAACTAGAAACAAGAGTAGTCTCAGAGTTCATAAACCAGTACTTAGACAAGCTGCAAAGCACCTTACTCAAGAAGTCAAAAAGACTAGAAGCTATTCAGTACAAAATTGAAACTGGCAAAGAAATGCCTAAGAAGTGGGAAGAGTTCATCAGCGAAGCAAAAGAAAAACAAACAACCAAACCCAAAAAAACACAAAACAACAGAGCCCCTAACAAAAGACCTGGGTCCTCAAACGTAGGATCAAGCACCAAAAAGTTCTTGAAAAACTGGTTCAAACATGACTCCGAAATCGACGAAGTTATTGACTTAGTCAACCAAAGCTCCCAAAAGTCTAAAATAGAACCTATTCCAGCTTCAAGCTCTCCAAGAGTCCTTAAAAGCACCTCCAAAAGAAAAGTTACTCCAGAATGCCCCTTTTCAAGCATAGCTGTTGATGTTCCCAAACCCCAAACGAACAAGTCCATAGAACACTTGTTCGTCCAACTGCAAGATCCACCTGAGCCTCCCTCCTTCAACACTAGGTCTGAACTTTTGAAGTCAGGAAACGCTCCCTTCCACCCCTTCATGGACAAAGAAGGCAAAATATTTGACCCCCAAGAAAGATTTCACCACATTTCCAACCCCAAAGAAAACTACGTAGACCCCAAGTACATCCAAACTATGGCCCAGAAGTCACCTGCGCCCTCACAAGACTGGTTTGTAAGGCCCCACCACCTGAAATCAGTAACCCAACACCCCTTTTCAGTCCAAGACGATCCTCAGTATTACAGAAACATGGAACTACTGGGAACTCAAGCTAACCAAAGCACTCCTAACCAAGAACCTGATAAAAGACAAGAAGCCATTTCGCATCTAGAAAGCACACTTGCACAACTAAAATCTGAAGTGGAAGCTAGAAGGAGAGGCCAGTACGCCGAACTGAAGGGTGGAGAAGGTTGGGTTGGAAGAGCTATAGAAGGGATTTCTTCTAATCTAGCCGAAAAAGACCAACTGGTGTTTTCCACCTACGAAGGAATTCTAAACGAACTCAGAAGAAGAGAAACTCAGCTGTTGAACTACAAAAGAGCCCAAGTTTACGAAGAGTGCAGGTCTCCCCGCGAAAAGTGGTATGAAATGAAAACCCACGACTTCACTGCAGAGATGCACAGAAACAATGCCAGCTTAAGACCGAATAACCAGAACAAAAGACTCTTGAACCAATTGAGAGTTACTGAACTGTACTAAGTAAGTATACAATTTAATTAAATTCGCTCAAACGTAACTTAACCAACTTAAAATCTAAAAGAAGACTGGGGGTAATTGTTGTAATAGTCAGTTTCTTCTTCAACTCCAAAGTACTTTTCAATCACAGCAATTGAAGCATTGTACACTTCAGGGTTCAAGTTTGACTGCAAGCTCTCAATAGCAGTAATCACTCCAGCTTCTTCAAACTTGTTCATCACTTCAGTTCCTATGCCTTGTGTTTCACTGAGGAACTTTGAAGTTTCTAAAAGTTGAACACAAAAATCCAGAATGTTAGTGATTATTTCAGGGTCGGGTTCTTGGGTGATGAAGTTAAGACTTTGTAGAATGTTCACTGTCCTGAGAAGTTCTTGTCTGTTTTTGAGTACTTTTCCCAAGTTACTTAGAATGTAACTAACTTCTTTTCTAGCTTCTTGGTCCGTGTCTTTGAGTCCTTCTACAATGTGTTCGAATATTTTGTGTCCAAGCAAAAACAAGCACTGATCTACAGTCCCTGCAGCAATGTTACTTATAGTCCAAAACACTTCTTTCCTGAGTTGTGGAATTTCGTGACTAGTAAGGGCCAGTAGTTTATCTAGTATGCCTTCTGACAGCATGGCCTGTGTTTGTTGGTGGGTTCCTGAACAGATGTTGCCTAGCAACCTTACACTGGGCGACACTAAAGAGTTCGACTGCACGTTTAGGCACCTCAAAGCATTTGAGTAAAGTCCTGAGTTAAGAACTAACTGAATCTTTTCGTTTTCTTTCTTGGAAATGTGAACTAAGGACCAAATACACTCAGACAACACTTCCTCGTCAGAAGATCCAAAGAGTTTTCTAACTCCTTCAATGATTTTAAGGATCTCTTCAGAAGGTATGTAGTCGGAACCCCTTGCAGTGTTTGAATAAGCCCAAGCCAAAACCCTTTCTACTTCCAAACAAGGTTCACTTAACTCTGACTGGAGTCTTCGAAGTAGTCCTATAAACCCCATTTTGACTAGCTTTTCTCTGTAGTCGTCACAATCCCCTGCTAGGTTCGCCAGTGCCCATATTGCGTGTTCAGTGATTCTGTGGGACTGAGGGTGGACTATGCTAAAAAGAGCTTGCATAACTCCTTTTTGAACTAGCATGTTGGCATACTCGTGCGGACCAGAGGCAATGTTGCAAACAGCCCAAGCTGTCTCAGAAACCACGTTGGGAGGGTAGTCTTTGCAGAGGAACTTAAGCAAAGTTTCTATGTAGCCTAGTCCTACAAAGGTCCCTATAGGTGAGTTTTTGTCTTGGGAAAGAATGTACCTAACGAGTTCAAGTGTTTTCACGAGGACTTCAAAAGGCGGGTTAGACTCAAGTATTTCCCTTACATACTGCAACTTTTCAATGTCGGACAAAGCAGAATTGTTTAAGTAAGGACAGTACTCCAAAATCTCAAAAGGAAACCTAATGACGTTCATGAGCTCAGGAGCTAAAGGATCTGTTTGGAAGGGCTGGTCTAGAACTAAGTTCCTGCGTTTTGATATGTGTTGCATTCTTTTTTGTCTTCTGAGTTCAACAGCGTAAGATTCGTTTTTCTTGCGAATGAGTTCAGGGTCAATGGACTGTTGGAACTTTTCGTTCCTTTGCTTACCTCTTGGCAGATCTTCCATACTTTTTAATGTTAACTTAAGTTGATTATAGCTCTAAGGCAATTCTCTTCTTTCATAACTCTAAAAGCTGAGTTGATTTCTTGCAGAGAAAAGTTGTGAGTAACGAACTCGTCAACTTTAAGTTCCCCTGCTAGGTACTTTTCAACCAAAGGTCCTAGTTGGGACCTTCCTTTGAAGCCTCCAAAAGCACTTCCGCACCATGTCCTTCCAGTCACTAGTTGGAAAGGCCTAGTGGAAATTTCCTGCCCTGCACCTGCTACTCCGATTATGCAGCTTTTACCCCAGCCTTTGTGGCAACTTTCTAGTGCGTCTCTCATCGTCCTTACGTTGCCTACGCACTCAAGGGTGTAGTCAAACCCACCGTCTGTCATGTTAACTAAGTACTGCACAAAGTTCCCCTCTATGTCTTTGGGGTTAATGCAGTCGGTTGCTCCGAACTCTATAGCTTTGGGGAACTTGTCTGAGTTAATGTCTATTGCTACAACGCGCGAAGCTCCTGCTTCTTTAGCACCCATTATAGCAGCTAAGCCAACTCCGCCTAGTCCCCAAACCGCCACACAGCTTCCTTCTTCAACTTTCAAAGTGTTCTTTACAGCCCCGTACCCAGTAGTGATTCCACACCCAAGCAAGCAAATTCTGTCCAGTCTAGCTTCATTGTTAACCTTTGCAATGGAAATTTCTGGAAGCACTGTGTACTGCGAAAAAGTCGAAGTCCCCATAAAATGGTGCACGGGCTGGCCTTTGCAAGTGAATCTGGAAGTTCCATCGGGCATAAGTCCTTTTCCTTGTGTAGCTCTAATAACAGAGCAAAGATTGGTTTTTTGGGACTTGCACATTTTGCAGTTTCCGCACTCTGGAATGTATAGAGGAATCACGTGGTCTCCAGGCTGCACAGAAGTAACTCCTTCCCCCACTGACTCCACTACTCCTCCTCCTTCGTGACCTAGTATAGCTGGGTACACTGCTTCTGGATCTTCCCCTGACATGTAAAATGCATCGGTGTGGCAAACACCAGTGTATAAAACCTGAATGCGAACCTCCCCTTCTTTAGGAGGACTAACTTCAACTTCTTCAATCACTAGTTCTTGTTTAGCTCCCCAGAGTACAGCTGCTTGACAACGAATGACTGACATCTTTTATAAGTGGAACTAGTTTTACTATGATACTGGAAATATTCCTTTAATATAATTTTGGCCCACTTCTGGAAGATGGCTGTGGCCCACAATTAACAATTAATTTAATAATGCCTATTGGGATTATCTCTTGTCAGTACAAACCTGAATACAANGACCCACTAGCAACTGTCCAAAAGGTGAATGCTCTTCTTGAGAAGTATGATAGTTGTGACATTCTGGTCCTCCCAGAAATGGCTTTGCCAGGGTATAAGTTTGCAGATTTTTCAGACATCAAATTGCGGTTACGCAGAGATTGACCAAGAACTAGGCTACAACTCCATGATGGTAGTTAATCCTCAAGGCCAACTAATCAAGAACAGCAGAAAAAAGCATCTTTTCTTTGTGGATGAAACCTGGGCAACTGGAGGAGAATGCTATAACACAGTTGAAATTGAGATTAAAGGCAAAAACTACACTGCTGGTCTTGGGATTTGTATGGACCTTGACCCAAGCGAAGCCCAGGAACCTTTTGGGGAGTTTGGGCTGGCTAGTGCTTGGGAAAAGGCTGACATAGACTTTGGAGTGTTTTGTACCAACTGGACGTACTCTACTAACAACTTGCATAATTCGCATAGTTCACTTTTGAACTACTGGATAACTAGGTTGCAGCCCTTATTAAAAGAAGGCAAGCCTAGGTATTTTATATCTGCTAATAGAATAGGTGAAGAGCAGGGAATTTCTTATATGGGAAGCAGCTCAGTGATTGAGTTAGGTGAGAACCCACAAGTCGCTGCTTGCTTGGGCGTAAAAGATCAAGCTTCGCTTTTCTGTGAAGTTAATTAACAATAGTGCTATTAAGTAAATGTCAATTAAGGTTGTGTGTTGTCAGTACAAACCTGAATACAAAGACCCACTAGCAACTGTCCAAAAGGTGAATGCTCTTCTTGAGAAGTATGATAGTTGTGACATTCTGGTCCTCCCAGAAATGGCTTTGCCAGGGTATAAGTTTGCAGACTTCTCAGACATCAAAGACTACCTTGAGAAACCTCAGCAAGGCTACCCTACTTTTGACTTGTGTTCAGCTCAGGCCAAAAGACTTGGGTGCTATGTGTTTTGCGGTTACGCAGAGATTGACCAAGAACTAGGCTACAACTCCATGATGGTAGTTAATCCTCAAGGCCAACTAATCAAGAACAGCAGAAAAAAGCATCTTTACTTCATTGATAAAACTTGGGCGGTTGAAGGGGACTCTTTCCATACACTTGAAATTGAGATTAAAGGTCAAAGTTACACGGCTGGCCTTGGAATATGCATGGACATTAACCCCTATGAATTTGAAGCTCCTTTTGAGGAGTTTGAGTTGGCTAGTGCTTGGGAAAAGGCTGACATAGACTTTGGAGTGTTTTGTACCAACTGGACAGACTCCGACACCTCGCAAAGTTCACTTTTGAACTACTGGGTAACTAGATTACTACCTTTAGTTAAAGATGGTAAGCCCAGGTACTTCATAGTTGCTGATAGAATAGGCGAAGAAGAAGGAACTTCTTATATGGGAACTAGTTGCGTGATTAAACTATGCAAAAGACCACAACTAGTTGCTTGTTTGGGAATAAAAGATGAGGACTCATTGCTTTATGAGATCAATTCAGTTTAAAAACGGATAATAATATGGTCACTAAGTTGATATTTGCATCGATCCTACTTGCTTTAAGTGCAGCAGAAGAAACTTACCCAAATGGGATGTCCTATGACGAAGTAGTCGAATGGAGCGATGAAATCTGGATTGATGTAGAAGCAGGCAACCTCTCCCCACAAGAGGCTATGGACATGTTCGAGTCCGAAGTAGGTCAATCCATATTCGACTTTGCTACAGAACCTGGTGAAGTAGAAACTGCCCAGGAAGAAGGAGTCTTGCCCGAAGATGAAAACCAAGCTTCATTTATACAGCAAGAAGAAACTTACCCAAATGGGATGTCCTATGACGAAGTAGTCGAATGGAGCGATGAAATCTGGATTGATGTAGAAGCAGGCAACCTCTCCCCACAA
>PR_CR_10_Liq_1_inCRDRAFT_1001936_pt1 | contig 11088 bp, 11 predicted proteins | sample PRCRCaboRojoPR_3_FD_10241 | JGI IMG/M metagenome (IMG submission 10241) | reverse complement strand
CCCCCAGCAGCTCCNCCCAGGCCCGCCAGTCACCGCCGTCGGCGGCAGGTGCCGGCTCGGCTGCGGCGCGGAAGGCCGGCAGGAAGCGCGCGATGCGCGGCTCGGCGGTGTCGTCCAGGTCACCGGCCGTCAGCATGTGCAGCCCGGGCGGCACCGGGTGCACGCGGATCTCGCCGTCGCCGCCGTGGCGCAGCCAGTAACAGTCCCTGGGGTCGGCCACCAGCAGATTGAAGGGCCGGTAGGCCTCGGGGTGGAGGTCCGCAAGCGCGCCGGCGGCTGCCTTGGCCTCGGCGTGGTCGAGCGCCTCCAGCACCAGCTCACCGCGACTGCGCCGGCCGGGCTGAGGCCCCAGTGTACCGGTGCGGTTCAGCACCGCGGCGACCATGCCGTGGTCGTTGACGCCGAGCCAGCTGCCCTCCGCCAGCTCGTCCAGCCCGGCGACGACATCCGGGCGGTCTGGCCAGTGCCGGCCGGGCGGCTGCGAGGGGCGCGAGCGCAGCTCGTCGCGATTGGCCGCCAGCAGCAGCGGCCAGTCATGACCGGGGCGCCGAAGAATGATGAGGGTGCACATAGCGGAGCGGGCTGAGGGCTGAGGGCTGAGGACAGGGGGCGGCCGGAACCTCAGCCCACAGCCCTCAGCCCTCAGCCCTTGCTTCATCTTAAGGCCTGTCGTCGACCACCTCCCCCTCCTTCACCACCGGCGTCGGCAGCAGGTCCTGTTTGCTGATGCCGAGCCACACGGCCATGGCGGTGGCGATGTAGATGGTGGAATAGGTGCCCACCAGCACACCGATGATGAGCGCCAGCGAGAAGCCCTCGATGGCGGCGCCGCCGAGGAAGTACAGCGCCAGCAGCACCAGCAGCGTGGTGCCGGAGGTGATGATGGTGCGCGACAGCGTCTGGTTGATGGAGCGGTTGCAGATCTCGATCACCGAGCCCTTGCGCATCTTGCGGAAGTTCTCGCGGATGCGGTCGAAGATGACGATGGTGTCGTTCAGCGAGTAGCCGATGACGGCCAGCACCGCCGCGAGCACGGTGAGATCGAACTCGATGAGAAAGATGGAGAAGATGCCGAGGGTGAAGAGCACATCGTGCACCAGGGCCGCCACGGCACCCAGGGCGAAGCGCCACTCGAAGCGCACGGCGACATAGATCAGGATGCCGATGAGCGCGAAGAGCACGGCGAGCCCGCCCTGCTCGCGCAGCTGCTCACCCACCTGCGGGCCGACGAACTCCACCCGCCGCAGCTCCACGTCGCCGGCGGCGGCCTCACCCAGGATGCGCAGCACCTCATCGCTGCGCTGGGCGCTCGCGGCCTCGCCCTCCTCCACCGGCGGCAGGCGAATCAGAATATCCGTGCTTGAGCCGAAGTACTGGACGATGGCGTCCGGAAAGCCGTTGTCGGCGAGGGTGCCGGTGACCTCCGCAATCTCCACCGGCTCCTGATAGCCGAGCTCGATCACGGTGCCGCCGGTGAAGTCGAGGCCAAACTCGAAGCCGCGGAACAGCATCGACGCAAGGCAGATGAGCAGCACGACCGCCGAGAGCACGGCGGCGATGTACCGCTTGCTCATGAAGTCGATGTCGAGCTCCTTGAGAATCTGGGCAGGGGCCATGGTCAAGTCTCCGTCGATTGGCGCGGGTCAGATGGCAAGCTTCTTCAGGCGCCGGCCGCCGTAGATCAGGTTGATCACCGCGCGGGAGCCGAGGATGGCCGTGAACATGGACGTGAGGATGCCGATGAACAGCGTCACCGCAAAGCCCTTGATGGGGCCGGTGCCGAAGCTGAACAGCACGACGGCGGCGATGAGCGTGGTGATGTTGGCATCGACGATGGTGGACAGCGCCTTGTCGTAGCCGGCGTGGATGCTGGCCTGGGGGCTGGAGCCGTTTCTGATCTCCTCGCGGATGCGCTCGAAGATGAGCACGTTGGCATCCACCGCCATGCCGACGGTGAGCACGATGCCGGCGATGCCGGGCATGGTGAGGGTCGCCTGAAGCGCCGAGAGCACGGCGACGATGAGCACCAGGTTCACCACCAGCACCAGGTCCGCCACCAGCCCGAAAACGCGGTAGTAGAGCGCCATGAAGACCACCACCAGCGCCAGGCCGATCATCACCGAGCGGAAGCCCTGGTCGATGTTGTCCTGGCCGAGGCTCGGGCCGATGGTGCGCTCCTCGACGATCTCGATGGGCGCCGCCAGCGCGCCGGCGCGCAGCAGCAGGGCCAGGTTGTGGGCCTCCTCGGAGCTGTCGAGGCCGGTGGTCTGGAAGCGCCGGCCGAAGGGCTCCAGGATGTTGGCGACGCTGATGACCTCTTCGGTGCGCTGGCGCTCCTTCACCGGCTCGCCGTCCACCATGCGGGTGACGGTGCGGCTCTCGATGAAGACCACGGCCATGGGGTTGCCGACGTTCTCGGTCGTCACATTGCGCATGCGCCGGGCGCCCTGCCCGTCCAGGCTCACGAACACCGCGGGCGAGCCGGACTGCTGATCGAAGCCGGCGGAGGCATCGGTGATCTGATCACCCGTCACGATGACGCGCCGGTTCAGCAGGATGGGCCGGCCGTCGCGCTCCCGGTACAGGGCCGAGCCCACGGGCACGCGGCCATCGAGGGCGTCCTGCACATCGTGCTCGGTGTCCACCAGCCGGTATTCCAGGGTCGCGGTGGCACCCAGCAGCTCCTTCAGCCGTGCCGGGTCCTGGGCGCCGGGCAGCTGCACCACGATACGCCGCTCGCCCTGGCGGGCGATGATGGGCTCGGCGACGCCCAGCGCATTAACGCGGTTGCGCAGCGTGGTGATGTTCTGCTCCAGCGCGAAGCCCTTGACCTCTTCCTGGAGCTGCGGCGGCAGTGCGGCATAGACAAAGTAGCTGCCGCCCTCCTCGCCCGTGTCCACCGTCAGGTCGCGGAACTCACGCCGCACGATCTTCTGCGCCTCGTCCCGGGACGCGGCGTCCTTGAAGCGCACGGCGATGCGCCCTGCGTCGCGGGTGATGGTGAGGTAGCGTACCTTCTGCTTGCGCAGCTCGGTGCGGATATCGCCGGCGTAGCGCTCCAGGGCCTGGTCCACGGCGGCGTCCATGTCCACGTCGATGAGCACATGGATGCCACCGCGCAGGTCCAGCCCAAGGAACATGGGCTGGGCGCCCAGCGCCTCGAGCCAGCCCGGCAGGTCCGGCGAGGTGGTCAGGGCGCTGTTGTAGCGGTCGGCGAGCGTGCGCTGCATCACCTCCTGTCCACGCAGCTGCTCGCTCGGCGTCGTAAAGCGCAGCAGGAGCTTGTCGCCTTCCAGGGACTCGACGTCCTTCACCGGCACGCCCGCGTTCTCCATCGCGGCCGCGATTTCGGCGGCGGCGGCATCGGTGACCGGATTGTCGCGGGCCCCGGTGACCTGAATGGACGGGTCCTGCGGAAACAGGTTCGGCAACGCGAACAGCAGCCCGACCAGCACCACGGCCAGGATCAGCAGGTTTTTCCACAGTGGATAGTGGTTCATAATGGGGGTCTCCCGGAGGCTTCCTTGGGGGCTGCGCGCTCCGCAGCGCCGACGCCGACCGGGCGCAGGCCGCAGGCACGGGCAGCAACCGGCGCGCGCGGCAGGCGTCGGCCCACGGCGGGCTCGTACCGCGCGGGCCGGGCTGGATTCAGGTCAGGCGTGCCGCCGCGGCGGCAGCGCTCAAAGCTCTTTCAGCTGGCCCTTGGGCAGCAGCACTTCGACGGCGGAGCGGCGGATCTTGATGCGCACGTTGTCGGCCACCTCCAGCTGGGCGAAGTTCTCGCCGAGCTCCACGATGCGCCCGGCCACACCGCCCATGGTGACCACCTCGTCGCCCTTGCTCAGGCCCTCCACCAGCTTCTTGTGCTCCTTCTGGCGCTTGATCTGCGGGCGAATCATGAGGAAGTAGAGGATGACGATGAGACCGACCGGGAAGAGCAGCCCGAGCAGCGGGTCACCGGCGGGCGCGCCCTCGGCCTGGGCCATGGCGTCGGAGATGAAAAAGCTCATGTTTAGTCCTCGGTTGCAGCGCGGTCCGCGCGGCTCAGCGGCGAATACAGCCGCGCATTATGGCATAGCCGGCGCCAACTTCGCTGCCTGCGCCCGCCTTCGCGTCACCGGCCCGGCTCGCCTGGAATGCGGACCAGAGCACCACCGAGCGCGCCGCCCATGAGCACCCCCCTCCACGACGCCGATTTCTACAGCTGGACCCACGAGCCGGCCACGCTGCTGCGGGAGCGCCGCCTGGACGAGCTGGACGCGGAGCACCTGATCGAGGAGCTGATGGACATGGGCGCGAGCCAGGAACGAGAGCTGGAAAGCCGTCTGGCGGTGCTCATTGCCCATCTTCTGCAATGGCGCTACCAGCCCGAGCGGCAGGGAAAAAGCTGGCGCGCGACCATCAAGGAGCAGCGTTACCGCATCGCGCGTCTGCTGAGCAGGAATCCGGGGCTGAAGTCCCAGCTGCCCGATGCCTTCGAGGCGAGCTGGTTCAGCGCCGTGCAAAAAGCGGTGAAGGAGACGCCGCTGGAGGAAGATGCCTTTCCGGAGGTATGTCCTTTCGCGCTCGATGAGGTGCTCGCGACGGCGTTTTGGCCGGACGCCTGAGCCGGTACCCGCAGCGCAGTCTGGCAGCTCTTCTCCGTCCCGCCGCGCCTTACTCCCCGATCCGCTCCAACAACGGCGCCGGTATGGCCTCGATGGTGAGGACGCGCTCGGCAGCACTCGCCGCGGCGGCGGCGTCGCCCCGGTTCGCAGCATGGCAAAGACCTGCTCCTGCCCCGGCACGCCTTACGTGACCTGTAGGTGTCGGAACAGGCCCCGGCGCAGCTGCCAGGACTGGCGCGTCACGGATTCCAGAACTTGACGAGTATCACAACCAGCCCGCCGACGGCAACCGTGGAGCCGAAGGACCAGACCATGAAGCGGTCCATGCGCCGCTGCAGCTCGCGGATGTCCTGCTGCACACTCTCGAAGCGCTTGTCCACCTGCTCCAAGCGCTTGTCCACCTGCTCGAAGCGCTTGTCTACCTGCTCGAAGCGCTTTTCCACCTGCGCGAAGCCCTGGCGCATCAGCTCGCGCTGGTGCTTGAGCTCTTCCTCGACCCGCACCATGCGCTCACGCAGCTCGATCTCATAGACCGCCGCGGGCTTGCCGAGGCTCTGCTCGACCAGCCAGTCAGCCATGTTGGTCTTGATGAAATCGATGTCGTCTTGGGTGAGTGTCATGGAGCAATCCCGGAGGCCGACACGGCGAGTCTAGGGCAGTTGCCCGCCTCCAGAACCGGGCAGGTCCGTCGCCCCCAGCGCGCCGGACGCGATGGCCTCGCGCAGCCGGCGCATGAGACCAAGATAGTACGCCAGATTGTGGACGGTGTTGAGTCGGCTGCCGAGGATCTCGTTGCACTTGTCGAGATGATGCAGGTAGGCGCGGCTGTAATTGATGCACGTATAGCAGCCGCAGACCGGGTCCAGCGGGCCGGTGTCGGTCTTGTGCGCGGCGTTACGGATGCGCACCGTGCCTTCGCTGGTGAAGAGGTAGCCGTTGCGGGCGTGGCGGGTGGGCATCACGCAGTCGAACAGGTCGATGCCGCGCTGGACGGCCTTGACGATGTCCGCCGGCGTGCCGACGCCCATGAGATAGCGCGGCTTGTCCGCCGGCAGTTGGTCCGCCAGGTTGTCGAGCACCATCAGCCGGTCCGCCTCCGGCTCGCCGACGGACAGCCCACCCACGGCGTAACCGTCGAAGCCGATGTCCATCAGGCCCTCCAGGGAGCGCATGCGCAGCGCCGGGTACATGCCGCCCTGCACGATGCCGAAGAGCGCCGCGGAGTTGTCCCCGTGGGCTGCACGGCTGCGCGCCGCCCAGCGCAGCGACAGCTCCATGGAGGCGCGCGCGGTGTCCGCATCAGCGGGGTAAGGCGTGCACTCGTCGAAGATCATGACGATGTCGGAGCCGAGCGCGCGCTGCACCGCCATGGACTCCTCCGGCCCCATGAACACGGGGCTGCCGTCCACCGGCGAGCGGAACTGCACGCCCTGCTCGGTGATCCTGCGCAAATCGCCGAGGCTGTAGACCTGGAAGCCGCCGGAGTCCGTCAGGATGGGGCGCTGCCAGTGCATGAAGCCGTGCAGGCCGCCGTGGGCCTCGATGACGGCGGTGCCCGGGCGGCCCATGAGGTGAAAGGTGTTGCCGAGGACGATCTCCGCACCCAGGCCTTCCAGCTCCTCCGGGGTCATGCCCTTGACGGTGCCGTAGGTGCCCACGGGCATGAAGGCCGGGGTCTCGACACTGCCGCGCGGAAAGGTCAGGCGCCCGCGGCGGGCGGCACCGTCGGTGGCCAGCAGCTCAAAGCGCATGGTCACGCCCAGGGTCCGGAACATGCGCCGGGACAGTCTCCAGCCACCGCGCCAGCCCATGCAGATCGTCCACCGCGAGCTGCGGCGGCGGCAGGTGCTCCGGCCAGGACTGACTGTCCCGGTTCACCCAGACCGCGGCGATGCCGAGCCGGCGGGCGGCCTCCACGTCGCGCACCGGGTCGTCACCCACGTGCAGGGTCTCGGCGGGGCTGACGCCGGCCCAGTCCATGGCGAGCCGGAACAGGGCTGGGTCCGGCTTGGCGGCACCCGCCTCCGCGGCGGTGAGGGCGCGGTGGAAGGTGTCCCGCAGCGGCGTGGCATGGACCTCCGCGTTGCCGTTGGTGACCGCCACCAGGCGGTGGCGCCGGCGCAGCCGGCTGAGCACCGGCGCCACATCCGTATAGGGCTCGACTCTGTTTCGATGCCGCTGGAACAGATCCATAGCCGCGTCGGCGAGCGCCATGTCGTAGTCCAGCTCCGCCAGCAGGGCGCGCAGGGACAGCCGCCGTACCTGGGTGACGTCGTGGGCGATGTCCGGTCGCTCCGCCATCAGCGCCCGGCGATGCTCACGCAGGGCCGCCGCGTCGAAGCGCTCGGTGAGCCTTGGCGCCTGCTCGGCGAGCCAGGCGAGCAGGGCATCCTCGGCGGCCTGGATCACCGGCGCACAGGGCCAGACCGTATCGTCGAGATCGATAGTGATGAGCCGCACCGGGGCATGCACGGCCATGGTCTCGACGGCGACTGAGTGGCGGGCATCATCCTCGGCGCTGAGAGGATGGCCGGCGGGGGCAGGGGCATGAGAAGGCATGGCTTCGCCTGTGCTTGGTAACCAGGGCATGGCGCCCAATTCTGCACCCACGCCCGGGCCGGCGAAACCGCGGCCGGCCAGCCGCCGCGCCCGTTCGGGGGCGCGCGACCCGCAGGACACCAGGGGAGATCCGCCATGTTCATGTTCCGCAAGAAGACCGAAATGCCGAGTGCCGAGCAGGCCCTGCCGGGCCGGGACACCGCCATGCCGGTGACCAACCGCCATCACGTCAGCGGCAACCCTATTCAGCCGCCGTTTCCCGACGGCATGCAGCAGGCCCTGTTCGGTATGGGCTGCTTCTGGGGCGCCGAGCGCCTGTTCTGGGAGCTGCCGGGGGTCTACAGCACGGCAGTCGGCTACGCCGGCGGCTTCACGCCGAACCCCACCTACGAAGAAGTCTGCTCCGGCATGACCGGGCACAACGAGGTGGTGCGCGTGGTCTACGACCTGCAGACCGTCGACTACGAGCAGCTCCTCGCCGCCTTCTGGGAGGGCCACGACCCCACCCAGGGCATGCGCCAGGGCAACGATGTGGGCACCCAGTACCGCTCCGGCATCTATTGCAGCGATGACCAGCAGCTCGCCGCCGCCCGCGGCAGCCTCGCCCGCTACCAGGAGGCGCTGGCGGCAGCCGGCCGCAATGCGGCCATCACGACAGAGATCCTGCCGGCGCCTACCTTCTACTACGCCGAGGACTACCACCAGCAGTACCTCGCCAAGAACCCTGGGGGCTACTGCGGGCATGGCGGTTGCGGCGTGCGCTATCCGGCGGCCGCCTGACCGGGCACGGTCTTGTTGCCCTGACGCCATTGCGAATTGTCAATGCAACCCGGTCAAGGCGTGGACGCTGCGGGCCGGCTGCCCCTTAAGGGGTGGACAGATCCACGCGAGCGTCGGTTTCGGGCTGACAGAGACATATCAGAAAAGTGTAGGAAGGGGTTGACAGCTTCATCGGTATTTAAGAAACTGTTGATGTACTGAAGATATGCAGTTCTTCAGTGCACTCCTCCATCCTCCTTTGGTGGTAATCTTACAGCGCGGCGCCCGCCGCGCTTTTTTTTGCCCGCTCAGAACGTTACCGCCATCCTCGGCGCCATCCGTGACGCCCTGGCCCGCCCATCGCCGACGCGCGCGTCAGTCCGCCGCAGCCTCCGCCCGGGTCAGAAACATCGCATCCCCGTAGGAGAAGAACCGGTAGCGCTCGGCCACCGCGTGCCGGTAAGCGGCCATGACAGGGCCATAGCCGGCGAAGGCGCTCACCAGCATCAGCAGCGTCGACTCCGGCAGGTGAAAATTGGTCAGCATGGCGTCGATGACGCGGAAGCGATAGCCCGGACGGATGAACAGGCGGCTGTCACCGCAGAAGGGCTCCAGGGCACCGGACGCCGCCGCCGTCTCCAGACTGCGGACGGTGGTCGTGCCCACGGCCACCACCCGGCCACCGCGGGCCCGCGCCGCCGCCACCTGCGTGCAGACCTGCTCGCTCACCTCCAGCCATTCCGCGTGCATGCGATGCTTGGTCAGATCGTCCTCGCGCACCGGCTGGAAGGTGCCGGCGCCCACGTGCAGGGTCACATGGGCGATGTCGATGCCCATTGCCCGAACGCGCTCCAGCATCGCCGAGTCGAAGTGGAGCCCCGCGGTGGGCGCGGCCACCGCGCCGTCCCGGCGGCTGTAGACGGTCTGGTAGCGCTCGCGGTCCTGGGCATCGTCCGCACGGTCGATGTAGGGCGGCAGCGGCGTGTGGCCGTGGCGGGTCATAAGGGCGGCGAAATCCGCGGACTCGCTCACCAGCACGAAAAGCCCCTCCTCCCGGCCCGCCACCTGCAGCACCTCGCCCTCCGCCAGCAGCAGCCGCGTGCCGGGGCGCGGCGACTTGCTCGCGCGCACATGCGCGGTGACCCGCCGCGGGTCCACCAGCCGCTCCACCAGGATCTCCGCCTGACCGCCCGACTCCTTGCGCGCGAACAGCCGCGCCGGCAGCACCCGTGTGTCGTTGAACACCAGCAGATCATTCGGGGCCAGCAACGCCGGCAGATCCGCGAACATCCGGTCCTGGTGCCGGCCACTCGGGCCGTCAAGCACCAGCAGCCGGCTTGCGGTGCGCTCCGGCAGCGGTCGCTGGGCGATCAGCTCCGGAGGCAGGTCGAACTGGAAATCACTGCGTCGCATGGGGTGTTCCGCCGCGGGGCCACATCGGGGTATTATGGCAAGTCGCCTGCCGGGGTGGCGGAATTGGTAGACGCAGTGGACTCAAAATCCACCGGTGGCAACACCTTACGAGTTCGAGTCTCGTCCCCGGTACCAACCTCCCAGCCGTGGCTCCACGGCGCCTGCACCGCAGTCCGGTCATGAAGCAAGTCAGTCTGGATGATCCGAGCCTCGCCCCCTATACCCGCGGGGTGCTCGCCAGGATCGACCCGGACGTGCTCGCCTCGCTGACCGAGCACCAGTTCCGCAGCATCCGCGACGCCATCGACGCGAGCCGACCCATCCGCCGCCACAGCATCGACGTGCGCGGCACCATACCGCTGGGCTTCACGCGCTGGTACTACGTGCTGCTTGCGGGACGCGACCGCAGGACGGATGCCCGCGAGCAGGAAGCGCGCCGCAAGCGCCTGCTCGGTGCCGTGGCGGGCGCGGTGCTGCTGACCGGCGTCCTGCTGGTACCTGTCACGGTGCTGCTGGTGCTGGTGGGTTATGCGATCAAAAGCTTCCTCGGCCTGGACCTGGCCCCGGACCTGCACCTGATCGACGTGGTGCGCTGACGGGCGCGCCCTGCCACGCAGGCAAGTACCATGACCGAAGCCAGGCTCAGCACACCGGACGACGCGGAGGCCGCCTTCTACAGCGCCTTCGCCGGCACGGACCTCGGCGCCATGGCGCAGGTCTGGCATACGGGCGACGAGGCACGCTGCATCCACCCGGGTGGCGACCTCCTCATCGGCACCGGGGCCGTGCTGGCGAGCTGGCGGCAGATCTTCGCCGGGGCCGCAGCGCCGACGGTCCGCCACCGGCTGCTGCATCGCGCCGGGGCAGGCGATCTCAGCGTTCACTTGGTGGAGGAGCGCATCGGCCCGCAAGACGCCGACAGCGACGACCTGACCCGGGTGCTCGCCACCAATGTCTACCGCCGCACCAACGACGGCTGGCGCATGGTGCTGCACCACGCCACCCTGCCGCTGGTGGAGCCGCCGCAGCACCCAGCAGAGCCTACGAGCGCAGGCGGCCGGCTGCACTGAGACCAGCCACCGCCGACGCAGCGGCGCCGACAGCTCACCAACGCATCTCAAACACGCAGGCGTCCGCGCCCTGCGCCTGGCACTGCACCTCCCGCACTTGCGTACGGCGGCTCACCAGCGTGCGGAACAGCCGCTCGAAGGCGCCGGTGTAGAAATCGCAGACGGGCACCTCGGCATGGCTGCCGCGGCAGATGGGGCAGCCGTCGATGCGCACCTGCACGGGCCGGCGGTGCAGCAGGCTGCGGGGGACGAAGCTGAATGCCCCGCTGCCGGAGAAGGTCCAGGCATGGCGGCCGACGGCCTTCAGCAGCATGCGGCTCGCGGGCCCCGGCGGCAGCAGCCGCAGCACGCGCTGCGCCGGCCGCGGGATGCGGTGGGCGAGCAGATAGTCACCGGTGCGAAGCCCTGCGTCGAAGGACACGGCGCGGGCCGCGTCCATGCCGAGCGTGCGCCGCAGCGCCTGCTGAAGGGCGATCACATCCCGCTCGTCCACCATCTGCTCAGGTGGGCTCGCCAGGTGATGGCAGAGCCCCGCCGCCGCGAACACGCGCTCGGCATCGTCCGGGCGGCTGCCGAGCACCTCAGCGACACGGATGATGGCATTGGGCCCGATGCGCGGCAGCGCATCGGCCGCCGGCGCATGTGCGCCCGCAGATTGGCCCGCCTCGCTCAACGGCGGG
>PR_CR_10_Liq_1_inCRDRAFT_1001935_pt1 | contig 11091 bp, 3 predicted proteins | sample PRCRCaboRojoPR_3_FD_10241 | JGI IMG/M metagenome (IMG submission 10241) | reverse complement strand
GAGAAGAAACAGCAACCTCAAGCGCAAACACGTAGACCCCTTCCCAATTGTAACAAGAAGGCCCACGGGCTAGCTAACGTAATAAATAAATAAATAAATTTGGCCTAAGTTAGGGTGATTATTGTGGTCTAGTTAACTGATCAGTTACAATTAGGGTGTCCTTGAAATTAACTATGAAAAGCAACTACTCCCAAATAGACCTAGATTTCTCAAGTAAATCTAGATCTCTGGGCACCCAAAATTTTAACAGCCCACAAAGAAAACCCAAAAACAACAGCCAGTTACTGCTCAAGAAGCTGCACAACGAGATTCTTCACCGACAAGTTTCTGCCGAAAAACAAAAGCAAGAATTAGACCAAAAAAGAAACCATTCCTTGCAGCAACAAGAAGAAAAAAGGAAAAGAAGAACACTTCGTTCCAAAGTGACCAAAATCCTCTCCTGCGTGCCCAAATCCTGCAACAGTATGAACAGACGCGAACAATACATGCACTCTGTACGCAAACGAGAAAACCTACTCAAACTAAACGACATCAGAGTCAAAAAAGGACTCAGTCCGCTCGAAAAGTACGAACTAGAAAGCGACAAAGAAGTTGACGACCAAGGAAAACTCCACAAAGTACACAAAACCCCCAGTGGAAAAGTTACTCCCTGGACTCTGTTGAGTGACCAACTCAACTCCTTCGAACTTGCAAAAGTAAGAGAAGATCCCATCTACTATATACAAAGCAAACACTTAAGAGATAAAATGAACCTGCACTTCCAGAAGGACTGGGAAAACCTACTTGACGGTAAAGCAAAGTCCAGACCTTCCCAAAACGCTTCTCTCAACTTGTTCCCAAAAAAGTCCAACTCAACTGAAAGAAAGTTTAAAGGCCAGGTCCTAAGTGCCAAAACTATTCCGAAGAGCAGCAACAAGTTCAAAAAAAGGTCTGCACAGAACTTCCAGAAACTTGAAACGAAAAAAAAGTCGGACAGAGAACAAGCCATCAAGAAAATCAGGGACAAACACAAAAACGCAGAAGAAAGAAAAGCCGTGCAAAGGTCTTTTGTAAACCAACTAAACGAAAGAAAAAAACTAGAGTACGAAACCAAAAGGTCACTTGCAGAAGCCAACCGAGGCAAAAAACAAAAACTCCAAGAAACCCTTAACTACTACAACAGCATGTGGAAACACTACGAACTCCAAAAGGAAAGCAACAAAAAACACAAGTTTTCTTTCCAAAACACCCATAACTACTCAACCGCATCTGGCAACTCTCCTCCCTTCAAAAAGAAAAGACACGTCCACGAACACTTCTATGAGCTTAAATAATACCTTAATGACTTAGAGATGAAAGAACACTTAACTGTTTCCGAACTAAGTTGTATTCGTACACTCTAGAATTACTCACAAAGAATGCAGAGTTCGAACAAACTAAAGGTGACGTCGGAGTCCACCAGTCTTCTTGCTCAGTGTCCTGCCACTGCTCAATTTGTTCTGTGTAGAGATTCAAACTTAAAATACGTCTGCCTATTATAAGTAACTCACTTTCCTGTGCAAAACTTATGTTACCTCCTGAAAGTGACAGTCTCACTCCAAGCAATTTGAATTTGTTTTTTTGGGGGTCAAGCACCTCCACTTGGTTGTTTTCGTACCCCCCTATCACGTATATTCTACTATTCCATACAGTTGCACTGTGAAGGTGTCTAGCTACGTTTAAGTTTGCAACCTTTTGCCAAGTTTTGCCTGAAACACTGAACCTTTCACACTCTTTCAAAGAAACTGAATTAAGTCCTCCTATAACGTAAACAAAGTCTCCTAAGCTAACAGACGCGTGGTGGTACCTTGCTACCCGCATAGGAGGTCCTATTGAAATGCTTCCTGAGGTAACTTGATAAAGCCAAGTAGACCGTTTTGGAGAGGGGTTCAAGCCCCCAGTGCTAACAATGACTCCTTCACTAGTAAGCACCCAAGAACTTCCCTCATGTCCCAAGTCTTTGTTTGAAAGGCTCCTGTGTTCCAATTCACTTGTTTGGGCATTGAATAAACTAAGTGCTTCAGGTGTGAAGCAAACAAGACTGAACCTAAGGGACCTTTTTCCAATGGGGGACCTAGCCTGTTTTGGAGTGCGCACGGGAATAGGAATCCTAGAGTCAGATTTGGAACTTTTGCTGGCACTCCTCACGGGGTTTTGGACAGAAGAACGCGGTTCTTCACGGCGTCTTATCTTAGTTTTGGACTCTGGAAATGCAAAGCTCGTTGAAGTTAGGGTGTGCGACTTACTGTCTGGTCTAACAGGACTGAGGTTGTCTGGGCTTTGGCAAACTACTGGTTTAGGAACTTCTCTAGATGCTGCATTTTCTTTTTGCAAACTAATATTGAATTCAAAGGCCTTAGTAAGAATGCTTTCAACATCAATTTGATGGAAATTCATGCTTTTAGATAGCACTTGGTACTGCATGATTTCTTGAGCGTTTTGGCAACTAGACAAAGTGTCAGCTAATTGGTTCAGTTGAAAGTCCCCCTTCACCACCATGTCCATAGCCTCTCTAAGTTGTTTTTTGACCGACGCGCACTTTTCTATCACCTTCATACTGAGTTCTTCAGCCACACTCAACAACTTCCTTTCAGTAGTTCTCACCGCTTCTGTGACGAGCTGAACTCCTTTGTCTTGGAATTCCTCAACTTCTTTGATCGAACTCTTGATCTTAGTTTGCATAGCAGACAGCAGTTCGTGTCTAGCTGCAGTTTGAGCTAGGATTTCTTCCTCTGAGGATAGCAGTTGCTGCCAGGAGTCTTGGAGTAAAGATTTCAAATGCGTGTCGCTGAGTGAAACGGGTTTGTGTCTTCCTGAAGTGCTTGTTAGCAAGTGGTGGCCTATACATCCTGAGCACAGGTGCACTTGATTGCAGAAACAAATAATTTCTGCCTGTTTAGAACAGTTCGCGCAGTTATTATTCATATTTATATTGCGTCAAGCAAATTGGGGTAATTCATTAGTGAATAGCCTCTGAAACTCTAGCATTTAAAGTAGAGATGTTGAGAGTCTCCTTTCTAGGTTTACTCAGAAATCAAATTGCCTGGCANTTNGCTTCTTGGAGCGCGGCAGATAATTAGACCTGCGACCTCTCAGTGAGTTCTGAGTAGAGTCTTTTTGAACTACTGTTCTGGTTTGCTTTTTTCAGTACAGAAGTGCTCTACAAAGAGTGTCATTTTCAGAGGTGTCAGTGTGCTCCAATACACTCACGGTGTATAGCATACCTAAAGTGTTTTTGAGAAGTCAAGTGCAAACTACCAACCGATATTCTGAGAACACTTTTACTAAGAATAATTGTGTAAGGATGGAAATCAAGCCAGAAAAACCAAATCAACTCCAAGTTAAATTCAAGGGCTCAGAGCTAGTTGAAGCTCAACGCAGTGAGCTGCTCAAGAAAGCAGTGGCAGCCTCAATTCTGGAGAGTCTGAAAAAACCATCAACGGTATGGTTCATCATGGGCTGCATTCTACTTGCACTGGAGTCCAGAATTGGTGATTCGATTGCTATTCTGGGCATTCTACTCACCAGAATCCTTTTCGACTACTTTATTGACTACAATCCACCTAGAAACTCCTGCTGCAGAGTGTGGACTGGAATTAGTTTTCAAGAAATGCAGTCCTCTAAACTAAGAACAGGGGACTTAGTTCTTCTTGAGCAGAACCAAAAGTCTCCCTGCAAGTTAGTTGCTCTGAGCTCACTGACTCCTTCCATTGAAGTTCTAAAGACTCCAAACAAGTTAGTTTTCAGAAGCCCAGTCAAGGAAACCCAAGAGCTCCTAACTCCCATTTCATTCCAGGAACTAGTCTTTTTCATCCAGGCACTGAGTTTCCAAGTTAGTTTTGAAGACAAAGACTTGAGCAAGGGCAAGTTGAAACTAGAAAACTCTCCTAGAAGCACTGAGTTACTGAAGAGCAATTTCATCAACAAGGGCTCTGTTCTGGTTTCTGGCTGGGTGGTTGGTTTAGTTGTTGGAGACCTTTCAGTCCGGAAGTCCAGTTCCTATTTCAAAAAGTCAGTCATGAAACTAGGTTGGATGCTAATTGTGTTTTCGGCACTCACTATAGGAGTGCTGGCTCTGTATGAAGCACTGGCAGAGGACAGACGTGCTGACTTGGTCTTTTACTACTTATATTCTTTGGTGCTGGTTCCTCTGCCCCTTTTGATTCTGCTGGATGTTCTGAGGTTCCTTTTCTCAAGAAAGTTCCAAAAAAGGTTCCCAGACATAACCTTCAACAAAAAACTACTCAACGAAGACCTAGCTAAGGCTGAGTACTGTGTAGTTGCTAAGTCCACTTTACTCAGGAACGAAGACTCCAAACCAAGTTACTTCTCTACTCCTTCAAGTTGCTACGACTTGAACCAAACCCTTTTTGAGAAAGACACTTTGAGCACTGACTCTGTTCACAACAACATTCTACTGAAAGATGAACACTTTGAAGTATTTGTCCAAGCTGTAGCTGTGTGCAACTCTGTCCAGGTAGACAACTTCAGAGAAAGCCTTTCGTTCCAAGACATTGCTGTTGAGAACCTTCTGAAGCAACTGCGAGTTAAAATTTCCAAAGACGCTGACTATTTGCTTCTTGCAAACCCAGAAACTGTCCAGAGCTTCAAAGTTCTTAAGAGCCAGCCCAGCAAGTCCTCTAAAGTCAGAGTGCTGGTTGAAAACTCAGGTTCCTTTTGTCTGTTCGTGAGGGGAACTAAGGAAAGCATGGAAGGGATTATGGAGGAGCAAGACTTCGGAAGTGGAGTTCCAATTTGCTATGCAGCTGCAACTCTGTCGAGGAGAGAAGTTGAGCAGTTGCTTAGAGACTACGAGTATGCAGCTTCTGTCTCTTTTGAGTCACAGGCCAAGATCAACCAAGTCTTCCAAAACTACGAAAGGAACTTGGACTTTGTAGGTGCTGTGGTGATGAGTGCCCAAGTAAGTGAAGAAACCAAAAAGACTGTTAAAAAGATGAAGAGTGTGGGAATCAAGCATGTGCTGGTGAGTTCTGACTCCTACGAAAACACCCTAAATGCTGGAGTGAGCAGTGGAATACTTGGAACTGGCAACTCACTTGTGCAAATAGAGAACTCACTCTCTCCGTTGGCACTTAAAACTGACTTGGAAGAACTACTGAATGGACTGCTGTTTAGTGAGTTCGACCAAGGTCTAGCTGTTGGGCCTCAGGGCTTTTCCAAAAGCTTCTCAGAAAGACTGAGTCATTTGAGGGACTCCAACCAGTTGAAGAATGTCTACTACGAGTTCATGGACCCAGAAAACAAAGTGTTCAGCGCAAGGATCAAGTATGACAAGAAAGCCAACGTCCACCCTTTCCTTGAAAAAGTCTTGACTATGAACGAGTCCGAGTTGCTGAGTTTTAAAAGACAATATAAACCAAGTAACTTCGACTTAGTGCTTTCTGGGGAAGTACTTAGGCATGCTTTGAGCGAAGAGAATAGACTCTACTTAGCAGTCCTTTTCCTACTAGCTGAGTCAGTTGTTGTGGGTTGCCTCTCTAATAAGAAGTTAGTTTACAACTTCATCAAAGAGTGCAACTCCAATTCTACTGTACTTAGTCTATGCTCCCAACTAGAATCAGAGCTGACTGTGGGGCCAGACTCTGAGTTCGAAGTAAGAGACTACAAAGCACTGAGGAGTCTAATTTTCAAGGTGGGAGTCTCTACTTTCCTAGGACTTAAAAAAGCTTGTGAACTTTACTTCTACCAGAGTTTCCTTGCTTTTAGTCTGAACTCAGTGTTTCTGTTTTACTCAGGACCAAGTTCATTCACGGTGACTGACCTGACTTTCTACGATGTGCTTGCCTTCCTAGTTTCCATGGTAAATATAGGTTTGGTAGCTACTGCAGACTCTCCAGTCCACAAAGACACCAAGAGTCTTAGATTCCTAGTCAAGGCCCTGATTGAGTCTACTCTCCATTCGCTGCTCATTAATGCTGGACTCATTCTCGCCTACACAAGCATCACTGACTCTAGAGGCTTCACTGAAAACCAAGACTTGGTGACGAGCTCCTACATTTTGTGCTTTTACTTCACCACTCAACTAAGAATTCTGCTCTCCATCCCAACTTACACTCTTCACAGAACCCTTGGGAGTCTTTCTTTAGCTTTGCTTGTGATCATCCTAGTGTTCTTCAAGTACGGTCTTGTCTACAGTCCATTCTACGTGGTGTTTAGTTCCCCCAAACTGGCTCTAGTAGTTCTGACTCTGCCTCTGGTTAACTTTGTGCTGTCCTGCTCTTTCCAAAGAGTGTCCCTAAGAGCCCCCAAACTACTTCAACTCAAAAAAAGCATCAAACTCTACAAGTCCAGGTTTCTAAAGTCCAAAAACAAAAACATCGAAGAAGACTACCAAATTGACAAACTGAGTCTAAGTTTCAAAGACCCAGACACTAATCGCAAGTACCACAACTACATGGCGAAGCAGAACCTGAGGAAATACAGAATTGTTGTACTCAGTTTATTGCTTCTAACTACCATTTCCCAAGTGTGGAGACTATTCACGTCAGAAGTTGACTTTTACTACTTTTTGGTTGTCAACTTCATCCAAGCAGTAGTGCTGGGGACTCTTTACTTCACTAAAGTTGCAAAGAACCACATCTCGATTGTTAACTTTGCTTTTGGAGTTTACTGTCTGGTAGTCATTGTGCTTGCAAGAAATTCTTTTAAAGAAGTTACAGTTACAATTTACACTCTGGTCCCTATTATGTACTGGTTCGAAATTTACGTTTCTTGGAAACAAGCAGTAGTTCTTAATTTACTAGCTTCTGTGATAGTTTTTGTAGATATTTTTAGTTATTTCCAAGAAATTGGTTATGAAGGAGCTGCATCAGTATTCAAAGCTATATTCTCCACTTTTTTTCATATCTTAATTACTTCCAACTGTGGGATTATAGCTTACCAACAGAATTACACAAGCTTGAAGGATTACAGCCTTGATCAACTAGCCAAAAACAAAGCAGAGACTGCATACAACATTGTAAGTTTCTTGTTCCCTGAAGAAGTTTCTCTCAGACTTATCAACGGAGACCACTCCATTTCTAAGTTCCACGACTCTGTGACAATAGTTTTCTGCAACATTTGTGAGTTTGACCAAATAGTTAACTACTTCAGTCCTGAAGACCTCACAGCCTTCTTAGATCGCCTGTTCACCAAGTTCGACCGTCTCTGTAACACTTTAGGAGCCTTTAAGATTGAAACAGTAGGCTACACCTTCCTTGCCTGCTTTGGACTGTCTGAACCAGATGAACTAAGTGCTATGAAGGGAATCCAACTAGCTTCCTGGATGGTTTCTGAAGCCCAAAGCATTCCCTGGAAGCAAAATGAATACATCAAACTCAAGATCGGAGTCAACACTGGAAGCATCATATCCGGGGTAGTTGGCTACCACAAGCCCCAGTTTGTTCTGGTGGGAGACACCATCAACACTGCTAGTAGAATGGCTTCAACTCTGGAAAGCTACAACTCTGTCCAACTGTCCAGAAGTACCTTTGAGCTGCTTGGAGACCTCCAGGGCTACGAATTTCTTGAAAAAGAAGTCCTTGTCAAGGGCAAGGGGTTAATGCAAACTTATGTTCTCAATGAATTGAGTGGTCAGATTCTAGAAGTTTCTGGCCTTAAACCCCGCATTGAAATTTCTAGAATGACTAAAAGAGAAATTTCAAGTTCAGAGGGAGACCAAGTTACCAAAGAAGAGATGAGAATAAAGAAGATCAGAGAATTCTCTCCTATGTTCAAGACTCAAACCTACAACATAGCATTAATTGTTGGGGTATTAGAAATTGGCTTACTGATTGAATATTTCTTCTTGTTTAACGAACTAAGGTTTATCGGTTCATTGATTATGGGAACTTTGTATTCAGGTTACCATTTATCCTTTTTGATTTTCAAGAGATTTTGGGAAAATGCTTATTTTGCGTGGACTTATCAGTCAATCATTCCTTTCATCTTTATTTTCCTCGTTATGCTCTTTTACTCGGGACCTGGTAACATAGAGGCAACTTGCACAGTTACTAACTTACTTATACTATTCATAACACATTTCAGTTTTCTTAGATTCAGACACATCTTGATCACTACAGTTCTCATCAACATCTTCATAGTCCTAGACCAGACTTTCGACCCAGTGATTGGACTGTTCAATACTGTTCTGATCCCTTTCTTCAGTGTGCTGTGTTTAGTGACTCTTTACCTAAGAGACAAACAATTTGAGGCCTTCATACTGTCCAAGTCCAGACTCAACAAACAACTAGAAAGGACAGAAACCTTGCTCAACCGAGTTTTGCCTGAGCATGTTTACAGAGGCCTCAAGGAAGACCAACTACTCACAGACATCTACCCAGACATGACTATCCTCTACGCAGACATTGTAGGATTCACCTCTTGGTCTTCTCAAAAGGGACCAGAGGAAGTGCTTAGCATGCTTTCTAAAATGTTTGCTAAGTTCGACGAGTCCTGTCTGAAGCACAACGTTTACAAAGTGCACACTATTGGGGACTGCTACGTAGTACTTGGCAGTTCTTCCAAAGTCAGAGACCCAGTCGTTGAGTGCTACAACGTGGTTGACTTTGCTAAAGAAATGATTGGGACTATAGAGGAAGTCAATCTGGAAGAGGGAATGGATTTAAGCATGAGAATAGGAATCCACACTGGGACTGTGACTGCTGGGATCTCAGGAACTACTATAGTGAGGTACGACATCTACGGAAGAGACGTCACTATAGCCAACAAGATGGAGAGCAACGGAGTTCCTGGAAAGATTGCTGTGAGTGAAAGCACCAAGCAAGTTCTAGAAGCTGTTGACACTCCTTACTGCTTTGAAGAAGGACCTTTGGTAGAACTCAAGGAGCCCTTTACTACCTTCAGGAGTTACTTGTTAAGTTATTAAATCATTATTGTGTTAGTATATTCTAGAGACTTAGTTACTACTCTAAGAAGCTACACTTGAAGCTGGGTGTTCTTAGTTTCTTTTGTGTATTTGTGGNTTCCTAAGTCATTTGAGGCACGACTTTAGACCCCTTTCATTTGTTGTCTTGCTCCTTGCCACTTGGTTGGTGTGTTGATTTCACTTAACAATAACTATGCAAAGGTGTTCTTGGTTCTTTAGTTCCAGAGTTAACTCTTAATGAGCATACCTAGTGCTTAGTCTGATGTTTATTCTTGAGTTGCTAGTGTTTCTACTCTTTAAGTTCTTGCAAGTGCTATAGTACCAGGCTGTTCCTTCACATGCTTGTTTCTATTGTCTTAGTTTGTTGATCATATTCTTTTGTTGGAGCAGCATATTACCATGCCTAGTTTCCAATGTGACCTGGAGTTTTGGATGATTACTGCTGGTTTTGGGTTCCTTCCAGAGTTGTAGTGTACTTGAAGTCAGTTTGGTGTGCATTCCTTGGATTTGAGAATGTACTTGTTGGAGTGCTGAGCAAGAATGCAGAGTCACTGACACTCAAGTTTATTCCGTAAGCACTATGTCGTGCACTTCAACTTTGATTTCGCACTGTCCTTGTTCATTGGCTAAAGCTGCTGTTTTAAGTGAAACCAGTTCCATTCCTACGTTTGAGCTCCTAGTAGGCTAGGTACACAAGCACCGGTTCATTTTATTCACAATCTAGTGTTTGTTAATGGTTCCATTCTTTGTTCAAGATCAGTTCCTAGGCTGTGTTTCTGACAACCTAGTTTCCCACTGTTTGCACTTTGGTCTAAAATTACTTTCTACTAGTACTACCTGACTTAATCAGATTGGCCGACCACTTAAGTTCACCTACTCTAGTTGTTATAGCCTAATAGTTCAGACTGTGCATGAGTTCGTGTTCAACTAGATGAATCAAAGACTCAGTAAGTCGCGATGCTTTCAGACTGTTCAGATTTGTATTGAAATAGATCTAAGTCTTTACTGTTCTTATCAGAAAGATTAACTCACTTGGCAAGTCCAGCAAGATTATTTACCAAATGCAAAGTTTGTTCTACCATCAGAAGACTCCTTCACTTTACCTGAGATTCTTTGAGTGTCTAGGAATTACTTCAAGGAACATGGTGACTAGTTATAAGTGTATTAAGCACTAGTCTCCGGATGTAATGCTTGATTGTGTTGTGCTTAATTATTTGGCCAATGTCTAACCAAGCAACACTATTCTGATGACTCACAAAGCAATAACTAGACTTCTCCTTAACTCTAGTTCCAAGTAACCAAAGCAAGAGTACCTAATCCAATAAACTCAAGTTTAACCTTTTTAAGACTGATTCTAATACAGACCTTTTTCTGGTACTGCCTGATAAATGGAACCCAGAATGATTGTTAGTGGGAGTGAGGATGAGACTGTTAAACTTTGGAGAGAACCAAAGAAACTGTTCACCTTTGAAAGATTGGGTAACCTGAGACCCATTCTTGAGGTGCTTAAGTTCCTAAGTGCTGAGGAGGTCATTGGAATTGCAAGAGTCAACAAGCAATTCTATGAAGCCTCCTTCCACTCCGAAGTACTGAAGCTTGGGTTTAGACAGACTAACATTCTTGAAGGCCATACTGGAGGTGTCTTATCAATTGCTGTGTCTCTGGAGAAAGGTATACTAGTGTCTGCTAGCAGTGATTCCACCATTCGAGTGTGGAGTCTAGCTACTGCACAAGTAACCCAAGTACTCAAGGGGCATAGTGATTGGGTATACTCTGTGGCCATTTCTAGTGATGGCAAGTGGGTTGTGTCGGGGAGTAAAGACAAAACACTTAGAGTGTGGAGTCTAGCTTCTGGACTAACCACTCAATTACTCAAAGGGCATAGTGATACTGTTAGTTCACTGGCCATTTCTAGCAAAGACCAATTCATTGTCTCTGGTAGTGATGACAAAACACTCAGAGTGTGGAGTCTAACTACTGGAGAAGTGATTAGAGTCCTTGAAGACCATAGTGGTTGTGTCTATTCAGTGGCCATTTCGAAGACTGACCAATACATTGTCTCCGGAAGTAATGACCGCACTGTTAGAGCGTGGAGTCTTACTTCTGGAGAAGTGACTAGAGTCCTTCAAGGACATGGTGATTGGGTCTTCTCAGTTGCTATTTCAAGTGACGACCAGTTTGTAGTC
>PR_CR_10_Liq_1_inCRDRAFT_1001934_pt1 | contig 11091 bp, 4 predicted proteins | sample PRCRCaboRojoPR_3_FD_10241 | JGI IMG/M metagenome (IMG submission 10241) | reverse complement strand
TGTTTAGACCGACCTTGCATGAAACACCCTAGTCGGATTGGGTGAGTGTGTGGTGGATTTGGGTGGGGTGGGTTTTGGATGGGGGAGTTTAGGGAATCATGGCAAGTGCGGGTCAGTCCAAATATGGAACTAAGCTAAAATTGTTGAAGCCATCGCGTTAAAACATCTTGCTCCGCATATCCCTTGGCTATCAAAAGCTGGGCAATATCACGAGCGGATATGATCAGAACTGGATGACCATCTTCAATGATTTCTTTGTATGCCTGAAGCGCAACATACGAAGTGGTTACAAATATTCCAAACTGTCTGTGACGTAATCTGGATATCAATCTAGATGTCTCTTTAACTCCGCACTCATTTTCAAGCGCGTAGCATTTTACTTCCATGGAGAACTCGACATCGGTGTAAGTGGATGATAATCCTATGCGGTAAACGCCGGTTGCATCACGTCCACCATCACGCCAAGGTCTTGTGTTGTCACAGCTAATGATGTTCTCATCCATTAGCTGGACAATCACAGAGGCACACTTTTCAAATGCATACTCTCTTTGAATATGTTGGGAGAAGTAGTCTTTAATGGTTTTGATGCACATGTGTTCCTGAGCTGTCTGGGGCAACTGTTCGGCCTTTGTGCGATGAATCACAGATGGCGGGGCAATCAAAGCATCGTATTGTGCGTTCATTCGCCACTTCCTGTACGCACTTGGGACTGACTCTGAGTCGTGTTGCGCGTGACGTAATGCTTGCAACCATCTTCGCGGGATCACTGGCGCATTAAGGATTGTGAATACAGCTTTGTAATTTTGAAATCGATTTCCATTGAAAGATTTCCAGATCGCCACCAGATCATCAGTTTGGCTGACACGTGAGGAGCCAGGAACCGCAAGCCCGCGAAAGCAAACGGAGCGACCAGCATCGGGCACTTTGGTGAAAATGAAAAACGGCGGCACTCCGCTTCTATTTCCGGAATGCAGCGCATCAAAAGCATGCTTGAGAACCAGATTTCCCTTTTTTCTGGTTTCGTGAATCTGATGCCCGGGCGTACGGTTGTCACCGTAGTAGAGAAACTGTCCTAACTCCGCATTTAGCTCATCTGGCCAATCGCTGTGCGAAAGCTCGGAATACAAAACACAAAAGTCAGGCTTTTGGTAGCTGCCTGCATACCTGAATCCACCCTGATTGCCGCACCCCATTAGCCTACTGATAGGGTCATCACCAGCATTCCCATTAGTGCCGCCTTGATAAATTGCGTCGACGATCAGATCGGCTTGCTCTAAATCCTCAAAGGGGATGGTCTTAACAGTCATATGCGGGACTTAAATTTCAAGACATGTTGGTAACTAAGACTAAGTTACCACGCAATAGTGGGTGACTATTAAGTGAAAAAATAGAGCTACCAGTTTTTAGAAGGTATTGGGGCGCACTGTTGTTAGGTGTCGGTGCGAGGTACCCATGGTCTCTATTGAGGCTTGGATAGAGTTCGTTTGCGCACATCCAGTTCGTTTCCTCTACAGCATGAAGATTTGACGCAGTGGATTCGGGGAAGGCTTGTCATGACAGCGAGCCAGTCGACCATTCAATTGAAGCGGCACAAATTCATAGTGGTGCTAATTTTTCGGTAAGCCTACGTTTTGGGTGACGAGGCATTTCGGATCCTAGGGGTGTGGCGGCTCCTCCGAGGAGGTTATGCAACTAGCCTGATCCCCTAAGCCCGGGCCTTAAACAAGGAAGGATATAGATGAGTGTTTCAGCCAGTGAGACTAGCTGGTCACTAAAATTTGGTTTAATAGCTCGTAGACTAGTAAGCAAGACATTATGCACGTTACTTTTTTGGCGAGAGTTATTTTGACACTTAATCAAATCGCAGCGACGCGAAGCCCATGGGTTGATACCTATCTAGGGCTGAACCCGTTTAAGTTGAAATTTAGTTGGCGGCAGATATCCCAATTTCGTATTGTTTTTATAGTGTGATTTGACAGACGAGAACACATGACGAACAGCGTACAGGATGATGGTCTATACCCTGAGGGCCTATACAAGTGGGCTGGCCATAGCGACGGTGGCGTGAGGCTTCCGTTTTATGATGGTCTAGGTCGCCCAGCAGGTAAGCAATTTGTTACTCCCCTTGTGGCAAAGATAGACAATTGGGCGAAAGCTATCGCCGCCGGGAATCCTTCCCCGCGAATCATTTTTCTTGTTGGCGGTCCGGGCAATGGAAAGACGGATACGGTGGAGAGTGCCGTTTACTCGCTCGACAACGCATTTAAATTAAATGGAAGTTTGGTAGAGGCGACACGCGAGCGGTATCGTTCGAACATAGCTGGCATACCACCAAGAAAAGTAGAAATCGACTTGAGCGGGTTGGGAGTTAGTTCCGAATATAGGAATCTATTGATCGTCCAAGATGCAACAGAAACTGACCCGCACGTCGAGATGTCAAGCGAGCAATTGCTATTGCACGATCTACATAGCGCTCGGCTTGATGAGACTTGTATTTATCTGTGTTGTGTAAATCGGGGAATTTTGGCTCAGGCGGTTCGCCGTTCAGGAATCGATGGTAGCGAACGCGATCAAAACATTCTGACTTCCGTTTCAGAGGCGGTAACTAGTAAGCCAAAACCCACTGCATGTTGGCCACTTGAGACCGATCACTCAGTAGCTGCTTGGCCGATGGATGCGGATTCACTCGTCAAGCCAATCTGCGGAGCAGGTAAGCGAATAGCAGATCAGATATTAGACGAGGCACTGCTTGATGCGAACTGGAAGCCTACGTGCGAACTGGGGTCGATGTGCCCGTTTTGTCAGAATCGCAAAGTGTTGGCGAATAAAAAATCTCGTGATTCGTTGGTTGAACTGCTTTATTTTTATGAGCTACGGTCAGGGCAGCGCTGGACGTTTAGAGATTTATTCTCGCTGATTTCGTACCTTCTTATCGGTGACCCAAAGGAACTAGAGATTAAGGGTAAGTATCACTCTGCTTGCTCGTGGTCCGCCAGAATGTATGCGATTTATACTGATAAGTTAAAACCAAAAAATGAGCGCTTAGTAGCATTGGCGAATTTGGTCTCTCGCCTTTATCAACACCGATTATTTCCGATATGGCCTAGTTTTACAAAAGGCGCGATTCGAAATGCTAAATCCATTTTGACAGAGGACTCGATAGATGGTGAAGAGTTAAAGATTCTATCAGGACTCTTGACGTTTTTTTCGCAGAAGACGAAAGCTGACACTCGGATATCCGGTGACGTCATCGATCGCATCAGATATGAATTATCAGGCATGCTTGATCCAGCTCTAGCTGAGGGAGGGCTTACTTTATTTGAAACTACCGAAAAATCTTTTGATGTCAGAACTATCGAAGACTTGTTTAGCGTATCCATATATGAGGGAAAGGAGAAGGTTCGGCACCAATTGCAATCGCTCGAGATAAAACTATTAGACGAACTGCAAACGGTTGACGATGTGCTTGACACCGAAAATTTTCCAAGCACCAAGAGTCGTGAGGTGAATTTATTGAAGGGTCTAATCAGGCAGTTTGCTGTACGTCTTTCAAAACGTAGCTTGGGTACTAAACGCGCGGTTTGTCAAAAGCTAGACAATTTAAGACATTATGCAGAAGCAATACATAATGACTCGGCATTGCGGAGAGTTCTTAAAAGTATGAGTGGGTTGCTTCACGACGAGCAGAATAATTTCCAAGCACATCTGGCTACTACGTTTGGACAGCCTGTAGCAGAGCGATCTAGAGATATTTCGTTATTAGTGCGTAAAAAAGTAAATATTCGTCCAGTTGCCGTGGCGGTCTCAGCTGAGAATACTTCACCTCAGCCCATACCATATGTGAAAATTGAATCCCACTATTTAGGCCTCACATTTGATCTGTTTGATTCACTGCTAAGCGTTTCAAGAGGTCTGCATCCCGCGTCTCTTCCCTCCGATACTTATGCGCTCTTAGATCGGGTGAAGTCTTTGGTTGCTGGTGAGGTAGTCAGAGATTCGAATGTTATCGAGGACGATCCCACTTTATTCTTGGGTGGTAGGCATTTATGCGCAGAGTATCGAGAGGGACGGTTTTATGTAGATAAGGTTGAAAAGCATGCCTCTTGAAAATTTACTGCAGAAACCATGGACAAGCGAGTCACTCTCAAAGGCTTATACGTCAAGCCTTTTTCATTTGTCTCCGGCTCCGGAATATGCAAATGGTGAAGTTGTGCTTGCCTCACTCTACAGACGAATTGGGTCATACGGTCCGGCAGAGCAAAAAGTACCTTCGCTTGGGCGAGATTTTGAGCGACGCATAAAAAGGGGGAAACGAGTTCAGAGTGAGTACCCAATAATTGGGCTAAGTGCTGAAGATTGGTATGCACTTGTTTCTGGGCCATTGCGAAGCCCCAAACAGCCAAATCAAGCTGCTTCGAGATATTTGCAGATAAGTCCAATCGTTCCAGATGCTGCAATATATTCTTTATCCGCTCGGCAGTCTGCTAACTCATGGGATCCAGGCAAATTAATAGCAAAAATGATAATGCTTGGGTGCGAATCGATTGAAGATGCCCAATCATTATGGACCGATCTATTTCATGCTCTCGAGGTTACAGACGACGACGAGTTATGGGCGAAATTCTTAGACCTCGAGTTTCGTAGCTGGAGATCATTGGAGCAAAAAGATTTTTTTTCCAATCCTAGTCAGCTGGATGAGAGCGATTACTTTGACTTTCATGAAACAATCGATTTTCCTGCAAAACAATTTGTTGCTGACCTCAGTGCGCTGATACAGTTGAAGATGTACCTGACTCGGCGTCAATGGGTTAGCATGCTTGAATCTCTTCTACGTCTCGGAAGCGCAAGCCATGTGTTTTGGATAGCATCGCTCAACATGCATCTTTTTGAGGCATTCAAAAAGATTATGTCTCATCAAGACCCTTCAAAAGTGAAACGCGAATTTTTGGAAAAGGTATCAAAAACCCGTTTTATCTCTTATGGGCAGTACAGCGCAAGATCCATAAAGTCATACTCGACGGGTTATCTTAAGTCAAGAGTTGGTATTAATTTGCTGGTACACCTGATAAATGAAAAAAATGGGCGAGAAAGCGTTGATTTTAGGAATTTAAGCCAGATCATTGATGATGTGGTAAACGGGCAATCGGCTGATGTTATTGGCAGGTTTTGGGTTGAATATCAAAAAATAATAGAGTCGGATAGTAGAGTTGTCCAGGGAAAAAAAGGGGCAGCCGCCAATATTAGCGAGTTTCTGCGGCATGTGCTTGGCAAAAGGCAAACCTCGGAGACTGGCCTAGCTAGTTACGATCAAGGGTATTACCTAGCGAAAAGAGGCGGGGGCGCATGGGAAGTCTCCATGGGTCCTGTAGCTTTACTTACGCTTGTACACGCCTGCACACATGGCAAATCAGGTTCAAGTAGCAATATCGATGATTTGTTTATGCATATCAGTCGTTATGGGATTGAGTTGACTATTCAAGACCTTACTGGCTCGGCGCTTGAGCGGACATTAAGAAGTCTCGGCGTTGTTGTGGATAGTCCTGATGCGGAGGGTGGTTTGGTGCTTCTTAGTCCGTTTGAGTCATTACTTAGGGAAAATAACTAGCATGTCTTATCTGGCCAGCCTGATAGCCGAGCGGATACGCACGGAGCTCTCACTTAGTATAGGTAAAGAGCGAGACGCGAGCTCACTCAGGATATTTTTCAGTGGCCCACCATTTTCGATTTTAGATGCCACCTACAGGGCACTTTTGTCATCGGGTGATAAATTGATACTTGATATTGATGGTGAGGTAGTTTCCATCCCTGTGTTTTTGCTTAAGTCTGATGTGCCCGACCCGAAAGGAAAGGTAACTTCAAGTGTATGCACTGAAAATTACTTTGTCGCTGCAGTAAGAAATAACCCGGCTATCCCCAAATGTTTAGTACTACAGAATCACATATCGTCTGTAAAGTCCGTAGATACAACTGTTACCCGTTTAGGTGGACATTTAGATGTAAGGGAATTCGATAACTGGTATGACTCGATTTGGATTCAGCATATCATTAATGAATTCGTTCTCGTATTGCCAGCAGATATTGATAAAAATTGTTTCTTAAATGCGATTAAGCATACTCTTAAGCTCAGCTGGGATCTTGAGTCGGATAAAAGAGAAAAGAATTTAGTCTGGGCAACCCTTGAGAGCATTTCTTCGTTATTTAGCAACGAAAGCCAAGAGGTTTCTGTTTCCTCAATCACACGTTGTCTAGGTCTTGCGTCCTGTGATCACGGAACATTTGGTTCTACTTTGCATCTTGCATTAAATGAAAAAATAACGGAATTTTTTGAGTCCAAAGGTTTGTCATCAGGTCTTGACCTGCTTATGGATAAAGCTGATGAAAATATCAAATTAGGACTTAAAGGCTTTAAAGATGCATTAGTAAAAAAGGAAATTATTCAAGCAAGCGATCTCTCTGATGTGGGGCTGCACACTCTGTATGGTAAGTCTCTCGCTGGACCTGAAATCCCGACTTACTGGGGCTTGCTCACCCTTGAGGTCTGGAGGGACCTGCTTGATGAAGATGACATTACGCAGAAAGATGGAATTGCTCTTCAAGTGGAAGCCGTTGATACCTTGCTGGATGCGCAAAATGGTTTTCCGAATGTGTCTCAGGACCATGTAGCCTTTAAAATTTTTCATAATTACTCGGATAATCTCGAAATTCAAATCTTGCGTTCTGTTGGTAGTTCGAAGTACACAATTTTGAATAGTATTCAACTATCGCCATCTACAGAGCACTTGTTCCTCGACTCATCGGTTCCGGACCACCAAACACACGTCAGATATGGCATTCGGGTCGTTGGAGATGATGCCTCCATTGTTACTTTGAAGTGGATTGTTCTCGATTTTTATGGCCCGGGGCTAACAGTTGTAAGCCGTGCAGCTAAGAAGCTTAAGCCATTCAAGCTGAACAAACGTGCGTCAAGCCTGAATGGACTAACGGTCGAACGTTATGAATGTGAACTTTCGTTCGCGTCAATGGGACAGTTTCAAATTGAGTTTCTCCACGCTAGTGACATAGCTTTACCGAACGTCATCACTGGTTACGAGGTTGATTCTGAGCATAGCGATGAGGTGAGTTGCACCGTTTCTGCTGATGGCATTTGCTTAATACAAACCGATGAAGAGTGCTACTACGACTTTACTATCAAACGGGTAGATAATCGAGAGAGTCTTTTTAGGCTGCATGTCCTAGCTGAGGATACACCGCCCAAAGGAGTTCCGACAGAATTTGATCGATTGATCGAGAGTCATCTCGGCGGAGGGCAGGCTGGGATAACCGCAAAGGTCGAGGCAATTAAAGGTCGGCTTTATGATCTTGAGCTGCAAATTTTGGATCAACCAGAGCTCTCACATCGCCCAGTGATAGTTGGCCCTGACTACATTACTTCATGGTCAAAGATTGACTGGAGAGATGAAGCGAAGGTGTCTAATCTGGGGCTCATGCACGACTTGCGTCCCGATAATTGGGAACGGTTGGTTCCGCGGGATTTTTTGGATGCGCGCAAGGCAGTGTTGAAATGGCTTCAACAAGAGAGCGATGGTATCTACGGTGTTGCTGAACTCAGGTTACATGAACTTTCAGACAATAAGGAATTCAAGACAGCGCTTGTTGACTTTGTGCAGGCTTACTCTGACTGGTTGTCAGATGATTACGAGCATGCTGTTTGGGTAGATACCGTCTCTTTTTTTAATTCTCAACCAGGCTCCCATGGCCTGTCTGCGAAACCGTATGCCGTTCTTTTAAGCCCTTTTCATCCGATAAAGCTCTCTTACCAATTCGAAGCTCAAAAGCTAATGTTTGACGCAATTGCTAGGCACGAAGCGTGTCCAGCTGTGAGCTTATTTACACCGGCATGCTTTCCGGATGTTTTATGTTTACAGTATCGCACCGTCTCTGGAAGCCTTGATTCGATTGATTTGATTAGCGTGCAAAGCTCCAACCCTTACTGGGGAGTCTTCTGGTCAATCGATGAGGTCGGCAGAGCTGATTACGGAAAACTGTCGATGGGGTTAAGCGATGGATTTCAATTGGGATTGAGAGGGCTAACGACTGGTTTTACGACTCAGCAAATGGTCCGGTCTTTGGGTGAGGTCACCAAACTTTTATCCGGAAAGACCTCGCTAGCAGTGCAACTCTACAGCGATACTGGTGGAGACAGTGACTGTAATGCTGGAATTCAGGTTTGGTCGAACGATCGATTGCTATCTGAAAACGATCTGTGGAGCGAATCTGGCGCGCTTCGCGTGCAGATTTTCGACAGACGCCCAGTCGATATGCAACCCGAGCAGAGCACTCTGGCTGCTCTCACGCAAACAACAGGCTCCAGAATTCAATGGCATACAAACAGCGACCAGTCCGTGTTTGACTTGTCGGTAATCGCGAGTTTGAATGCGACGCAACCGGAGTTTCACGCGCAGGGTATTACTTCGGCAGTTGACAAGCTAGGTTTGTCGAGGTCGCGCATACGTAAGAGGCTACAAGATCATTACCTCGCCGAGAGTTTGGTTATGGAGCGTGTAGACAATGTTCAGGATTCACTGATAAGCAAAATGCTCGATGCCACTCTCGCCATTGAGCAGCATGTTGCTGACAATGGACATGATGGTTTCTTATTTGCCCCTAATGTATATGAATTAGCAGAAGTGGTGAAGGACGCGAAATATACCGCAGTATCTTCATCTAATATTGACTTCCAAAGTTTTGCGGAAATTGGTGCTGGAAAATCCTTTTTATGGGACTATGAGCTACCGTCCTACTCGCGTTCGGTTGGAGGAGCTGATGGATATTATCTACTGGCTACTCATAGCGAAGCAATGAATGCCGCAGTGCGGACAGCACTCAAGGAGTTCAGTGGAGTTGAGACCAACCTCAACGACACAGCCATTAAGTCGTTGCTCGCTGAAGTTTCAAGGCGAGGCATGCCGACACTAAAAAGACTCACGGGCGGCGGAACCCACACAATGGGCGAGCTGGGGATGCTGGCAGCTGTACGTTTATTGCAACCGGATTTTCTCGAATCGTTTGCTGGGGTGTCAATTTTTCCAATAAAAGGTGGGCAGGAGAGTTTATGTCTACTCGTGCCTGTGGATCCGTTTCAAGCGCACATAGACTCATTACGCAAATCTTTCCATAAAAGGACTGGAGAGAGACCTGATCTGCTTGCTATTTCACTTGCGTATTCGTCAAAGAAACTAAACCGGATTAAGCTGACAGCTGTAGAGGTGAAGGCGAGACGTGGGGAACTCGGTACGAAAGGTAGAAGCGCAGCGATATCACAAGCGAGCCATTTTTCAACCTTTCTCAGGGACTTAAGAGATAAAGGGATCACGACTGAGATATGGGGCCTAGCGTGGAGAGCTCTTTTGATTTCGTTGATTGACTACAGTTTCAGGGTTTACTCAAGTGCAACACATATTTTAGATCCAAATGAGTGGTTTGAATTGCACTCTACTGCAATTCACGAAATCGCAAGAGGTGATGTTGACGTGCAAATAGACGGTTCTGGGCGATTAGTATCAATAGAAAATACTGAGAAACCATCCTACTTAGATTCATATGACGGTGATCGGTTTGATGAAACGATCGTACTAAACCATGCTGACGCCGTTGGAGTAATTGAAGGCAAAGACAGCCAATTCAGTCAAGCCGTAACCACTAAGTTAGGCAGTTGGAACTTGCTCCCGTCAGTCGAGGCAGTAGCATCTACAGAAAACGATCAAGATGATTCAAGCGATTTACCTAAAACGGTTCACTCAGTGGGGCAAAGAAATCGTGAGGAAGAGCCATTTATGAAGATAGCAAGCTTAGAGACGGGACTTCGCTTTGACGTAGGGCAGACAATTGGCCAAATTGAAAACCGCCGCCTCGAGTTTTACCCAGCGAATACAGCCCTAAATCAACTGAATGTGGGAATCGTAGGGGATTTAGGGACAGGTAAGACACAACTTATTAAGTCGCTTATATATCAACTTACCTCTAACGCACATTTGAATCGTGGTGCTGTGCCGAACATTTTGATATTCGATTATAAACGGGACTATTCGAATGCTGACTTTGCAAAAGCTACAAGAGCCAAAGTTGTAAGCCCATATGAAATACCATTGAATATTTTCGATATACCTAACACAGTAAATAAACAACGAGCGCAACACGAACGAGGGCGATTCTTCATAGATGTATTAGATAAAATCTACTCAGGTATTGGTCCAGTTCAAAAAGAGCATATTAAGTCCGCGGTGAAACTAGCCTACAAAAAACTCGAGCTAACTAAAAAATCACCGACGCTCAAAGATGTATTTGATTGCTACAAAGAAGAGGGCCGTATCGATAGTCCATACAGCATCATGAGCGATCTTGTCGACTCGGAGTACTTCGTTGACCGGTCGGAAGAAGTAATACCGTTCAGTGAATTTTTGAGTGGTGTGGTTGTTGTTGACTTGTCGCAAATTTTAGCTGATGCAGATAAGAATATGCTCGTTGCTATATTTCTTAATTTATTTTATGAGTATATGCTTGGCGTTGAGAAAAAGCCCTTCGTAGGAACATCCCCTTCACTGCGCTTTGTGGACACCATGTTACTAGTTGATGAGGCTGATAATATAATGAAATACGAATTTGAGGTTCTTCGAAAGATACTGTTGCAGGGGCGGGAGTTTGGAGTCGGTGTCTTGCTCGCATCGCAATACTTGTCACATTTTAAAACTCGCAATCAAAATTATCTAGAGCCATTACTCACTTGGTTTATTCACAAAGTGCCAAGCATAACTGCTAGGGAGCTTGAGAGCATTGGAATTACCTCGGACCTTGAGCAAATGGCCACAAAGATACGCCGCCTTGAGTGTCATCAATGCCTTTATAAGTCTTTAGGCGTTCAAGGGGACATAATGAGGGGAACCCCGTTTTTTGAGCTCTTAGACAATTTGAGTGATAAATCTTAGTATCCGGCCCTGTCAAGGCAAAGTAGAAATGTCCGGTAGTTGGGTAAGTTAGAAATGTCCGGTTTCAATAATTTCCCCCTCCTCAACTCAGGGGCTGGCCATATGGCCA
>PR_CR_10_Liq_1_inCRDRAFT_1001933_pt1 | contig 11093 bp, 10 predicted proteins | sample PRCRCaboRojoPR_3_FD_10241 | JGI IMG/M metagenome (IMG submission 10241) | reverse complement strand
GCTCTCGCGGAACTCGGTATACTCGCTCGGGGTCATGGTGCGCAGCACGTCCCAGGCGCTGTTCAGCTGCTCGAAGATGCGCGCCACCCGCGACAGCATCTTGAAGGCCGGGCGCAGATCGTCGGCCGCGATCGCGGCGCGCGCGGCGCCCAGCTCGTGCAGCGCCAGGCGCATCCACAGTTCCGAGGTCTGGTGCTGGACGATGAACAGCATCTCGTCATGCGCGTCCGACAGCGGCGCCTGCGCCGTCAGCACCCGGTCGAGCTGCAGGTAGTCGCCATAGGACATGCGCCCGTCGAAGGCCATCTCGGCGCCCTCGCGGGCTGGATCGTAGGGCGTGCCGCTCATGTCACCGCGCTCCGCCGGTGATAGGCGGGCCTGTCCCAGGCGCCGGTCGCCATGATCCGGGCGAGGATCTCCACCGCACGGTCCACGTCGGTCGCGTCGATATAGAGCGGCGTGAAGCCGAAACGCATGATGTCGGGCGCGCGGAAATCGCCGATGACGCCCTCGGCGATCAGCGCCTGCATCGCGGCATAGCCATCGGCGAAGCGGAAACTCACCTGGCTGCCGCGCGCCGCCGCGTCCCGCGGGCTGGCCAGCGCCAGCTGCGGGCAGGTCGCCTCCACCCCGGCGATGAAGCGCTCGCACAGCGCCACCGACCGCGCCCGCAGGTCGTCGAGATCCACCGCGTCCCAGACCTTCAGCGCCTCTTCCAGCACGCTCATCTGGATCACGGGCGGCGTGCCGACCCGCATCCGCGCGACGCCCCGGGCCGGCCGGTAGGACGGGTCGAAGGCAAAGGGCGCCTCGTGGCCCAGCCAGCCCGACAGCGCCGGGCGTGCGGTCTCGGCGTGGTCGGGACGGACATAGATGAAGGCCGGCGCGCCCGGCCCGCCGTTGAGATACTTGTAGGTGCAGCCGGTGGCGAAATCCGCCCCCGTGCCCTTCAGGTCGACCGGCAGCGCGCCCGCGGAATGCGCCAGGTCCCAGAGCGCCAGCGCCCCGGCGGCATGCGCGGTCTCGGTGATCGCGGCCATGTCGTGCATCCGCCCGGTGCGGTAGTCGACATGGGTCAGCATGACGGCCGCGACCTCCTCGGTGATATGCGCGGCGACGTCGTCGGGCGCCACGACGCGCAGTTCGTAATCGGCGCCCAGCGTCTCCAGCAGCCCCTCGGCCATGTAGAGATCGGTCGGGAAATTGCCGCTGTCCGAGAGCACCACGCGGCGGTCCGGCCGCATCTCCAGCGCGCTCGCCAGCGCCTGGTAGACCTTGATCGACAGCGTGTCGCCCATCACCACCGTGCCCGGATCGGCCCCGATGAGCCGCGCCACCCGGTCGCCCACCCGCGCCGGCTGGTCCATCCAGCCCGCCTTGTTCCACGCGGTGATCAGCATCTCGCCCCATTCCGCGGCGATCACCTCCTGCGCGCGTTCGGCCGCGCCCAGGGGCAGCGGGCCGAGCGAGTTGCCGTCCAGGTAGATCACTCCCTCGGGCAGGTGGAACCGCGCCTTGGTGGCCGCGAAATCGGTCATGCGTCGTCCTCTCTCAGCCGGAACCGCTGGATCTTGCCGGTCTGCGTCTTGGGCAAAGCCGCTGCGAAGACGATCCGGCGGGGGTATTTGTAGGGCGCGATGGTGGCTTTCACATGCTCCTGCAGGCGCAGCACCGTCGCCGCGTCCGGCGCGACGCCCTCGGACAGCACGACATGGGCCTCGACGATCTGCCCGCGGTCCGGATCGGGCGCGCCCACGACGGCGCATTCCAGAACCGCCTCGTGTGCCAGCAGCGCCGCCTCCACCTCGGGGCCGGCGATGTTGTACCCCGAGCTCTGGATCATGTCGTCGTTCCGCGCGGCGAAGTGGAAATAGCCCTCCGCGTCCTGGCGGAAGGAATCGCCGGTTATGTTCCAGCCGTCCCGCACGTAGTGACGCTGGCGGGGATCGGCGAGGTAGCGGCACCCGGTCGGCCCGCGCACCGCCAGCCGGCCGACCTCGCCGCGCGGCAGTTCCGCCATTTGGTCGTCCACGATCTTCGCCTCGTAGCCGGTCACCGGTCTGCCGGTGCAGGCCGGGTGGCTGTCGCCGAACCGGTTCGAGATGAAGATATGCAGCATCTCCGTCGCCCCGATCCCGTCGAGCATCGGCTTGCCGGTCTTCTCCATCCACTCCTCGTAGACCGGCGCCGGCAGCGTCTCGCCGGCCGAGACCGCGGCGCGCAGGCTCGAGAGATCCGCGCCCTCCTCCATCGCCTTCAGCATCACCCGGTAGGCCGTCGGCGCGGTGAAGCAGACCGTGGCGCCGTGCTCCTCGATGATCTCGATCAGGTTCGGCGGCGAGGCGTTCTCCAAGAGCGCGGCCGACGCGCCGAAGCGCAGCGGGAAGACGGCCAGCCCGCCCAGGCCGAAGGTGAAGGCCAGCGGCGGCGAGCCCACGAACACGTCCTCCGGCGTGACGCCGAGAACCTCCTTGGCATAACCGTCCGCGATGATCAGGATGTCGCGGTGGAAATGCATCGTCGCCTTGGGCGCGCCCGTCGTCCCGCTGGTGAAGCCCAGCAGCGCCACGTCGTCGCGCCCGGTTTCGACCGCGTCGAAGGTCACCGGCTTGGCGAGCGCGGCACGGTCCAGCTCGGCATCGTGGTTCGCGGTGCCGTCGAAGCCCACGACCTGCTCGAGAAACCGACTCGCCTTGGCGCAGGCCACCATGTCCTCCATCAGGCGCGTGTCACAAAGCGCCAGCCCGATCTCGGCCTTGTCGACGATCTGGCCCAGCTCACCGGCCCTGAGCAGCGGCATCGTGTTCACCACCACCGCGCCGGCCTTCGTCGCGGCGAGCCATGCCGCGACCATCGCGGGGTTGTTCGCCGATCGGATCAGAACGCGATTCCCGGGCCTTACGCCATAATCCTCAACCAGCACATGGGCGATGCGGCTGGTCCAGTCGGCCAGTTCCTTGTAGGTCCGCCGCCGCCCGTTGCCGATCAGCGCCGTGCGGTCGCCGAACCCCTTTTCCACCATGCGGTCGGTCAGTTCCACCGCCGCGTTCAGGCGCTCGGGATAGTCGAACCCGTCCAACAGCAGGTCCGGCCAGTCCGCCATCGGCGGCAGGTTGTCCCGCGCGAAGCTGTCCAGATGCGCGCTCGGCCCCAGCATGTCAGGTGCCTCCCTTTCCCTCCGCCAGGGCCTGCCTGGCGATGATGACTTTCTGCACGTCCGACGCCCCCTCGTAGATCCGGAGCGCCCGGATCTCGCGGTAGAGCCGTTCCACCACATGCCCGCGCCGCACCCCGTCGCCGCCATGGATCTGGACCGCCGCGTCGATCACCCGCTGCGCGGCCTCGGTGGCGTAAAGCTTCGCCATCGCCGCCTCGCGGCTCACCCGCGCCGCGCCCATGTCCTTGGTCCAGGCCGCCCGGTAGACGAGCAGCGCCGCCGCATCGACCTCGAGCGCCATGTCGGCGAGATGGCCCTGAACCATCTGCAGCTCGAACAACGGCGCGCCGAAAAGCTCGCGCGCCGAAGCCCTTGAGAGCGCCTCCTCAAGCGCCCGCCGCGCGAAGCCGAGCGCCGCCGCTCCCACCGTGGCACGGAAGACGTCGAGCACCGACATCGCGATCCGGAACCCGTCCCCGGGCGCGCCGATCAGCGCCGCCGCCGGCACCCGGCAGCCATCGAAGCGCAGCCGTCCCAGCGGGTGCGGCGCCACGGTCTCCAGGCGCTCGGCCACCTCGAGCCCCGGCGTGTCCGCCGGAACCAGGAAGGCCGAGAGCCCCCTGGCGCCCGGGGCTTCGCCGGTGCGGGCGAAAACGGTGTAAAGATCGGCGATACCACCGTTGGAAATCCACGTCTTTTCACCGTCGAGCACGTAGCCCTCGCCGTCGCGTGCGGCGCGCGTCGCGATATGCGCCACGTCGGAGCCCGATTGCGGTTCGGTCAGCGCAAAGGCCGCAATCGCGCGCCCGGCCCGCGTCTCCGCCAGCCGGGACCTCTGCGCCGGGCTTCCGAACAACGACACCGCCCCCATGCCCAGCCCCTGCATGGCAAAGGCGAAATCGGCCAGCCCGTCATGGCGCGCCAGCGTCTCCCGGATCAGGCAGAGCGTGCGGACGTCGAGCGGCGTCTCCGGCGCGGCCGGATCGATCGCGGAATGCGCCAGCCAGCCCTCGGCGCCGAGGCGCGCCACGAGATCGCGGCAGGTCGCGTCCACGTCGCCGTGGTCGAGCCCCGACAGCGCCGGCCCCGCCCAGGCGTCCAGCGCTTCCGCCAGCGCGCGGTGACGCGGCGCGAAAAAGGGCCAGCCCAGAAAGCTCCGGTCCGCCATGTCACGCGCCTCCCTGCATCCAAGTGGCCCAAATATCCCCGCCGGAGGCACCCGCCGCCACCAGCGGCGCCGCCGCCCGATATGGCCGCAGCGTCATCTCAATCCCCCTCGAAGACCGGGTTCCGCTTTGCCACGAAGGCGTCGTAGGCGCGGCGGAAGTCCTGGGTCTGCATGCAGATCGCCTGCGCCTGCGCCTCGGCCTCGATCGCCTGGTCCAGCCCCATGTTCCATTCCTGGTTCAGCTGGGTCTTGGTCATCATATGTGCGAAACCCGGACCCTCCGCGATCTGGCGCGCCAGCCCGAGCGCCGCGGCCTCGAGATCGTCCGGCGCCACGACGCGGTTGTAGAATCCCCAGCGCTCGCCCTCCTCGGCGCTCATCGCGCGCCCGGTATAGAGCAGCTCCGCCGCGCGTCCCTGGCCGATGAGCCGCGGCAGGATCGCGCACGCCCCCATGTCGCAGCCCGCGAGACCCACGCGCGTGAACAGGAAGGCCGTCTTCGCCGCGGGCGTCGCCAGCCGCAGGTCCGCGGCCATCGCCATGATCGCGCCGGCGCCGGCACAGACCCCGTCGACGGCGGCGATGACGGGCTTGTGGCAGTTCTGCATGGCCCGGACCAGGTCGCCGGTCATCCGGGTGAAGATCAGGAGCCCCTTCATGTCCATGTCGGTCAGCGGCCCGATGATGTCGTGCACGTCGCCGCCGGAGCTGAAATTGCCGCCGTTCGGCGTGATGACGACTGCGCGGATGTTGTCGTCGTAGCGCAGATCCCGGAACCAGTCGCGGAGTTCCGCGTAACTCTCGAAGGTAAAGGGATTTTTTCGCTCCGGCCGGTCATGGCTGATCACCGCTATGCCATCCTCGAACCGGGCCCGGAAATGTGCGGGGCTGTGTTTCGTCATGTCCATCAGATCTCCTCCGCGACACCGTCCGGATGCGCGATCCGCGCCAGCAGTGCCGTCATTTCCGCCGTCTCGCCGCGGTCGAGCCCGCCGAGCAGCCGGTCCACCCAGGCCTCGTGTGCCGCGGCCAGGGTCTCGAACCGGGTCCGCCCCGCGGCCGTCAGGCGGACACGGGTCGCCCGGCGGTCGCCCTCGACGGCCACGCGTTCCACCATGCCCTCGTCCACGAGCCGGTCCACGATCCCGGTCACATTGCCGTTCGATACTTTCAGAACGCCGGACAACTCGCTCATCTTCATGCCCTTTTCTGACCTGTGCAGCGCCGCCATCACGTCGAAACGCGGCAGGGTCGAGCCGAACTCGGCGCGCAGCCGCTCGCGCAGCTCGGCCTCCACCAGGCGCGACACCTTCAGGATCCGCAGCCAGAGCCGCAGGCGCCCCTTCGAGGGTGCGTCGGCCGGTGCCGGTCGCATCTCCGCGGTCATGTCTCGCCTCCCGAAATGGCGATGGCCTGCCCGTTCACCGACCGCGCCCCGTCCGAGCAGAGCCACAGCACCGCCTCGGCGACCTCGTCCGGGGCGATGAACCGGCGCTGGGGATTGTCGGCGACCAGGACCTTTTCCGCCTCTCCCCGGCTGCGCCCGGTCGTGGCCATGATCGTCTCGATCGACCGCTCCAGAAGCGGCGTGTCGGTGAATCCCGGGCAAAGGGCATTCACGGTGATCCCGGTGCGCGCCAGTTCCTGCGACAGCGCCCGGGTCAGCCCGACGGCCGCATGCTTGGCCGCGACATAGCCGCTGACATAGGGATATCCCCTCAGCCCGGCCATCGAGGCCACGGCGATCAACCGGCCCCAGCCGGCATCGGTCATTGCCGGCAGACCGGCCTGCCAGAGATTGAACACCCCGGTCAGGTTGACCTCCATCATCGCCCGCAGGTCCCCGGCGGTCATCTTCGCGAAGGGCTTGCTGTCGGCGGCACCGGCATTCGCCACGAGGATCGTTGCCGGGCCGAAGCGCCGCGCGGCGGCCTCGAGCATGGCGGTAACGGCATCCGGATCGGTCACGTCGCAGGGGATGCCGGCGATCTCGTCATGGGCGGCGGCGATCTCGTCGAGCGGCGCCGCGCGGCGCCCGGTCACGGTCACCCGCGCCCCGGCGCCGGCCAGCGCCCGCGCGATGGCCGCGCCGACGCCCGTACCCCCGCCGGTGACGACGGCGTGATGCCCCGCGACGCTCATACCTTCAGCACCTGTGTCTCGGCCTCGCGGTCCGCCAGCCGCCAGAGCTGGTCACGCCCGGCGAGATAGGGATCCGGCCAGCTTGCATGCCGGTCGCCGATGGCCGCCCCGGCATGAAGCGTCCAGTAGGGATCGGCCAGGTGCGGGCGCGCGAGGCAGACGAGATCCGCGCGCCCGGCCATCAGGATCGAGTTGACGTGATCGGCCTCGTAGATGTTGCCGACCGCCATGGTGGCGAGCCCCGCCTCGTTCCGGATCCGGTCGGAGAAGGGCGTCTGGAACATCCGCCCGTAGACCGGCCGGGCCTCAATCGAGGTCTGGCCGGCGGACACGTCGATGACGTCGGCCCCCGCTGCATGGAACATCCGCGCGATTTCCACGGCTGCTTCAGGCGTTACGCCATGATCTTCAACCCAGTCACTCGCCGAGATCCGCACCGATATTGGCCGGTCCGCGGGCCAGGCCGCGCGCATCGCGGCGAACACCTCCAGCGGGTAGCGCATCCGGTTTTCGAGGCTGCCACCATAGGCATCGCCGCGGATGTTGGAGAGCGGCGAGATGAACGACGAGATCAGGTAGCCATGGGCCGCGTGCAACTCGATCATGTCGAACCCGGCGCGCGCCGCCATCTCCACGGAGGCGACGAACTCGTCGCGCACCCGGTCCATGTCGGCGCGATCCATTTCCCTCGGCACGGCGTTGCGCGGCGACCAGGGAATCGGGGACGCCGACAGGATCGGCCAGTTTCCGTCCGCGAGCGGCGCGTCCATCTCCTCCCAGCCCAGCTGGGTGGAACCCTTGCGCCCCGAATGGCCGATCTGGCAGCAGATCTTCGCATCGCTCTCGGCATGGACGAAATCGACGATCCGGCGCCAGGCCTGCTCCTGCGCGGGGTCGTAGAGCCCGGGACAGCCCGGCGTGATCCGTCCCTCGGGGCTGACGCAGGTCATTTCCGTGTAGACGAGTCCCGCGCCCCCCTTGGCGCGTTCGCCCAGATGCACGAGGTGCCAGTCGGTCGGGCAGCCGTCGACCGCCTTGTACTGCGCCATGGGCGAGACCACGACACGGTTCTTCAGCACCATTCCGCGCAGCTCGTAGGGGGCGAACATCGGCGCGCGCAACGGCGCGTCCGCCGGCCGGCCGGCGCGGGTCTGGAACCAGCGCTCCGCGCCTTCCAGCCAGTCGGGATCACGCAGGCGCAGGTTCTCGTGGCTGATCCGCTGGCTGCGGGTCAGGAGCGAGTAGTTGAACTGCACGATGTCGAGATCGAGGTAGCGCTCCACCTCCTCGAACCATTCAAGCGAGTTGCGCGCCGCCGATTGCAGGCGCAGCACCTCGAGCCGGCGCTCGTCCTGGTACTTGGCGAAGGCGGCGTCGCGGTCGGGCTCGCTGTGCAGGTAATCGGCAAGCGCGATGGCGCTCTCGACCGCGAGCTTGGTGCCCGAGCCGATCGAGAAATGCGCCGTCGCCGCCGCGTCGCCCATCAGCACGATGTTCTGGTGATACCATTTCTCGCAGAGGACGCGGGGGAAGTTGAGCCAGGCCGAACCCCGGATATGGCGCGCGTTCGACATCAGCCGATGCCCGCCCAGGTGATCCTTGAAGATCCGCTCGCAGGCGGCGATCGACTCGTCCTGGCTCATCGCGCCGAAGCCATAGGCCTCCCAGGTCTGCTCGGAGCACTCGACGATGAAGGTCGCCGTGTCGTCGTCGAACTGGTAGGCGTGGGCCCAGACCCAGCCATGGTCCGTCTTCTCGAAGATGAAGGTGAAGGCGTCGTCGAATTTCTGGTGCGTGCCGAGCCAGACGAACTTGCATTTCCGCGTCTCGATATCGGGGCGGAAGGTATCGGCGTAGTCCTTCCGGGTCCGGGAGTTGAGCCCGTCGGCGGCCACCACCAGGTCGTAGTCGCGCGCATAGGCCGCGGCGCTCTCGACCTCGGTCTCGAAGCGCAGCTCGATGCCCAGCTCGCGGGCGCGCTGCTGCAACAGGATCAGCAGCTGCTTGCGCCCGATGCCGCAGAAACCATGACCGGTGGAGGTCACCCGCTCCTGCCCGCGGATCACGGCGATATCGTCCCAATAGGCGAAATGGGCGCGGATCGCCTCGGCGCTGACGGGATCGTTGGCGGCCAGGTTGTCGAGCGTCTCGTCCGAGAGGACGACCCCCCAGCCGAAGGTGTCGTCGGGCCTGTTGCGTTCGATCACGGTGATCTCGTGCGCGGGATCGCGCAGCTTCATCGAGATCGCGAAGTAAAGCCCGGCGGGACCACCGCCAAGACAGGCCACTCTCATGCTGATCCTCCCCGGCATGCTTGCCCGGATCGAGGCTAGGCCGACTCACGGCACCTTTTCAAGCATGAATATTTCATCCCTAAAATAAATGTCCCGGGGCTTGTTGCCGCCGGCGACAGCGGGCAGTCTGCATCCATCGCCCGCAACAGGGAAACCCGAGATGATCAGCGACTGGGACGATGCCTACGCGAATGCCGACCACATTCCCGGTGCGGCCGACTATCCGGATCGCTGGGAAAAGGCCGCCGCGGCCTTCCGCGCCGCCCACCGGCGCGCCGACCTCGACATCGCCTATGGCGACGGGGCGCGCCGGCGGCTCGACCTGTTCCATCCGGACGGCACGGCGCGCGGGCTCGCGGTCTTCGTGCATGGCGGCTACTGGAAGGCGTTCGACAAGTCGCGCTGGTCGCACCTGGCGGCCGGGGCGGTGGCCCGGGGCTGGGCGGTCTGCCTGCCCTCCTACACCCTTGCCCCCGACGCCCGCATCGCCGAGATCACGGCCGATATCGGCGATGCCATCGCCTGTGCCGCGGCGCGCGTGGCCGGACCGATACGGCTCGCGGGGCATTCCGCGGGCGGGCATCTCGTCAGCCGCATGGTCTGCACCGACTCCCCCCTGCCCGAGCCCGTGCAGCAGCGCGTCGCGCATGTGCTCTCGATCAGCGGGGTGCACGACCTGCGCCCNCTNNTGCGCACGGCGATGAACGCGACGCTGCGCATGGATGCCGAGGAAGCCCGCAGCGAAAGNCCNGCCTTGCTGGTGCCGCGCACGGGCACCCGGCTTACGGCCTGGGTCGGCGCCGACGAGCGCCCCGAGTTCCTGCGCCAGAACGACCTGCTGGCCAATATCTGGACCGGGCTCGGGGCCGATACATGGGCCGTGCACGATGTCGGGCGCCACCATTTCGACGTNATCGCGGGGCTCGAACAGCCGGCATCGGCGCTGACCGGCGCGTTTCTCGGTGAGGACTAGGCCGGGCGCGCCAGCNTCNCGGCAGCGTGGCGGGCGATCATCGCCTCCTCGTCGGTGGGGATCACGCGCACCCGCACCCGGCTGTCATCGGTCGAGACCAGGCCCGGCGCGGCGGCGTTCCGCGTCTCGTCCAGCACCAGGCCCAGCCAATCCATCCCTTCGCAGATGCGGGTCCGGACCCGGGCTGCGTTCTCTCCGATCCCGCCGGTGAAGACCAGCGTGTCCAGCCCGTCGAGAATCGCCGCCATCGCGCCCAGCTCGCGCCGGACGCGGTGGGTGAAATAGGCGATGGCGCGGTGCGCCTCGGGATCTTGCGCGCTTTCCAGCGTCCGCATGTCGTGGCTGAGGCCAGAGAGCCCCTTGAGACCCGACTCGCGATAAAGCAGCGTTTCGATCTCGGCCGCCGTCATGGCCTTCTCGGCCATGAGGTAGAGCACCACCCCCGGGTCGAGCTGGCCGCAGCGCGTCCCCATCGGCAACCCGTCAAGCGCCGTGAAGCCCATGGTGGAGCCGACGCTGCGCCCGCCCTTGAGCGCGCACATCGACGCCCCGTTGCCGAGATGCGCGATCACCACGCGGCCGGCGGCCTCTCCCGGGGCGATCGCGGCCAGCTTGCCCGCGACGTACTCATAGGACAGCCCGTGAAAGCCGTAGCGGCGGACCCCGGCGTCGTAGAACCGTTGCGGCAAGGCGTAGGTGTCGGCCACCCAGGGGTGGCTGCGATGGAAGGCGGTATCGAAACAGGCTATCTGCACCGCCTCCGGGAACGCCCCGCGGGCCGCGCACACGCCGGCCAGGTTATGCGGCTGGTGCAGCGGCGCGAGCGGCACCAGCCGGTCGAGCGCAGCGATGGCGGCGGCGTCCAGCACCAGCGGCGCGGCGTGGTCCGGGCCGCCATGGACCACGCGGTGCCCGACCGCCCCGATCCGCGCGTCCGGCGCCGCGTCGTCGAGCAGCGCGAGGATCACCGAAAGCGCCGTGTCGTGATCGCACGCATCCGCGGCCGAGAGATCCCGCGCGGCGATCTCCCTGCGGCCCGCGCGGGCCTCCAGCCGGGGCTGCGCCCCCAGCCCCTCGACCTGTCCGCGCAGCCGCTCCGCCGGGCCGTCGGCGTCCCGGGCGAAAAGCGCGAACTTGATCGAGGACGACCCGGCGTTGAGCGTCAGGATATGGTCCATGTCACGCCTCCGGCACCGACGCCGGCACGCCGTTACGCTTCCAGTGCTGGTAGAGCGCCGCGATCGCGCAGGAGGTCAAGCGCGATTCGTCATCATCGGCCCGGCTTGTCAGGATCACCGGCACCTTCGCCCCCAGCGCGACGCCCGCGCTCTCGGCATGGGCGATGAAGGTCAGTTCCTT
>PR_CR_10_Liq_1_inCRDRAFT_1001932_pt1 | contig 11096 bp, 9 predicted proteins | sample PRCRCaboRojoPR_3_FD_10241 | JGI IMG/M metagenome (IMG submission 10241) | reverse complement strand
TGCAATAGAAATGTTATCAAATTGGTACAATTTAAGACAAAAAGGAAAACCAATAGAAGCCTTTACTGAGTTTTTACAGCAATCAGAAAACAGCGAAGTAGACAAGATCCTTGTAATGGCTTCGAAAATGCTGACAGCTAACTACTTAATTCAAAACCAAGAAAAAGAGTCAATAGCTCCTTACTTGTTCGAAGGATTAGACAAGATAATACTAGAAATACTAGAAGAAGGCAAAGAAGCAGGAGAAATAGCTCTGTTAGTTTTTCCTTTGGCTTTAGGCATACAAGTTGTTCAGTACAACTTCTTCGAAGACATTAAAGTATTTGAGTTCCCTCATGAACCTGAAAGTGCTGCTTTTGTAGTCCCCATTATTTCTAAAAGAGGAGGTCACTACGATATTCTTTGCAACAAGCAATTTATCGAAAACGTTCAGTACAACTTCGAAACCCACGAGTACCACTTCGCTTCACGGTTACTAGATTGAGTAAACTACTCACCAGAGTTTTTGCATCTCAACTTACTTCAGCAAAGGCATTCCTGACAGAAAAAGTTGCTTGAGTGGGCACCTTCTATCAAGTATCCACACAGCTGATCCTTGTCTCCTAGCAATTTTTGATTACTCAGTAGCATCTAACTAATTAGATAACTAAGCAGTTTTGTTCTAGAACTTAGATAATGGAGCCTAGCTTGATAGTAAGTGGAAGCATCGACACCACTGTTAGAGTTTGGAGGTCTCCTAAGAAACTATGCACCTTTAAGAATGCAGGCAACCTCAGGTCTCTTTTGGAAGTGCTTAAGTTTTTAAGCCGAAAAGAGGTTATTGCAGTTGGAAGGGTCAGCAAAAAGTTTTATGAAGCTTCTTTTCACTATGAAGTACAGCCTACTTCCAGACATCAAGAAGTCCTTAAAGGCCACACTGGAGGAGTGCTGTCAGTAGCTAGTTCAGGGGAGCTCTTGGTATCTAGCAGTGTAGACTTCACTATTCGAGTTTGGAATCTGTTCACTGGACAACAAACTCAGGTACTAGAAGGCCACAGCGACATGGTGCTTTCAGTAGCCATTTCTAGCAAAACTGAGTTCATTGTTTCAGGAAGCGCAGACGAGACTATTAAAGTTTGGAGCCTTGCTTCCGGAAAGCAAACTCTGGTTTTAAATGGCCACAGTGATTGCGTCAGTTCAGTAGTTATTTCTAGTGGGGACGAGTTTTTGGTTTCAGGAAGTTTTGATGCTACACTTAGAGTGTGGAATCTAGTTTCTGGAAAGCAAACTAGAATTTTGAGAGGTCATGAAGGTGATGTTACTTCAGTGGCTGTTTCTAGTAGAGATGAGTTTGTGGTTTCAGGAAGCATGGACAAAACAGTTAGGGTGTGGAGCTTAGTTTCTAGTGGACAGACTTTAGTGTTAAAAGGTCACACTGATTGGGTTAACTCCGTGGCTGTTTCTAGTAGGGATGAGTTTGTAGTTTCAGGAAGTGGAGACAACACAGTTAAACTGTGGAACTTAGCTTCTGGAAAGGTAACTAGAGTTTTTAGGGGACACACTGGAGGAGTGCTTTCAGTTAGTGTATCCGGCAAGTACGTTGTGTCTGGCGGTGGCATTGGAGACCACTCAATCAGAGTTTGGAACATTGAAACAGGTGAACAAACTCAAGTATTGCAAGGGCATACTGATCACATTCAGTCAGTTAAGTTTATAAGATGAATCTAGTTTACTTAATACCTAGATGTCCGTATTTATGAATAGAAAGGTCAAGTCTTTGTTTTCTATTTAAGGTACTTTTAGGTACCAACCACCACAACTTGCCAGCAAGAACTACTTTAGAAATCACTGACTAAGTTTTTTTAAATCAATTAGTTATTTTTCTATCAAAAACTTTGTTGACTGGGTTTACAGAAGAAGAAACTGTAAAAAACTCAAAAGTCCCGCAACAAAGTCACTACTGCCTGTATTCTTAAAAGGCCTAAGGGCTCGATAACATAAAATTCAATTCAATTAGTTATTTTTCTGCTAATTTTAACTACTTGGGTTCTGTTGATCACTGCGATTTCTTGTAGATTGGCTACTCCTTCTTTCCTAGCAAAAAACACTATGCATACTGCTGCTTCAGTGGTGCTGGCCAATAGTTGTTTTGTCTTTTCTAGGTTTGGCCTCACTGCACAAGTAAACAAGCCGTATGCTAGTATTATTGCTTCATTTGCACCAGTTTGGACTATGAAGTAGCTACAATAAAGCAAAGTACCAGTCCAGCTGATGCATAGTTGACAATCTCCAGTGTTTCGGCCTCTGGAAAGTCAGGTAACTGGATCAAAGATGCAATTGTTAAGTCCAAGTAGCATTGAATCCAGCATCTGATGAATACGTTGTATCTGTATTCCTTCAACCATTTTTGGAGTCTTTTCTCAACACAGCTGAGCAAAGCATGCTAAATTGGTAGCGGTATTTAGCATGCGATTACTTATTCTGGCTAAAAGCTGTTTCCAGTTTTAAACGGAACACCAATGGTCTGAATCTGTCTTATTGCTCCATTTGGTGAGCCTAGCTGGATAAAAGTCTATGCACATGCCTTGGGCCAAGGACCCAGAGGCAACCTGTGAAGCTATTCAACTTTGCTCCACAACTGTGCACTACGACTCAAATCAAAAACAACTTAACCATAATTACTAACTTAATTCAAACTTAAGAAGAAACATTTAACTTTCAAACCCTGTCTGTTCACAGAGTTCTTATCACCGCCAATAAACTTAATATGGACCAAGATCGAAGTTACTTAAACTACTTAATAGCTGAAAACGAAGCTTTAAAGTCAGCTAACGAAAAATGCATATCATGCATTTCACGCATAGAAAAAAAACTAAACTTAATCAATAATAAACTCGACTCACGACAAAAAGTCAGTTCTCCCAAAAGCGCAATAGAAACTAGAAACTCCCATAAAAAGAACACCAACATCAAAAGCATCCTAGACAACTTAGAAGAGCTCAAGAACCTCCTCTGCAGTTCCAAAACATACAAACAAACTCCCTACGAACAGCTAACAGAGTCCCACTACTCCCAACAAAACATAATCGCCACTCTCAAAAACCAACTACTCGAAAAAGAAGCTGAACTCAAAGAAATAAAAGCTTTATTTGAAAAAACCACCGAAGTGCCTTACCAAACTTACATGAAGAAATGCTCGTCCCCAAAACAACCCAGAAGGAGACAACTCAGTCCTAAACTCGAATACACTCAGTCACTTTACATTCCAAGCTTTCTCAGAAAAAAGCTTTAACTTATAATACTTGCTTTCTTACGTGAGCGTTTAAAAAGATTACAAGAGAAGCTAGTTTGAAAGTGCACAAGTTAGGCACTACAAATTCAGCCTCTGAGTTGGCGGTTCGCTTAAGTTCTAAGTAGTCTTTGTCACTTATGGTGAAGTGGCCTATTAAGTTCTGTGAGCTTGAGTTCTTAAAGATCACTTCAAACTTCCAGCCTAAGTCACTGGTATGCGAGTAGTGCAAAAATAACTGACTTATAGTTTTGCCGCGGACAGCAAACGCTAGGTTAGTGATTACTTGCTTTTGCAACAAGAACTTCAAACTGATATCCCCTGCGATTTCTTGAGAAACTTCACTGGATAGTTCGTTTACCTGTTGTTTCTGTATTAAGTACTGGTGTTTTTTCTTTAGTTTGAAAAAAGCCATTTTGTTGAGTTCTTTCTTAGAAGGTTTAAGGTTAGTTTTGAACTCAGTGATGTTTTCTAGAACCATTTGGAGTTCTTGTTGCTTTAGTTGAGTGGTCTCTAAGTACTTATGATGCTCTAGCTGGATTTGGTGGATTCCATCCCAAAGTCTGTTGAAGTAGTTTTTAAAGTTGTGTCTTTTCCTGAGCCGGTTTGACATGCCCAGCAGTAGGTTTTCAAGGTTGTAGTCAATAGCAATCATTTCTTGGAGTTTTTCATCAGCCATTCTGATGTCGAAGAGCACTTTGTAGTTGGGCGAAATACTCTAAGTAGTTCTTACACTTAGTAACTTCTCAACTACTTTTCTGAGGTTTTCAGAAAACTCAGTTAAGTTGTTTGCAGAGAACTTAGGAATACTTCTGCAGGCATTTTCAATTGGAACTAGCGAGTTGTCTTCTTCGGTTGTTTGGTAAGTTTTGAATAGTTGCTCAGTGTTGGTTTTGACTGCTAAGTTGGCTTCCATTGGGATTCCACAGACTCCACAAACCTTAGCTTGCTTGTCGAATAAAAACTTAGAGCTAACCTTAAAGTTCAACTTGTAGTTCTCAAGAGTGGACCCTGCGTTGACTCCAACAGGTCCTACTTTTTCAATTAGTTGTGAAACTTGTTGGCTCTCTTGGAATGCTTTAACGTGGCTTTTGTACTTAACAATGATTGCCAGGAGTTTAAGTAGGTCGTTCACTGGGAACTGAATAAACACACTGTCTAGTATGAAATGAGAAGAAAAAGTAGATATAAGTAAGTCAACTTCCAAGGTGTCCTCTATTTCAATGCAAGCTGAAATGGTGTTTTGGAGTTGCTCATGACTGTTGCTGATGAAAATGTTAAGTTCTTCGTAGTGGTTTCCTGAGTAAGACGAGTTTTCAAACACTTTTTTAAGGATGTCTGTGATGTTCAGTAGAGTTTTGGAGTGCTGAGTATTGATTCCTTCAGCTTCAGGGGTTTGAATGATAGGAACTAGTAACTGGTTAAAAAGTAGTTTCATAATGGCTTTGTTGAGTTTGGAGTCTGACTTTTCAGAAGTACTCCAAACTTTTTCCATCATTTTGGAATAAGCGTGCTTCATAAGGAGTTTTATGTGGTAAGGAAGCATTCCAGGCAAGGCCTTGAAGCTTTCAATAAACAAACTAGCTGCTTTGATCATGTACAGCAAGTTTTGAGTGAACCTTTCCCTAATTTTAGGGTCACTCATAAGGGACTCAATGCTTTTTTGACTGGTGTTGGAAAACACAGCTCTAGGGTCTACAGAAAAGTACTCTTCACCTGTGAATTTAATCATTTCTACAGCTTCGTTAATTGGTTTTTCAAGGATCTTTCTAAACAAGTTGCCTCCGAATTCTTTAGTGAAAAAGGTTTTCAAAAACAAAGCCGAAGGCGAAAGTGAGCTTTCAAAAACGTCTTGGATGTTTTTAGCTGAGTTGACTTCTCCGGCAATGACTTCTTTGCACAGACTCAAAAACACCAAGGAGTCCTTTTTGGTGTTTTGGTAGAAGTTAATGTTTGAAAACATAATTTGGATGCACCTAACTAAAGTTGTTAGTTCGTAAGAGTCTTTTTTCTTGATAGTGTACTTTATTAGCTCTGAAAAGAAACATGGCTGTTCTCTTAAACACACTATAAGTGACTCTAGTTCTCTGAAGTTAGAGGCTATTTGCTTAGGTATGTGGACGTCAATGTAGTCTTTAGCAGGTAACTTTAACTCAAAGGTTCTTTGGAGTATTTTGCTTTCGATTTGGTTCATCAAAGTTAAGCAGTTGATTTCTTCTTGTTTGCAGTTTTGAATGTTACTTAGTAGTGTTTCGAGTTGCTTAGCTATTTGTTTTTGCTTGTTGATAAGTTCTTGATGGAAGCACTCAGAGTCTTCGGACTGCAGCACTACTATTAAGTCTTTGAGTCTAGAAATAACTACTCCGTTTTCAACCTGTGAAATAACTAAGTCCTTCATGTTGAGTTCGTCAGCCACTGTTAAAAACTGGTTTGAGTCTTCGTAAGAACTCCAGTGGTTCTTCAGTAAACTAGGCACTAAAACGTTTTTTGTGCTTCCAAATCCTAAACGTCCTCCACTTCCACAGCCCCAACTGTAAACTTCACCTGTTTTGGTAACTGCTAAGTTGTGGTTCATTCTTGTGCTTACTTGCGCTAAGTTGCGTGGCAGATTTAGTTTTTTTGGAGTTAAGTTGTCTTCACTTTCAGTGTTGTTTCCTAGCTTCCCGTACTTATTGAACCCCCAAATATAGGTGTCTCCATCTTCAGAAACAGCTAAGGAGTGTTCTTCACCTGCACTGACTAAACTGAACTTCTTTTTGGAAAGCTGAATGATTTCTTTAGGTTCGTTTTGGTCTTCACGAGAGCAGATCATTTCTTTCCTGCCAGTTCCTAAAAGACTTCCTGAGTCGTCTATGAACAGTGTGTGGAATGCTCCACAAGAAACTTCTTGGTAGAGTCTCAGGTACTTGCTGTGGATTTGCACAGGGTAGTAAACGTTATCGGTGCTTCCGTAGCCAAGTCTTCCGTAGTACCCTCCTCCCCACACAAAAACTATACCTTCTTGGCTTAAAGCTGCTGAGTGGTTCATCCCTGCAGAGATCTTTTTAATGCTCATAAGCTCAGTTATTTGCTTTGGAAACAACTGGTTCTGAGTGCTGCCTTGTCCCAAGCACCCTTTGTCTGCGTTTCCGAAGCTGTGAACTTCGCCCAAGTCAGTTAGCACCAAAGAAAAGTCTTCTCCACAAGCCCCCATCACACAGAACTTGTCACGCAGCATTTCTACTAGCTTGGGAAAGTAACTTTGATGGATAAAGCCTACTCCAAGTTGTCCGTGCCTTCCTCTTCCCCAAGTGTACACTTCGCCTTTACTTGTAGTTACTAGTGTATGTTGCGACCCACAAGCAATATTGGTTACTATTGAGTTTTTAAATGCATGACTGACTACTGGATTAACTACTTCTTCTATTTCTTGGCCAATTCCTAAAGCTCCAGTGCGGTTTCCACCCCAAACCCAAACACTGCCTCCTCCTGTAAGTGCTACTGAGTGCTGTGCACCACACTCCACCCTAACTACTTTCCAAGGGTCCTTTTTCACCTGGGGGTTCACTTTAGGTTTGCTTCCAGTTATTTTAGCGATTTTTTCCACAACTCTGACTCCTCCAGTTACTCCGTAGATTCCAGAGTTTATCTTGCAAGGAAAGGCCTGATCCTCCCTTACCGAGGATCCCAAACCTAACCGGCCGTGTCCATGGTACCCCCAAGAGTAAACTTCTCCTACCGATGTAATTGCTATAGAATGGAAGTTTCCCACAGCAACTTGCGTAACTCTTTTTCCTTGAAAAAAACTCACTTGCAAAGGAGTAAGCATAGTTTGTATGTCTTTGATGTCAAAAAGACCTGTTACTCCGTAGTTACCTGCTCCCCAAGAGTAAACTTCACCTTGTATTGAAAGAGCAAGGTTGTGTCTGAACCCACACGCCAGCATATAAATTCTTTTTCCTTGCAAAGTGATTATTACTGCTGGAGTATAAGTGTCCTTTTCAATTCCGTGACCCAGTCTTCCAAACGACCCAGCTCCCCATGTGTATACTTCCCCTTCAGAAGTCACGCACCCCGAGTGCCCTTCTCCACAGGCTATGTTCAAAACTCTTTGGTTCTTCAAAGCTTCAACCAGCTTAGGAACAACACACCCTGAGGTGTCTCCGTGGCCTAAGCGTCCGTTGGCTCCGTTTCCCCAACTGAACACCCTGAACTCCTGAGTTCTGGCCATGCAGTGTTTTGCTCCACAAGCAATTTCACTTACCAAGTAGTCTCCAAGTGCTTCTACTAGTTTAGGCTTGAACTGGTTAAGGGTGTCCCCGTGCCCTAGGTTCCCGTGAGTGCCTCTTCCCCAAGTATAAACTCTCCCAGAAACTCCGATGCAAGCAGTAAAGTCACTTCCACAACTTACTCTGCAAACTAGTTCAGGAAAAGGCACTTTTTCGGGAAGAAGCACGTCAGTATCTTCTGATGTGCCTAGTTGCCCCACAGAGTTAACTCCCCAAGCCAGCAACTCGCCTTCTTCACCTTTGTTTTCGCCTGGTCTTTGAACTATGCACATAGTAAACTCAGACCCACAGTCTACTTGGTTTACATTTCCGTTGATTTGCTTTACCCTTCGAGGATTCCACACTGGGTTGGGAGGCATGTTAAGTCCTAACTTGTAGTTAGCGTTGCAGCCCCAAGCAAAGAGTTCCCCAGAGTCATTAACTGCCATGGTAAACTTGTGACCACAAGAGATGCGCTTGGGTGGCAAGAACTCTAGCTTTATGTCTTGAGTTTTCATATATTAAAATGTTAGTTATTTTGTATTTTCAAGTTATATTTGAAACTTCCAAGCAAGTATTTCCCAAGTATTTTAAACCCTAATATATGGCCAAGTCCAAAGAAAACCCCTCTGAAAAGAGGTCTTAAAACCCAGTCTCTGAAGTACCTGAAAAGTTTTTCTTGGATTTGCTCTCCTTCGTCAGACTCTCTGAAGTCTTCGTCCATTTAATTATTGCAAACTTCTTAAACGAGCAATTTCGTCAAGGAACCTAGCCAAGTCCTCTTCTCTGTCAAATCTGTCCAAGTCAGGTATTAAAGACTTAGCTTCTTCAGCTGTGCTGGGACACAAGTTCATCAACAAAGCTATTTCTATCTCCGAAAAGTTGTTTTCCTGCAGCATGTTTCTGATCTGAGTAGCGATTTCGTTGCTTGGGAACCTGTTAAAGCGCTTCACGTACTGGTAAATCTTTTCAAAGTGGGAGTGAGGGCCTCCTGTCTGGCCTTGTTCTTTGAAGTACTTCAAAAGCAACGCCACTTCAGGTATGCTTAAAAAGTTCGCTGTGGAAAACTCCGACCCTAGTTTATTGACTATATCTTCCATTTTGCAAGTAATTCAAATTAATTAGTTATGGGTGCAGTATGCTGCTCACTCAAACCGAAACGCGGCAAAATAAAAACTGCTCCTTCGAGTTCCTTTGAAGAGCTACTGCAAGAAGCAAAGCTTCTGTGGAAAAGAGGCCAACTGATAGGCCAAGGTGCTTACGGAAAAGTCTACGAGTGCCTAAATCTGGAAAACGGGCAACTCCACGCAGTCAAACACGTGAAACTAGCAGGTTCAACTAGCCAAATCGAAAAACAAGTTTCTCTTCTGCAAAAAGAAATATCTTTGCTGAAGTCTTTGTCTCATAAAAATATCGTTAAGTACTTACACGCCGAAATCACAGAAAGTAAAAACGGAGTTTATATCATTATGGAGTATGTTTCTGGAGGGTCAATCAGACACCTCCTGGACAAGTTTGGGAAGTTTGAAGAAAACCTAGTTAGACTGTACACTAAGCAAATTTTGGAAGGACTTTCTTTTTTGCACAGTAACCGAATTATCCACAGAGACATTAAAAGCGCTAACTTGCTTGTAACCCAAAGAGGCAACATCAAACTTTCGGACTTCGGAGCTTCCAAACGCCTTGGAGGGTCTTGTGTAGACCAGTGCAGAAGCTTAAGAGGCAGTCCTTACTGGATGGCACCTGAGGTAGCTAAGCGGGTAGGGCATGGGTTTGCTGCAGACATTTGGTCTGTAGGCTGTGTAGTCATAGAAATGCTTACAGGCAGTTTTCCTTGGTCCAAAGTCACTTGTTCTACTAAGGAAGTAATTCGCATCATTTCTAACACGGTGTCGCACCCACCTATTCCGGGTGGAATTTCTACAGAGTGCCAAGAATTTTTGAAGTGCTGTCTCAAAGTCAACCCTGCTGAGAGGTCTACTGCTAATGAATTGCTAACTCACAGTTTCATTCAGCAGGCTTCTTAATATAATGCTGAATTAATTACACTAAGTAGCTTTGAGCCACTGGTCCCTTAGCTCAGAAGGCATCTCTATGAACTCCATAAAGAACCTACTTCGGCGAGCACACTCAGTGCTAACTAGTTCTTGCAGGTAAGTTTCTAAGCCTCTACGTCTTAGTTCGACGTCTTCAGAGTTAAGCTTTGAAAAGAGTTGTTTCCAGACCATCTGACCAGGGAAGTGAGGTAACTCAGCGTTATGGACTCTCCTAAGTAGCTTCATGACTCTGTGTAACTCCAAAAACTCTGAGTACCTTTTTTCAAAGGAATGCTCCCAGCCTCTGTAACAGACCTCCACTTGGTATACCTTAAAGACTTTATTGTTTTCAGTGGTTTCTCTGCTCGAAGGCACTTTTATTTCCATTTATTACTCTACAACCTGGTTGTATGCGTCTCTCCAAATTTCAGAAAGCTGCTGTGAGAGTTCGTGTTTGAACTCTATTAGTTTCTGACCTAACTGCTGTCCCATGAACTTTTTGTTTTGGTTGAAGTCTTCTAAGTTGTCTCTGAGGTCAGTGTCCAGGCTACTTGTTTCAACCAGCTGTCCTTGAGAAGCCTCTAGTTTGATTTTGTTGCGTCGCTCAATAGCTTCAAGTGCTCCTAAAGTGAATCTTCGGTAGTCTTCCATTTCTTGTCCAACTAAGTTTTTTACTTTAGAGTAACTTTCTCTTTGGGCTTCTACAATCCTTTGGTGGATCTCAGCCATGAAGCTGAGTTTTTCTGAGATCTCGTCTTTTTCGACCTTGCTGAGGTTTTCGTAGGCTTTGTTGAGGGAAACGTTAGACTGGATTTCGTTGTCAAGGCACCTGACCATTTCTTGTCCTTGGTTACAAAGACTTTCTTGTTGTTGGTACAAAGCTTTGAGTTGGTTCCACTGGTGGCTGAAAGACTGGTCTGAAGAGTTCTGAGTGTTTTCTCCGTACAAGTAACTACTTACAGTAGAGCCTACAGTAGAGCTCCATTCTTTGAAAGTTCCGAACCAACTTTTGTTTTCCTGGCTTTCTTTCACACGGATTTGGAAAGTGATTTCGTCGTCGTTCATAAAGCTTTTGTAGTCCTGGCTGTCTCTGAGTCTAGGGTTCACTGACACTCTTTCCAGGAACTTTTCTAACCCATATCTTCTGAATTCGTAAAACGAGGGATCTTGATTTGTCCAGTAAGCCATAACTCCTTCTTTTTCAGGCAAAGCTGAGGTAAAGCACCCTGGGTACTTTGCATTAAGCGTGTTTTTAAGCCATAAGAACTCACTGTACCTGCGCTGTGCAACTTGCTGGTCCCTTACCAAAATAGGGTACGAGTAGTAGCTTTCGCGGCCTTCTCTGCACTTTTGGGGGTCGCCTACACGGATTTCTGGGGTTTCTTGGAGGAACTTAAGTTGTGTTTCAGGTTTCGCGCGGAAAGAGTCTAGTTTTTCTTCTTCGAGGAATTGAATTTCTTCTGCCATATTAATTAATTAAAGAAGGGTATTTTTCCTTGATGTTATCTATAGAGTGGCAGATGCAGTAAGGCGGATGTATGGAGT
>PR_CR_10_Liq_1_inCRDRAFT_1001931_pt1 | contig 11099 bp, 9 predicted proteins | sample PRCRCaboRojoPR_3_FD_10241 | JGI IMG/M metagenome (IMG submission 10241) | reverse complement strand
GCGGGCGGGGGTCTCGACCGCAGGGATGCGGTCGTGAAGCCTACAGGGATGTATTCACGGCGTCCCCCGCCCGCCGCCACCCAGCCCGCAGACACCGAACACTGAAATGTGACGGGTATTGTCATGAGCCTAGGTGACGATGGCGCCATCGTCCATGCGAATGCGCCGCCGGGCACGCGCCCCGAGGGCCTGGTCGTGGGTCACCACCACCAGCGTCAGGCCCTGGGCGTTCAGGGCCTCCAAGGCTGCGATCACGTCTTCGCCGCTGGCGCGGTCGAGGTTGCCCGTGGGCTCGTCGGCGAGGATCAGGCGCGGCTCGGTGACGGTGGCACGGGCAATGGCCACGCGCTGGCGCTGACCGCCGGAGAGCTGATCCGGGCGATGATTCGCGCGGGGGGTCAGACCCATGGTCTCCAAAGCCGCCGCAACCCGTCGGCGGCGCTCGCGGATGGGCTGGCCCGCGAGCATCAGCGGTAATTCCACGTTCTCTGCCGCGGTGAGCCGCGCAATGAGATGAAATGCCTGAAAGACGAAGCCGATGCGCTCGCGCCGCAGGCGTGCGCGGCGCTCCTCGGGCAGCGTCGTCGTCTCGGTGCCATCCAGTGTGTAACTGCCGGCGTCCGGGCGGTCGAGGAGCCCCAGAATGTTCAGCAGCGTGCTCTTACCGGAGCCGGACGGCCCCATGACGGCGGCGTAGTCACCGTCGGTGAGCGTCAGCTCCACATCGCGCAGGGCATGGACCACCTGGTCGCCCACCTGGAAGCTGCGCCGGATGCCCCTGAGCACGATCATCGATGCACCGGCGGACGGCGGCCCCGCGGCTCAGTCATCGCCGGCGTCTTTCGCCACCGCCATGGTACCGGCCTCGACGCCGGCGCCATCCGCCGAAAGCACCACCCGCTCGCCGGCGGCGAGCCCCGCCGTCACCTCGGTCCGCTCCCAGTTGGCGAGGCCGGTTTCGATCTCCCGGGCGGCGAGCCGGCCGTCGGCGCCCAGCACCAGCACCGAATCGGCCACATCTTCGAACCCGGGCGTAATGGCGGCGGTGGGGACGGACAGGGTGTCCGCGGCGACGGCGGTGACGATTTCCACATCGGCGCTGTAGCCCGCGAGCAATGGCGGATCATCCGGCGGGTGGGCAATCACCACTTCCACCTCCACGGTGCGGGCCTGCTTCTCCTGATCCAGCACGTAGGGGGCGATGCGCCGGACGACGCCGAGGAACGCCCGCTCACCGAAGGCGTCCAGGGTCACGCGCGCCTCATCCCCCAGGCGTACGCGGGCGGCGTCCACCTCGTCGATGGGTGCGGAGATGTAGAAACAGCGATCGTCGATGAGGTCCACCGCCGGCGGCGTGGGGATGCCGGGCGGCGATGGTGTGACGTATTCGTTGAGCTCACCGGACACCTCGGCGATGACGCCCGCAAAGGGCGCCGTGAGCCGGGTGCGTGCCAGCTGCGCCTGGGCGACGCCCACCTGTGCCGCGGCGACCCGCGCGGAGGCCTGGGCCGCCTCGCAGTCGGCGCGCCCGGCGGCGGCGGCGGTCTGGGCGCGATCCACCGCCTCCTCGCTGGTCATCCGGCGTTCCATCAGCTTCTGCTGGCGCGCCGCTTCGCGCTCGGCCTGATCGGCGTTCAGGCAGGCGGCACGGGCGCGGGCGGAACCGGCCTCGGCCTCGCGCTCGGCCAGTTCCAGTTGGGCGACGAGATCGTTGTTCCAGAGCGCCAACAGCAGTTGACCCGCCGCGACGCGGTCGCCCTCGTGCACCTCCAACTGCGCGATCTGCCCGCCCATGGCAGGCGCCAGCCGCGCCCGCCGGCAGGCCCTGACGGTACCGGCGCGGGTATTGGCGACCACCGCCTCGACCAGGCCGCGTTGCACGGCGGCGACGCGGACCTCCACCGGCTGCGGGCGGGCGGCATACCACCAGGCCAGCGCACCGCCGGCGGCGAGACCGAGGATCAGCAGCGGGCCGACGGGCAGTCGCATGGCATCGGCAGCCGGTCAGCACATCGGCGCATACGAGGCCAGCAGCCGGATGGCATCGCGGTTGGTCCAGGAACCGGTGAGGCGCGCGGCCGCATCGGGCGGCAGCCAACGATAGCCGCTGTGCTCGTCGGCGGCCAGGCGGATACACCGGCGCCCCGGCAGCCGCAGCGCGAACCAGTGCTCACGATTGAAGCACACGCCGGGGCGATAGCGCGCCCGCCAGGCGGGCTTGATGGGAAAGAGCCGACTCGTGTGCAGATCCACCAGATTCGCCGCACCCATCAGCCCCGTTTCCTCCCGCAGTTCCCGCACCGCCGCCGCCCGCGGCAATTCCCCCGGCCGCAAGCTGCCCGTGACCGACTGCCAGAAATGCGGCGGCCGCACTCGATTCAGGAGTAAGAACTCGCCGCTATCCGTGTAGATGACGACGAGAACGGAGACGGGGCGCTTGCCTGTGGTCAAGGTGGTGGGGGTGTTGGCTATTGGTTGATCGTGCCTCGTGGCTCGTGAGGTTCAGGCCCGGAGTCTGATCCGCAGCGCCAGTTCGTGCAGTTGCGCTTCGTCCACGGCGGACGGGGCGTCCGTGAGCATGCAGGCGGCGGTCTGGGTCTTCGGGAAGGCCATGACGTCGCGGATGGAGGTGCTGGCGGTCATGAGCATCACCAGCCGGTCGAGCCCGAAGGCGATGCCGCCGTGGGGCGGACAGCCGTACTTGAGCGCCTTGAGCAGGAAGCCGAAGCGGGCATCGGCATCTTCGTCGGCGATCTTGAGCAGCCGGAAGATGCGCCGCTGCACGTCCTCGCGGTGGATACGGATGGAACCGCCGCCCACCTCGGTGCCGTTCAGCACCAGGTCGTAGGCGCGGGATTCGACGTTGCCGGGATCGCGCTCCAGGCGCTCCAGCTGATCGTCCTTGGGCGCCGTGAAGGGATGATGCAGCGCCACCCAGCGCCCGGTGTGGGCATCGCGCTCGAACATGGGAAAGTCCACCACCCACAGCGGGCGCCAGGCGTCCGCGGCCAGGCCGCGGTCGTGGCCGAGCTTGACGCGCAGTGCGCCGATGGACTCGTTCACCACCTCGGTCTTGTCGGCGCCGAAGAACACCAGGTCGCCGTTCTCGGCGCCGGTGCGCGCCATGATGCCGCTCACGGCGCCGTCCGGCAGGAACTTGAGAATGGGCGACTGCAGCCCGTCGCGGCCCTGGCCCGTCCAGTCGTTGACCTTGATGTAGGCGAGCCCCTTGGCGCCGTAGATGCCGACGAACTTGGTGTACTCGTCGATCTCCTTGCGCGTGAGCTCGGCGCCGCCGGGCAGCCGCAGCGCCACCACCCGGCCCTCGGGGTCCGCCGCCGGCCCCGCGAAGACCTTGAACTCTACGTCGTCCATCAGATCGGCGACATCCACCAGCTCCAGCGGCACGCGCAGGTCCGGGCGGTCGGAGCCGTAACGACGCATGGCCTCGGCGTAGGTCATGCGCGGGAAGGGGTCCGGCAGGTCGACGTCGAGCACCGTGCGGAACAGGTGGCGGATCATGCGCTCCATCAGTCCCGTGAGCGCCGCCTCGTCGAGGAAGGAGGTCTCGATGTCGAGCTGGGTGAACTCCGGCTGGCGGTCGGCGCGCAGATCCTCGTCGCGGAAACAGCGGGCGATCTGATAGTAGCGGTCGAAGCCGGACATCATCAGCAACTGCTTGAACAGCTGCGGCGACTGCGGCAGGGCGTAGAACTCACCGGGGTGCACGCGGCTCGGCACCAGGTAGTCCCGGGCCCCCTCGGGCGTGGACTTGGTGAGGATGGGCGTTTCGATGTCCAGGAAGCCCTCGGCATCCAGGAAGGCCCGCAGCGTCGCGGTGATGTGGCTTCGCACCCGCAGGCGCGCCTGCATCTCCGGGCGGCGCAAATCGATGTAGCGATAGCGCAGCCGCACCTCTTCGGAGGTGTCGGAGTGGTAATCCTCGAGCTGGAACGGCGGTGTCTCGGCGCGGTTCAGCACCTCGAGCGACTGCGCCAGCACCTCCACCTCGCCGGTGGCCATGTTCGGATTCTCGGTGCCCGCGGGGCGGCGGCGCACCCGCCCCTGGACGGCGAGCACATATTCGCTGCGGATCTGCTCGGCGAGCGCGAAGATCTCGGGGCGGTCGGGATCGAAGACCACCTGCACCAGGCCGCTGCGGTCGCGCAGATCCACGAAAATGACGCCGCCGTGGTCACGCCGCCGGTGCACCCATCCGGCCAGCCGGACGGTCTCGTCGATGAGGCCGGCGTGGAGGTCGCCGCAATAATGACTGCGCATGCCGATGAATCCTGTGGCTGGAGTGCGATAAGGCGCAGGTGCACAATGCCCCGCAAAAGCCCTCTAAAGTACTGAGCTGCGCGTGTGCCCGCAAGGGTGGCGGGGCGTGGCCGCCGCCGCCCCTCCGGCGCCGGGCCAACCGCCGCGCGCCCTGTTGAATCGCCGGGCCGCAACCTTATCATGTCAAAGTGAATCGACTTCCCTCAGTGAGGATTGCACCATGCCCATTTACGCCTACCGCTGCGAGGCCTGCGGCCACGAGCTGGACGCCCTGCAGAAGGTGAGCGATGCCGCGCTGACGGACTGTCCAGCCTGCGGCGCCGCGGCCCTCAAAAAGCAACTGACGGCCGCCGCTTTCCGCCTCAAGGGTGGCGGCTGGTACGAGACGGATTTCAAGCAAAACGGCAAGAAAAACCTGCACGACAGCGGCGACAAGACGCCGACCCAGGACGCCAAGACCGGCGGCGACAAGAGCACCAGCACCGACACGGCGACGGCCAAGGCCGGCAAGAGCGCCGCGACACCGGCCAAAGGCACGCCGAGCCAGGCTGCCGGCAGCCCAGCCTAAGCAGTTCGCAGGCGTCGCCACCCGGCCCGAGCAGCGCGGGCGCGGCGGCCTGCGGCTTGCGCCCGGCCCACCTCGGCGCCAAGCATCCGTGGCCACGGCACGTCACATACGCGCCCTGCGTCGCCGCCGGTTGTGTGGTGGCCAACCGCGGCGCATAGCCCAAAGTGATGTCGCCATGCGTGACCCCGTCCATCGTGCCAGCGTGACCGACGGCGGTGTCCACCGACGGCGCGTCAGCGGATTTTCGCTGATCGAGCTGATGATTGCCGTGGCCATCGTCGGCGTGCTCGCCGCGTTGGCCGTGCCGGCCTATCAGCAGTTCGTGACGCGTGCGAAGGTCAGCGAAGGCCTTACGCTGCTGGCCCCGGTGAAGGCGGCGATCATCGAATACCACGCCACCCACGGCGATCTCCCCACCGCCAGCAACTGGCTGGTGCTGCTGCGAGAACTCGGCCTGCCCAACAGCTTGGTGACGGGGGCAGGGTCTGGCCGCTATGTGTCGCGCATCTGGTGGAACAACGGCCAGCGACAGATCCGTGTCCGCTACGGTGTCGCCCCCATNGCCGACAAACTGCTGTATCTGCAGCTCGACATCGCCGATGGCACNCATGGCACCTGGCGCTGTCTTGCGCCGCCGGCGTCCGCGGATGGCGTACCCGCCGAGTATCTGCCGGCGAGCTGTCGCGGCTGACGACGAAGACGACGGCGCCACGCCCATCGCCGCCCCGGGGCGTCCGCCGAATGTCAGCGAGACCCACATGACAGCCCCCCGGACCATCCTCATCACCGGCTGCTCCAGCGGCATCGGCCATGCCTGCGCCCACGGCCTGGCGGCCCGCGGCGGCTGGCGGGTAGTGGCCTCGGCCCGCAACGCCGAAGACGTGGACCGGCTGCGCGCCGAGGGCCTGACCGCGGTGCAGCTGGATCTCGCCGCAACCGACAGCGTCCAGGCCGGGCTCGACGCCGCCCTGGCGCACACCGGCGGCCGCCTCGACGCCCTGTTCAACAACGGCGCCTACGGCCAGCCCGGGGCCGTGGAAGACCTGACCCGCGACGTGCTGCGCGCCCAGCTCGAGACCAACCTGCTCGGCTGGCATGACCTGACCCGGCGCGTGATCCCGCACATGCGGGCCCAGGGTCACGGGCGCATCGTCCAGAACGGTTCCGTGCTGGGGCTCGTGGCCCTGCCCTACCGCGGCGCCTATGTGGCGAGCAAATTCGCCCTGGAAGGGCTCACCGATACGCTGCGGCTCGAGCTGGCCGGCAGCGGCATCGCCGTGTCCCTCATCGAGCCCGGGCCCATCCTGAGCCGCTTTCGCGACAACGGCTATGCCGTCTACCGGCGCACCATCGATGCCGGGGCGAGCGTGCACCGGGCCGCCTACCAGCGCATGGAGGCGCGACTCACCACCGCCGGCCCCGCCCAGCCCTTCACCCTGCCGCCGCAGGCGGTGCTGAACAAGCTGATACACGCCATCGAGCACCCACGACCACGGCCGCGCTACTACGTCACCCTGCCGACCCATCTCATGGGCACCCTGCGCCGGCTGCTCGGCACCCGTGGGCTCGACTGGGCGCTGATGCGCATCGCCCGTGGCGGGCGGGGCTGACTCCCGGCCCCGGTCAGATCGGCGCGCGCAGCTCCACGGGATGCTGCTCGCTCTGGGCGAAGTAACGGCGCAGAAACTCATCGAAATCGACATCGTCGGCGGCCTCGATGGCGCGCTGGCGATCCAGTGACGTCGCCGTCAGGTCCGTGAGCCAGGCCTCGCGCTCGGGCGTCGGCGCTGCGGCCAGGAAGCGCTCGCGATGCTGCTCGGTCAGGCGCCTTGCGAATTCGGCGAAGCCCTCGCCGCGCTCGCGCATCTCCGCCAGCATGCGCGCCGACGGTGTCAGCGCCGGCTCCAGCACTTTCGCCCGCTGCGCGCACAGGCTGCGGGCGTAGCCGCAATCGCCGCCGGCATCCAACAGCGCGGCCAGCGGCTGCATGGCGTCGAGCACGCCCAGCGCCCAGTCGCGCAGCGTCGGCGTGCTATCGCCGGCCTGCAGCCGCAGCCCCGGCTCGCGCCCGCGGTGTGCGGCCAGCACCTGATTGGCGTCGATGGCGCGCCGCTCGCGGGCGACGATGCGGGGGCTGTCGGTGAGCAGACTGTAGAGCATCAGTAGCCGCAGAAAGCCCATCTGCTCGGCGTCGATGCCGAGCGGATGGTAGGCGTTCACATCCAGCGAGCGCAGCTCCACGTAGCGCACGCCGCGACGGCGCAGGGCCAGGGTCGGGCGCTCCATCCAGTCCGTCAGCTGTTTCGGGCGCACCGTACTGTAGTACTCGTTTTCGATCTGCAGGACGTGGTCGTTCAACTGCTCGTACCTGCCGTTGACCTTGACGCCGATGGCCTCGTACTGCGGACAGGGCGTTTGTATGGCCCAGGTGAGGCTCTTGATGTAGGCGTCCAGGCTGTCATAGCAGGCCTTCATGCCCGTGCCTTCTTCCTGGCGGTTCTGATAGCCGATGTCGCCCATGCGCAGGGAGGTGGCATGGGGGTAGTAGAGGGTCCGGTGGTCGAAGACCTGCAGATCAGTTGCCGCGTCCTGCACGAAGCTCCTGCACACCGCCGGCGACGCACCGAACAAATAGGGCACCAGCCAGCCCAGGCGCTGAAGGTTACGGACCATGCCCATGTAACGCGCTGAGCGCAGGGCCTGCGCCTCACCCGGGTCGTCGGCACCCGGTCGCGCCGCGAGCCGTGGCCAGATGGCATCGTCCACCGAGTAGTTGAAATGGACCCCGGCGATGGTCTGCATCACCCGCCCGTAGCGATTGCCCANACCACGACGGTAGACGGTCTTCATGCGCGCCGCATTGGACGTGCCGTATGCGGCGAGCGGGATATGTGCGCCGCCGTGGAGCACACAGGGCATGCTGGTGGCCCAGAGGCGCTCGTCGTCGATCTGTCGGTAGACGAAGCGGTGCAGATCCTCCAACAGCGCCAGCACGTCGAGGCTGGAGTCCATGGCCGGTGTCACCAGCTCCAGCAGCGCCTCGGAGAAATCCGTGGTGATCCACGGATGTGTGAGCGCCGAGCCGAGCGCCACCGGGTGGCTTGTGGTGGCCACGGAGCCCGCGGCACTGACCCGCAGCGCCTCCTTCTCGAGCCCCACATAACCACCGCCCAGGATACGCTGGCCCTCAGTGTCGGCGAAGGCGTCGAGCACCGCGGGCGCGATGCCACGCAACAGGCCATCGGTCATGGCCGACGCCCGCCGGCGCGGTCCGAGCGCCTGCCCACGGCCTGCGCGTGTCGGTCTGACAACACCGCCGTCGGCGCTGATGCGCCGGGCAACCGATGCACCCTAGTCACTTGCCATGCACTCGGGATCTGCGGGCAGCTCACTCGCGCATCGCGGCACGCGGGCGCTGGGCGGCGTCCTGCATGACGATGACGTCGGCGAGGATGCGGGCGGCTTCCTCGGCCTGGATGCGGTCGATCACCTCCTGCTGACGCTCCAGGGCATCCTCGTCCACCTCGTCGGCGTCCTCGTCCACCGGCTCCAGTCCGCGGGCGCGCAGGAAGCGGTCNCGTTCCTGCTCCAGCACCCGGTCGCGGCGCTCGGATTCGCGGCGGCGCTCGCTCTCGCGCAACGAGACCTCTTGCTGCTCGCTGATCTCGCTCAGCAGCTCGCCGCGCGCCATCAGCATCTTGAAGCCGTCGTCGTCGCGGATGCGGGCATCCGAGCGCTGGCGCAGCTGCGTCACGTCCACCGGGCGGTAGGGGGAATAGCGCGCCGGGCGGATGCGGTCCCAGGGCAGGGCGTTCTCCAGGGCGCGCTCGCCATGGTCGGAGAGATCGGGCCCGAGCTCGAAGCGGATGTCCGGCTCGATGCCGCGCAGCTGCGTGCTGCCGCCGCTGACGCGGAAGAACTCCGCCATCGTCAGCCGCAGTCGCCCGAGCTGTGCCGCATTCCCCGGCAGATAGCGATCCAGATCGATCAGGGTCTGCACCGTGCCCTTGCCGAAGGTCGGCTCGCCGATGATGATGCCCCGGCCGTAGTCCTGAATGGCGCCGGCGAAGATCTCGGACGCGGAGGCGCTGTTACGGTCCACGAGCACCGCCAGCGGCCCCGAGTAGATCAGCCCGGGGTCCGGGTCCACCTCCACATCCACTTTCCCCAGCGCATCCTTGACCTGCACCACGGGCCCCTCGTCGATGAACAGCCCAGTGAGAGAGGTGGCCTCGGTGAGCGAGCCGCCGCCGTTGCCGCGCAGGTCGATCACCAGCCCATCGATATTCTGGTCCCGCAGTTCCTTGATGAGCCGGCGCACGTCGCGGGTGGTGCTGGTGAAGTCACGGCTGCCCTCGGACTCGGCACGGAAATCGCGGTAGAACGCCGGCACCTCGATGACGCCGATGCGCAGATCCGGGGCGTTGGCGGGACCATCGATGAGGTAGGACTGGGCGGCCTGGTCTTCCAACTGGATCTCGTTGCGCACCAGCTCCACCTCGCGGCTGCGACCGCCGGAGCCACTGGCCTTGGGCAGGATTTCCAGGCGCACCACCGAGTCCTTCGGTCCGCGGATCTTGTCCACCACATCCTGCAGTCGCCAGCCGATCACGTCTTCCATCTCGCCGTTGCTGCCCTGCGCGACACCGATGATGCGATCACCCGTGTGCACTTGTCCGGACTGGCGGGCGGGCCCGCCGGCGATGGTGCGCTGGATCACGGTGTATTCGTTCTCCGCGCTGAGCACGGCGCCGATACCCTCGAGCTTGAGCCGCATGCTGATGTCGAAATTCTCCGACGTGCTCGGCGACATATAGCTGGTGTGCGGCTCCAGCGTGCGGGTGTAGGCATTCACGAAGGCCTGATAGACGTCGTCGCCGGTAAACTGATGCACGCGCCGGGAGATGCCCTCGTAGCGCTTGCGCAGCTGCTCGCGGATCTCCGCGTCTGTTTCGTCGGAGAGCTTGAGGGTGAGAGAGTCGTACTTGACGCGCTTGCGCCAGATGTCGTCCAGCTCGGCGTCGCTCTTCGCCCAGGGCGCGTCTTCCCGATCGAAGCGGTAGGTCTCGGCTTTGTCGAAATCGAAGTCCCCGGCCAGCAGCTTCAGTGCATATTCGATGCGGCTGTCGACCCGCATACGGTAGACGCGGAAGATGTCGAAGGCGACATCGAGCTCGCCGGCGTCGAGGTCGTCGTCGAGACGATCGGCGCCGCGGGTGAAACGCTCGATATCACGCTCCAGGAAGAACGACCGATTGGGATCCAGGTCGTCGAAGTAATTACGCAGCGTCGCCCGGGCAAAGCCATCGTTCAGCTGGAAGTTGCGATAGTGGAAGCGCTCGAGCACCTTGTTGATGACCAGCGTGGTCTTGGCTTGGCGCTCGGACGGAAACAGCTCCGCCATGCCCACGGGCGTGAACTCCGCAACCGCGGCGCAAGAGATGCACAGCCAGGCGGCCAGAAAGACCAGCAGCGAACTCAGGCGCCGGCGCCGCCGAGCGCCGTTAGTTGCGGGTGGCAGCGCGCGCGGGCACTGGTGCGCGCCCGGGTGGGCCGGATGGAGGATGTCGTCGGGACTGGACCGGGAAGTGGATGGATGCATGCTCGTCTCAGCCAGCGGCGGGCGCGCAGGGCGCGTATGCGGGACCGGCGCGCCGGTCCCAGGAATTTTGTTCGACATAGGACAGTAACGGTCCCGCGCGCCAAGTTCAACGATCACGCACCGGTTGTGCGGGTCGGGGCCACGCCGTCTGCACACGCCGGTTCGCCGTTGGACCACAGTCCACGGCGCCGACACCCGTTGCGGCGCTCAGCCGCCGTCGGCGGCGAGCCAGATCAACGTGGCCATGCGGCCGGTGCGTCCGTCCCGGCGGTAAGAATAGAATCGCGCCGCCTCACTCGCGGTGCAGAGCCCGCCGCCGCTGACGTCCCGCACACCGGCCGCCGCCAGGCGTCGGCGCGCGAGCGCGTAGAGATCCGCCAGCCAGCGCTCGCCGACACCCGGCCGAAAGGCCTCTGCGGCGCCGGCGTCCTGCGCCAGAAAGGCCGCCCGCACCTCGGGTCCCACCTCGAACCGGCGCGGGCCGATGGCAGGACCGAGCCAGGCCAGCACCGACGCAGGTGGGCATCCGAGCCGCGCCAGTGTCGCTTCGATGACGCCGCGATGCAGCCCGCGCCAGCCCGCGTGCACGGCGGCACAGACACGCCCGCCGCGATCGCACAGCAACAGCGGCAGGCAGTCGGCGGTGAG
>PR_CR_10_Liq_1_inCRDRAFT_1001930_pt1 | contig 11110 bp, 11 predicted proteins | sample PRCRCaboRojoPR_3_FD_10241 | JGI IMG/M metagenome (IMG submission 10241) | reverse complement strand
AAGCCGGTCTCCGACATCGGCGGGGGGCGATCTGTCGCTTTCCCGCGCCCGCGCGCCGGTTTCCGGCGGGGGCAGGGGGCCGTCTGCCCCCTCTTGCGCCCGCGCCGGGCGCGGGCGCAATTCACCCCCGAGGATACTTGCCGAACGATGAAGGGCGGGCTCAGCGTTCGGGGATCAGGCCACGCGGGCTGAAGCGGAGCACCAGGAGCAGGATCAGCCCCATGGTCAGCAGCCGCATATGGGCCGCGCTGTCGAGCAGATGGGCGCGCAACGCGCTGTCCTCGGCCAGGCCCGAGGTCAGCAGGTCCATCGCCCAGCGGCCCATCGGCTCCACCTCGACCCAGAAGAACCAGATGAAGAAGCCGCCGAGCACCGCGCCCCAGTTGTTGCCGGAGCCGCCGACGATCACCATCACCCAGATCAGGAAGGTGAACCGCAGCGGCTGGTAGGAGGCCGGGGTCAACTGCCCGTCGAGCGTGGTCATCATCGCCCCGGCCAGCCCGATCACCGCCGAGCCCAGCACGAAGACCTGCAGGTGGCGGCGCTTCACGTCCTTGCCCATCGCCTCGGCGGCGGTCTCGTTGTCGCGGATCGCCCGCATCATCCGACCCCAGGGCGAGTTCAGCGCCTTCTCGCTCAGCCAGATGAGGATCGCCAGCACGACGAGGAAGAGCGCGGCATAGGCGAGCTTGACCGCTATGGACGAGCCTTCGGCCGGGTCCATCCCGTAGCCGGTGACGAAATCCACGAAGCCCGGCGACTTCTGGAGATCGACCTCGTAAGGCACGGGACGGGGCAGGCCGACCACGTTCTTCACGCCGCGGCTCAGCCAGTCCTCGTTCTTGAGCATCGCGATGATGATCTCGGAGATGCCGAGCGTGGCGATGGCGAGATAGTCGGACCGCAGCCCCAGCGCGGTCTTGGCGATGAGCCAGGCCGCGCCGGCGGCGAAGAGCGCGCCCACGGGCCAGGCGAAGAGGATCGGCAGGCCGAGCCCGCCGAGGTAGCCGCTGGTCGCGGGGTTGTAGCCCTCGATCGCCTGCACCGCCGGGTCGAAGATCGCGCGGTAGACGAAGAAGCCGATCACGACGAAGACCGCGAGAACCAGCGCGCGCTTGCGCCCCGGCGCCATCCGCTTGTAGAGCGCCACGGCGCCGGCGATGGTCGCGGCCCCGAAGGCGAGGCCGAGCAGGACACGCAGCCCGCCCGCGGCCCAGGCCCCGCCCACGGGAGGCATGGAGACGATCACCGCGGCGAGGCCGCCCAGCGCCAAGAAGCCCATGACGCCAATGTTGAAGAGCCCCGCATAGCCCCATTGCATGTTCACGCCGAGGGCCATGATCGCCGAGATCAGCCCCATGTTCAGGATGGCGAGCGCGAGGTTCCAGCTTTGCAGCGTGCCGACGCCGATGATCATCACCGGGATCAGCGCGAAGAGCAGATAGCCGCGTGTCGTCATACCGCTTTCCCCCGGAAGAGGCCCGTGGGCCGGAACAGAAGCACAAGCACGAGGATCACGAAGGAGACCGCGAACTTGTAGTCGGTGGAGAGGAGCTGCACGAGCCCGTCTGGCGCGAGGCTCTCGGGCATGAGGTAGCCCAGCACCTTCTTCCAGGCATAGGTCAGCCCGACCTCGGAGAAGGCGATGATGTAGCCGCCCACGATCGCACCGAGCGGGTTGCCCAGGCCGCCGACGATGGCCGAGGCGAAGACGGGCAGCAGGAGCTGGAAATAGGTGAAGGGCTTGAACGACTTGTCGAGCCCGTAGAGCACCCCGGCGATCACCGCCAGCCCGGCCACGATGATCCAGGTGATCGCGACCACGCGCTCGGGGTTGATGCCCGAGAGCAGCGCGAGATCCTCGTTGTCGGAAAAGGCCCGCATCGACTTGCCGGTGCGGGTGCGGTTGAGGAACCAGAACAGCGCGGCCACCACGATGACGGCGGTCACCAACGTCAGGCCCTGGGTGGTCTTGATCGCGAGGCCCTCGTCGAGCCCGGTCATCCGGCGGAAGTCGAGCGCGGTGATGATGAAGCGCTCGCCGTCGGCGAAGCGCTGGTCGCCGGGGCCGATGATGAGCCGCACGACGCCGTTGAGCACCAGCATCACGCCGAAGGAGGCGATGACCATGATCACCGGTACCGCCTTCTGCGCGCGGTAGAAGCGGTAGACCAGCCGGTCGGTGCCCAGCAGCAGCAGCGCCGTCACCGCGATCGCCGCCGGCAGCGCCAGCAGCGCGGTGGGCAGCGGGCCGAGGCTGACGCCCATCGACTGCAGCCACCAGGTGAAGAGGATCGCCACCATCGTGCCGAAGGCCATGGTGTCGCCATGGGCGAAGTTCGAGAAGCGCAGGATGCCGTATATGAGCGTGACCCCCAGCGCGCCGAGCGCCAGCTGGCTGCCATAGGCGATGGCGGGAACGAGAACGAAGTTGGACAGCGCCACGATGGCGTTCAGGGCTTCCATCTCAGCCTCCGAGGAAGGATTTGCGGACATCCGGGTCGGCAAGCAGCGCCTGACCGGTGTCGGTGTAGCGGTTGGCGCCCTGGACCAGAACGTAGCCCTTGTCGGCGATCTCGAGCGCCTGTCGGGCGTTCTGCTCAACCATCAGGATCGAGATGCCGCTGCGCGCGACCTCGATGATCCGGTCGAAAAGCTCGTCCATGACGATCGGGCTGACCCCTGCGGTGGGTTCGTCGAGCATCAGGACCTTGGGCTGGGTCATCAGCGCCCGGCCCACGGCCACCTGCTGGCGCTGCCCGCCCGACAGCTCGCCGGCGGCCTGGCGGCGTTTTTCCCGCAGGATCGGGAACAGCTCGTAGACCTGTTCCATCGTCCCGGAGATGTCGTCGCGGCGCAGATAGGCGCCCATCTCGAGGTTCTCCTCGACGCTGAGCGAGGTGAAGACGTTGTTGGTCTGGGGCACGAAGGCCATGCCCTTGGGCACGCGGGCCTGGGGCGAAAGCCTGGTGATGTCCTCGCCGTCGATCCGGACCGCGCCGCGGCGCAGCTTGAGCATGCCGAAGATCGCCTTCATCGCGGTGGACTTGCCGGCGCCGTTCGGCCCGACGATCACGGCGATCTCGCCCTTTTCAACGGCGACGGTGCATTCGTGCAGGATGTCGGCGGCGCCGTAGCCGCCGGTCATGTTCTCGCCGATGAGGAAGCTCATGCGCCCGCCTCCCCGGTCTTGGCCTTGTTCTTGAGCCCGGTGCCCAGATACGCCTCGATGACGTGCTCGTTGTCGCGGATCTCGTCGACTGTGCCCTCGGCAAGCACCTTGCCCTCGGCCATGCAGATCACCGGGTCGCAGAGCCGCGCGATGAAATCCATGTCGTGCTCGATCACGCAGAAGGTGTAGCCGCGCTCGCGGTTGAGACGCTGGATCGCGTCGCCGATCGTGCCGAGCAGCGTGCGGTTCACGCCCGCGCCCACCTCGTCTAGGAACACGATCTTGGCGTCCACCATCATCGTGCGCCCAAGCTCCAGCAGTTTCTTTTGCCCGCCAGAGAGGTTCGCGGCGCGTTCGTCGGCCAGGTGATCGATGGTCAGGAACTCGAGCACCTCGTCGGCCTTGCGCGCCAGCGCGCGCTCTTCGCGCGCGACCGCGCCGCGGCGGAACCAGGCGTTCCAGAGCGTCTCGCCGGACTGTCGGGCGGGGACCATCATCAGGTTCTCGCGCACCGTCATCGAGCCGAACTCGTGCGCGATCTGGAAGGTTCGCAGCAGACCGCGATGGAAAAGCGTGTGCGGCTCGAGCCCGGTGACCTCTTCGTCTTCCATGAAGACGCGGCCGGACGTGGGTTTCAGAACGCCCGCGATGACGTTGAAAAGTGTGGATTTTCCCGCGCCGTTGGGGCCGATCAGCCCGGTGATCGAGCCTTTCTCGATGCTTAGCGTCGCGCCGTCGACGGCGCGGAATCCGCCGAAATGCTTGTGCAGGTCTTCGACCCTTATCATTATTCTTGATCCCCCGGTAACAGAACAGCCCGAGCGAGCCCGGGCTGTTCCGATGTCTTGTCGGACGGTCTCAGCGGAACTGGACCGTTTCGTAGTCGGCATCCTCGACCACGTATTCGCGGTAGGTGCCCGCGGCTTCGCCCGGGCCGATCAGCTCGACATTGGTGGCGCCGACATAGTCGATTTCGCCGCCATCGGCGAGGATCTGCATCGCCTTGCCCAGTTCGCCCGGCAGGATGGGCTCGCCCGGCGCGTTGGCCACGGTCAGGATATTGGCGGCCGCGGCTTCGCTGGTGGCTTCCCCGCCCGCCATCATGGCCAGCGCGATCAACGCCGCCGCGTCGTAGGATTCCCGCGTGAAGGAGCTGTCGCCGTTGATGCCGGCGGCCTCGGTGATGCGGGTGAAGGCCTCGGCGCCATCGCCGGCAGACCACGGCACGGCACCGAAGGAGCCGCCCATGAAATCGCCGAGATCGGCCATCAGCGAGTCGGCGAACATGCCGTCGCCCATCATGAAGGTCTCGAAGGCACCGGTGTCGAGCGCGGACTGGATCACGCCCTTGCCGCCCTGGTCGGCATAGCCGAGCACGACGAGCACCTCGCCGCCGGCCGATGCCATGGACGCGACCTCGGCCGAGTAGTCGGCCTTGCCGTCCTCGTGGGGGACGTTGATGGTGTGGGTGCCGCCGGCTTCCTCGAAGCTCGAGATGAAGCTGTCGGAAAGGCCCTTGCCGTAGTCATTGTTGGTATAGGTGACGGCGACCTCGGTGATGCCCTTGTCCATGAGGATATTGGCCAGAACCTGGCCCTGGCGGGCATCCGACGGCGCGGTGCGGAAGAAGAGGCCGTTATCCTCGATCGAGGTCAGCGCCGGCGAGGTGGCCGAGGGCGAGATCATCACGACACCGTTCGGCTTGGCGACGTTCTCGAGCACGGCGATGGTCGCGCCCGAGCAGGCCGCGCCCATGATCGCCGCGACGTTGTCGGAGGTGATCAGGCGCTCGGCCGCGGCGGTCGCGGCGGCGGAGTCGACGCAGGTCGAGTCCCCCCGGACCGGCACAAGCGTCATGCCGTCGAGGAAATTGCCGCTCTCGTTGATCTCGGCGAGCGCGAGCTCGGCCGCGTCGGCCATCGGCGGCGTCAGGGACTCGATCGGGCCGGTGTAGCCCAGCAGAACCCCGATATTGACGTCCTCGGCCTGCGCGCCGGTCGCGACCAGGGTCGTGGCGGCAGTGGCCAGAAGCAGCTTTTTCATCATGTACTCCCGTGTTGGCGTAATTGCGTGCGGCGCACGGTAATTCGGCTACATCGAAAAAGAAAGTAGGTATGACCGGGCCCGGGGCGCCCGCCGGACGGCTCAGACCGAGAGCCGGCTCGCATGCGCCCCACGCTCGCGGTAGGGCGTGGTGTTGTAATGCGCCCGGTAGCATTTCGAGAAATGCGAGGGCGAGGCGAAGCCGCAGGCCAGCGCCACATTGATCACGCTCATGTCGGTCTGCATCAGCAGGTTGCGCGCCTTCTGAAGCCGCAGCTCCATGTAATAGCGCTTGGGCGAGCGGTTGAGGTAGCGGCGGAAGAGCCGTTCCAGCTGCCGCGTGGACATGCCGACCTGCTTGGCCAGCAGCGCCGGCGAGACCGGCTCCTCGATGTTCTGTTCCATCATCTGGATGACGGTGGACAGCTTGGGATGGCGCACACCGATCCGCGTGGGGATCGACAGGCGCTGGGTGTCCTGGTCGGTCCGGATCGACGTGTAGATCAGTTGGTCGGCCACGGCGTTGGCCAGCGCCTCGCCATGCTCGTCGGCGATCAGCTTGAGCATCAGGTCGATCGAGGAGGTGCCCCCGGCGGTGGAAAGGCGGTTGCCGTCCATCACGAAGACCGACTTGGTCAGTTCGACCTCGTCGAATTCCTCGGTGAAGCTGTCCTGATTCTCCCAGTGGATGGTCGCGCGCTTGCCGTCCAGCAGCCCGGCCTTGGCCAGCACATAGGCCCCGGTGCACAGGCCGCCCACGATGACGCCGCGCCGCGCCTCGCGGCGCAGCCAGTTCAGGATGCCGCGGGTGGCGGCCTTCTGGACCTCGATGCCGCCGCAGACCAGGATGACGTCGTCGCGCCCGACGTCCTCGAGCCCCATGTCGAGCTTGAACCCCGCCCGGTTGGAACACCACGCCATGTCGCCGCCTTCACCGGCCAGCGTCCATTCGTACAGCGTCTTGCCCGCCATGTTGTTCGCGATCCTGAGCGGTTCCACCGCGCCGGCGAAGGACAACATGGTGAACTGGTCGAGGAGCAGGAAGACGAACCGCCGTGGCTTCGTGGACTGGGTATCGGGCATCTGGCACGCTCCGCGCTGCGGCCTTCCCCAGGCCGCAAGAGTCTGACCCGATACGGAAAGCAGGTTTGCCCCACGGGATCAAGAGGCGCCGAACCGCAACCGATCACGAAAACACGGTCTGGCCACGCGGGCGCGCGGCTTTTATAGAGGGTCCGCATGACCGAACCGCAGGAGATGGCGCGATGACACGGGTATGGAGCAAATCGGACTGGCGTTCCAAGCCGCGGGTCCAGATGCCCGACTACACGGACCCCGAGGCCCTGGCAGCGGTGGAGCGTCAGCTGTCCAAGTATCCGCCGCTGGTCTTTGCCGGCGAGGTCCGCGAACTGAAGCGGCAGCTGGGCGAAGTGGCGGCCGGCCGCGGCTTCCTGCTGCAGGGGGGCGATTGCGCCGAGAGCTTCGCCGAGTTCGACGCCGACTCGATCCGCGACACCTTCCGCGTGATGCTGCAGATGGCGGTGGTGCTGACCTACGGGGCGAAATGCCCGGTGGTGAAGGTCGGCCGCATGGCCGGGCAGTTCGCCAAGCCGCGCTCGGCTCCGACCGAGACCAAGGACGGCGTCGAGTTGCCGAGCTACCGCGGCGACATCATCAACGATATCGACTTCACCTCCGCGGCCCGGATCCCGGACCCGCACCGGATGCTGCAGGCCTACACCCAGGCGGCGGCCTCGCTCAACCTGCTGCGCGCCTTCAGCCAGGGCGGCTTTGCCGACATCCACCGGGTGCATCAGTGGACGCTGGGCTTCACCGACAGCGAAGAGGCCGAGAAATACCGCGATCTTGCCAACCGGATCTCGGACTCGCTCGATTTCATGAACGCCGCCGGCGTGAACGGCGGCACCTCGCACGAGCTGCACACGGTGGATTTCTATACCAGCCACGAGGCGTTGCTGCTGGAATACGAGGAAGCGCTCTGCCGGATCGATTCCACCAGCGGCCTGCCGGTGGCCGGGTCGGGGCACATGATCTGGATCGGCGACCGCACGCGGCAGCCCGACGGCGCCCATGTGGAATTCGCGCGCGGCGTGCAGAACCCGGTCGGGCTCAAATGCGGGCCGAGCATGACCACCGAGGATCTGAAGCTGCTGCTCGAAAAACTGAACCCCGAGAACGAGCCGGGCCGGCTGACGCTGATCGCGCGGTTCGGCGCGGGCAGCGTGGGCGAACATCTGCCGCGCCTGATCCGCACCGTCCAGCAAGAGGGGGCCAACGTCGTCTGGTCCTGCGACCCGATGCACGGGAACACGATCAAGTCGGCCACCGGCTACAAGACACGGCCCTTCGACAGCGTGCTGCGCGAGGTGCGCGAGTTCTTCGACATCCACGCGGCCGAAGGCAGCTGGCCGGGCGGCGTGCATTTCGAGATGACCGGCAAGGACGTGACCGAATGCACCGGCGGCATGCGCGCGGTGTCGGACGAGGACCTTTCGGATCGCTATCACACCGCGTGCGACCCGCGGCTCAACGCGAGCCAGGCGCTGGAGCTGGCCTTCCTCGTGTCGGAGGAACTGTCGCGCCAGCGCGCGGCACGCCAGGCGGCGGCCGGCTGACCGGCTCAATCGTCGTTTTCGACGAGACGCAAGCGCGCGGGCAGGCCCCTGGGCGGGGCCGGCGACGGGCCGTCGCCGTCGAGGGCCGGCAGCGGGCGCGTGCGGAAAGGTATCGCCGCCTCGGCGAAGCCCGGCCGGTCCCGGAGCGTCGGATAGGCCCCGGCCGCCGGGTCGAGGGTCTGCTGCCCGCGGATCGAGAAGCGCCGTGGCGGCGCGCCGATGATCCCGGCGGTCACGAGCCCCCCCATCGCACGGCTGAGCACGCCCGTTTCGCTGGCCAGCGGCAGGATCAGCATGCGCCCGGACAGGGCCATGCGCCCCGGCTCCTCGGCGACGAGATCCAGCAGCACCTGCGCGCCCTCGTCGAAGACCGCGGACACCGCGCGGTCGCAGGCCGCGCGGTAGCCGGGCACGAAGATCGCGTTGACGGGCATCCCGCGGATCTCCATCCCCATCAGCGTGCAGAAATGCGCCCCCGCCAGGCGAAAGCGCGCGGCGTCGCGGGCGGTGCGCTCGAGGATGAAGGCGTTTTCGAGCAGCGGCTCGATCCGGCGCGGGTCGATCTCCGACCGTCGCGGGGCCGGCCGGCCCGCCCGGAGCGCGCTCCAGTATCCCTGAAGCCTCTTCAGTTTCTGGTCGGTCACGAGAGCCTCCTGGTGGCCCGGCGCGTTGTCGCCGGCACGTCGGTCTGTTAACCGTAACGTCATTCTGATTACCCAATCCTTAATATGCACGGCCCGGCGCCGGCGCGGGAGAAAGAAGATTATAAATGGTTAACTCCATGACCGGCTTCGCGAGCGTCAAGGGCCGCACCGGCGATATGTCCTGGGGATGGGAATTGCGCAGCGTCAACGCCCGCGGACTCGATATCCGGGTGCGCACGCCCGAGCGCGTCGAGGGGCTCGAGCCGATGATCCGCGCCGAGATCGCGCGCCGCGTCAGCCGGGGCAGCCTGACCCTGACGCTGCGCCTGCAGCGGGAGGGGGGCGACGGGGCCGAACGGCTGGACCGCGCGCAGCTCGACACCGTTCTTGCCGCCCTTGCCGAGGTCGAGGCCGCCGCCGGCCGCGCCGGCCTCGCCCTGCGCGCCGCGAGCCCCGCGGAGATCCTCGCGCTGAGGGGCGTGATGGGCGCAGCGTCGGAGGATCCGGCCGAAGACGCGGTGCTGGTGGCGGCGCTGCGACCCTCGCTCTCGGAGTTGCTTGACAGCTTCGCCGAAATGCGCGCCGCGGAGGGCCGCGAACTGGCCCGGCTCCTGGCGCAGCGGCTCGAGGATCTGCGCCGGCTGGTCACCGCCGCCCGCGAGACCGCCGAGCTGCGCAGTGCCGAGATGGCGCAGAATTTCAGCGCTGCGTTGGCGCGGATCCTCGACAATGCCGAGGGCGCCGATCCGGACCGCGTGGCGCAGGAACTGGCGGTTCTGGCCGTCAAGGCGGACGTCTCGGAAGAGCTCGACCGGCTCGACGCCCATGTGACCGCCGCCGAGAAGCTGCTTGCAGCCGAGGGGGCGGTCGGGCGCAAGCTCGATTTCCTGATGCAGGAGTTCAACAGAGAGGCCAATACGCTCTGCTCGAAATCGGGGCACAGCGCGCTGACCGCCGTCGGCCTTGACCTCAAGGCCGTGATCGATCAGATGCGCGAACAGGTCCAGAACGTGGAGTGATCCGGAACATGACCCAGCGCCGCGGGCTTCTCATCATTCTCTCGTCGCCCTCCGGCGCCGGGAAATCGACCCTTGCCCGGCGGCTGATGGCCTGGGACCCGGCCATCCGGTTCTCGGTCTCGGCGACGACCCGCGCGCCCCGGCCCGGCGAGGTCGACGGCACCGATTACGTCTTTACCGCCGAGACCCAGTTCAAGCGCATGGTGGCCGAGGGCGACATGCTCGAACACGCGCATGTCTTCGGCAATTTCTACGGCTCGCCGCGCGCGCCGGTGCAGGATGCGATCGACAACGGCTCGGACGTGCTCTTCGACATCGACTGGCAGGGTGCGCAGCAGATCTCGAACTCGACGCTGCAGGAGCACGTGCTGTCGATCTTCCTGCTGCCGCCCTCGATCCGCGAGTTGCGCCGCCGCCTGATCGAACGCGGGCAGGACAGCGAGGAGATCATCGCCAAGCGGATGCAGCGCAGCTGGGACGAGATCAGCCACTGGGCCAGCTATCATTACGTGCTGGTCAACGACGATCTCGACACCACCGAGGAGAAGCTGAAGACCATCGTCACGGCCGAGCGGCTGCGCCGCAGCCAGCAGCCCGGCCTGACGGAGCATGTCCGCAAGCTCCAGAGCGAGTTCGAGGAGGGAAAATGACACTCTACGCATTGGACGGAATCGCGCCGACCCTGCCCGAGGACGGGGATGTCTGGATCGCGCCCGACGCCAACCTGATCGGCAATGTCATTCTCGAGACCGGCGCCTCGATCTGGTTCGCGGCCACGCTGCGCGGTGACAACGAGCCGATCACCGTGGGGGCCGGGTCGAACATCCAGGAAAACACGGTCTGTCACACCGACATGGGCTTTCCGCTGACCATCGGGCGGGATTGCACCATCGGCCACAAGGCGATGCTGCACGGCTGCACGATCGGGGACGAGACCCTGATCGGCATGGGCGCCACGGTGCTGAACGGCGCGAAGATCGGCCGGAACTGCCTGATCGGCGCGGGCGCGCTGGTCACCGAGGGCAAGGAAATTCCCGACGGCTCGCTGGTCGTCGGTGCGCCGGGCAAGGTGGTCCGCCAGCTGGATGCCGCGGCGATCGAGGGCCTGCGCGAGTCGGCCCGGCACTACCAGGAAAACGCCCGCAGGTATGCCGCGGGTCTGAAACCGCTCGACTGACGTCAGAATTCCATCACGATTTCCGTCGCGGTGATCTGCGCCGCCAGGGCCAGCCCGTCGCTGTCCATGAGCGCGCGCAAGAGACCGAACTGCACGTCCGCCGGGCTGCCGCCCCAAAGCCCGCCGGGCCGGGACAGCGCCGCCCAGCTGTCCGGGTCGGGCGCCAGCACCGCGCCGGTGGCGCGCAGCCGCCAGGAGGACGCATCGCCGCGGCTGACCGTGATCTCGCCGCCGCGGGGAAGCGCCCGCAACAGGCAGAGCTGGCACAGGAACGCGATCTTGACCTCGGGGCGGGGCAGGTCCCCGTCCGGTTCCCAGACGACGGAGACCCGCGTGCCGCGGTAGCTGTCGTCGATGATGCCGGCGATCTCGGCACGCGAGAGCATCGCGTCGTCGGGGGCCAGCCCGAAGGCGATGCG
>PR_CR_10_Liq_1_inCRDRAFT_1001929_pt1 | contig 11114 bp, 11 predicted proteins | sample PRCRCaboRojoPR_3_FD_10241 | JGI IMG/M metagenome (IMG submission 10241) | reverse complement strand
AGCTTATCGTTAACAAGAAGGCTATAATTTTCTTTTTCATCATCTAATTCTTAATGACTTTTAGAGTTAAATTTTGTTCTCCATTATTAACAGATATGAGATAAATTCCTGGGGATAACTGTCCCAATTGCAAGTTTATAATGCCAGAATTATTAGGCCTGCCAAGTTGCTGAAAAACCTTTCTTTGATCAAGTGAATAAATGATAATTTGAACATCTTTATTAAGAACTAAATTTGACACTACTATATCTGATTCGAAGGGAATAGGATATATATTTATATTCAGCTCTTCAGTTTTTCTATTATTCTCAGATTCTAAGCTCTCATATCCAGCTTTTTTGTTGGTAGATACATAAGGATTATTAATAGAAACTGAAGAGCTACCTAATAAACTAGGGTCATGCCATTCAGAATCACAACTGCATTCTTCTATAAACAAATGCAAAGTTGAGTTTGGGTTAGCTACAAAATCAAATCCGCGCTAGCAGGGGGGCACCCTCAGCTCATCTTGCAGTCTCACAAAGAAAAGGAGTACGTAAGGCCACAGTTCAAAAAGAAATATCCAGCCTTCTCATATTCTGAGTTTGCCAAGTAATCAGCACCTAAATCTAATGACAAGTAATTTGTAGGCTTATTGATCCTATTATGCACGGCCATATCATATGAAACTTGAAAGTACAGGCCGTACCATAAACTTTCTGACCAACTGCTACCAGAATAAAGTTCTTCTGATGATACGATATCTTTACCATCTTTTAGGGTTTGCTTAGTGTTTATACTACCCCACAGTTTAGGCCCGGTACTAAATCGAAAATGATTTTCATTTGACTTTTTGTTAGACTTTAAACCGATACCAGCTGTTAATTGAGACCCATTTTGGGATATAGACTGAGTTAGTGTTCCTACCTTATTGTTATTTACGTCTCTAAGCTCTAATTCTTCCGAAGCCATAATATAATGATAGCCAATATACGCCTCCCAAAAGAGGAGATTGTTTCTATAATCTTGCCGGTATAAAAGACTAAGCTTAGGGCCTATACCATATTCTGGCTGACCTGAGAGCCTAAAACTGTTGTCTAATACTTTTCTTGGAAAAATAAGCAATGAGCCTTGTACACCAATTTTTTTCTGAGCAAAACTTGAGAGGTTCAAAAAAAGCGACAGGCAAAAAAACACAGGAGCCAGCTTTCTAGACATGCTAATCATTTAAAATATTACTTTATATAAAAGCCAAAAGAAAGACCTATGGCTAGCGATTTTAAGGTACTCAACCTAGTATAGGGTGCCATATAAATACTCTTATTAATTGGATAACGATAACTCATCTGTGCGGCTAAATATAGACCTGCGTCAGAAACGTAATCACTTTCAAAAATTAACCCATTTTCTGGGTCAAAGTAACTTACCCAAAAATACCCTAAAGGCATTTTAAAGGTAAGTTCACCATTACCAATTTTTTGATCGAATTGAATACCAACATATAGCGCGTAGCGATTACCGCCACTACTATACAAAGTACTTTCCTTTGCAGGACGATATTGCTGGTAAGCGAAACCCGCTAAGGCACTAATCCGCCCCCTAACCTGGAGGCTCGCATCGGCATAAATTCCACCACCAACGTTTTTAAATTGTTGGGCATTCTGGTGTGGTAAGTAAATCAATTGAGGTGCGTAACCTATTTCTATTAGACCTTTTCGTCCTTCATTTGCTTCTTGCCCGTGCAGTAAAACACGAGGAACGGATATCATGATAAAAATTAAAGCTATTTTGTAATACATACTTTCTCTGTTAGTAGAACTCTGTCTCTACTTACGCCCTTAATGATATAAAATCCAGATTTTAAATTTAATGGCTTTTGCTTAAGTAAAAATTTCCTAGCGTCAGATTTTGAACAATTAATGTTATCGTACACTTTAACCATTTGACCTGCCATATTGAAAATAATAATTTTTTCAATTATGGGTTGCTGGGACAATGACTCTACTAGGAATGCTGGGGTATTTTCATTGCCCGACTTTTTATTATTAACAGATGGACAAGGTGTTACATTAAGAGAAAACTCATCGTTTCCCCAGGTATCGAAAGAAGGATATATATTGATCTCAGAGGATGCATAAAGGTGCAAAAAGTCGAAATTAGAGAGCGATAAATTAGACACTGTGCTATTTATTTCTATATCACCAGCTGTAACATAGCCATCAAAGGTTACCTCGTTTAATATATTATCATCCAACAAGAGATAACTACTACAGTCAATGGGCTTTTTTATTGTTATGCGATCAATATAAAATTTTCTTTCTCCTACAAGGTCAATGTCTTTTACACTTTGCGAAACGATTACATTCATGCCATAAGCTTGAACCGGAAATAAATTATTCCTTAAGTAACTGCCTGTTGGTGGGTTCTCCAGATGCGCTCCTGAGATAGAAAAATGTCGATAAAGTCTATATTCTAAATTATTGTTGTATGAAAAGTCAACTGTATACCAGCCCCAGTCCACTGCAGAATTGTGCCATCGACCATCGTAAAAAGTTGAGGCATTTCTCAGTGTTGTAAATGGATAAGAGCATTTTTTATTAGCACTACAATCACCAGCCTTCTTTAAGTGCGTATTGTATCTGTGAAGCAATGGTTTCGTCCAAAATTCGAAAACATCTATTTCTTGAGCACAAGTGCCATACAACCAAAATGCCGGCCACTGCTCAGTTATTAAATCAAATTTATAAGATATTTCGAACCTCCCTAGTTTAAATTTTCGCTTGGAATATATGGCTCCGCTAGTAAAATCTTTTTGGGTGGAAATCCATTGTCCGTTTGGGTGGTCCCATGATAAAAAAGAATTGGACTTTTTCTCCGTAACAATTACCAAAGCACCATTTTCCAAATAGGCATTTTCTGGAGCAAAACCTTCATGAGCATCTTCATCTACAAAAGGCCCCCAAGGCATTCCATAATCCCAGAAATCGAGGTTTAAAGATTCTGCATTAAAATCATCTGAAAAAATAGTAACATATCCGTCTATTTCATCTCTATGAGTCCAGCTTTCAGACCACCCATCACAATGTTTTTGAGCTTTAGAGCCTATACTTAAAAAAATAAAGAGAGCTAAAACTTCGATTCGTCCTGTCTTATTATATATTTCTTTGTTCACGATATTTCTTATTTGTGATAATGACTTTGTGATAATGACAATTCAGCACAATACATTTTCAAAACCTATTAATTCTCCTTTAACTATATATCAGTAAAGAGACAAAATTTTGAAGGCCTATCATTACCTATTTTTCTCTAATTCAATTACCCTCAAAGTCAATTCTTCAACCTTCTCCAACAAAATCTTATTCATCTCTGCAAGGTCTATTCCTTCTTCTACAACCTCTTCCGCACTAGGCACGCCAGGTAAATGTTTATGCTTTTTGATAAAAGCCTCTAGCTCTTCTGTGGTCATAAGCACATAGTCTTCCTCAAAAACATAATCGGCCCAGTCATTTTCACTTGCTATGTCCACTCGAACACGTTCCGTTCGAATTCCGTCTTGTACCCAAAGTCTGAAGCTCCCATCAGGGTTATAAGGAATTGTCCAATTTAGGCCTTCTCCAATATGAACGGTACCACCATTTGAAACGGTAAAAACCCTACCATTATGCTCGTTTACTTGGCCTGTTCTTATCTCCAAAGCAAAGTCATGGTTTCTCCAGCCCTGATTTTCTATTAAAAGTCCATATACTCCATCGATAGGATTGTTCTCATTGTTTATTTCAGAACCTGGTCTAAGGTCTTTTATGTGCAAGGTGGTCTCGGGAGTCTGCGTTCCAATGCCCACACGCCCCTCATTCACGATCATACCATTTTCAACAATTAGACTATAATTAGGATTAATCCCAATATCTCCAACTGCAGCTTGTCCGGCAGGTGATAATGAAAATGTTTTGGTGGTGGAAGGAGAGCCTAAAACCCCGCTGACAAAATCTAAATTTTTGTCGTCCTGGGGCGAATCCCAATTAATAATCATATTGTCACCATTTATTGCAGAAAGCTTGACAAAATAATTGCTCGCTCCATACACTCCAATACTGTTTAGTACATTCAGCGTAGCGGAAAGATTATTAATGTCATTAATACCTTTGCCAATTCTTGTTTGGCCATTAGAAGCAATATTAAATGCTAGCTCATTTCCGCTTGTGCTATTTTCAATAATTCGGAAAGCGTAAGGCGTTGTGCAATAAGTGGGATCGGGAACAGACTCAAGGCCTATACCTCCTGAGCCATCGCCTGGTGCCTCGTCTCCAGTATTAGCATCAATTAAAATAGCAGGTTTACAATTCGCCTGGTTGGGGTCATCAGTAATATGCAATCTAGCTTGTGGTGAGGGTTGGTTTATACCTACGTTACTGTTTGGGCTAGTGCTTTGGGTTGGTAAATGTACTTGTGAATAAGCACTAGTAAATACCAGCGCTAACATTAGCACGAATAAATTTTTCATCTTAGATTAATTAATAGATATTCCTACTCTTACGCTTTTCGGATTACGCGATCTGATTTAGGCCTAACAGATATTTTCATTTCAAATATGTAATAAAATTCTTAAGTAAAACAATGTTTTACAATATTTAACATACAGATAACATGGATTGATTTTATATGATTAGTCTAAATATCGTGTTATGTGATTTGTAGATTATATCCTATAGAAAAAATGCTACTTGAAAATATTGTATGCATGCATAGTAGCTTTGGTTTTAGAAGCAAAAAATGAAAAGGAGGCTTAAAGCCTCCCCTCATCTGCAAAACTGAAATACCCATACTCAGCGTTTAAAATCACGTGATCCAGTACCGCTATATCCATCAGCTGGCCGGCTTCTTTTACTTTATTGGTAAGCGCCAGGTCGGCCGTGCTCGGTTTCAGCTTGCCACTGGGGTGGTTGTGCGCCAGAATAATCGCGGTAGAAAGTGATTTCAAAGCCGGGCCTAAGATGAGTCGTACATCGGCTGTTGTGCCGGTAATCCCGCCTACACTGATCAGGCTCACGCCTTTTACCTGGTTACTGTTATTCAGGTAAATCACGTAAAAACGCTCTCTGATCTCCATATCGCCCGCCCAGGCTTCGCGCAAGAGCTCATGGGCACTTTGGCTACTCAAAATCTTAAAGGGAGTAAGGTCCGTGCCCTGGGAGTAGTGAATGGTCATTTCATTTAAGGTCATCATAACATAGCTTTTTAAGTTCGGCTGCGTTACAGAGCGATGACGGCCAAACGCAATGCGACCTTGGGAGTGTGGAGAGCCAGCCGCAGCGCTCAAGCTTTGCCGGCACTTCAAAACGCGGTGAAGACCTGGCAATGATCCTTCAACTCCCCCGGCCTCCCGCGCCCTCCCTGAATCGTTATGAGGGTACCTGGCCATTGGCCATTCCTATCAGTCGGCCGGGCCTATGCTTTAGAGCTTTTTCCCTTCAACCCTTAAACAGTAAAATCAGTAAAAAAAAGTGTAACAGTGTAACTTTTGCCAAAAAAGCCCGATAAATCAACGGTTTCAGAGATTACATTTTAGTTACAATTCATTTTTCAGTTACAAAAAAAGTGTAACAATTAAAGAGAGAAAAAGGCCGGTTACAGTTTTAAAAGGCTAAAATCAACGGTGGTTACAGAATTTTTGTAGGCTCTAACTAAAAGGCTGTCAGAGCTTTAAATGTAGAAAAACCCTATTGTTACAGAATTACACTTATTTCGTCACTTTCAAACTAGCTCTAAAATAATTCTTGGCTAAAATTCGTTAAGGGCTCTTTAAATTTGTGGAGCTCAATTTTTAAGATTGTTGCTTTTTCTGCGCCTGAATCTTAATCTGCCAATCATGTAAGACTTAGAGAGGCGCCAACTAAACAGGTATGGAGGGGGTGCTAAATGAACGAAGCCTGGCACAGCTTCATAAACTCTATATATTGTTATTATGATTGAAAAAAAATCGCCTAAAGCTCTAGGCAAGCAATCGGCCCAGGCAGCCATTGAGGCTGACCTACAGGAAAAATTCACTGCGCAAGAGTCTGTAGAATATTACGCCAATGCGCTGCTCAATCTCATCAATACCCATCCTGAAATGAAGACGCCTACTAAAGACCAGGCCTACTTCTTTTTCCTCAAAATAAAGCAAGCACTGGCCCGCTAGTCTTGTCCTTTTCATCATCCAGCCACGGTGCCATCTTCGTACCGTGGCTCACTTTCTTAAAAATACCAGGCGCTTTCCCATCCGCTCGCTGCACTTTACCTACTGGAGCAATCTCAATGCGGTGCTTTTGGGCAAAACGCCCGCTGATCAGCTCCCTGATCTGGCTTTTGGTGAATGGTCCTCTTGCTACTTTACCCAGTCCAGGATCGAGCTTCTGGAGCAGACCCTCAACACGCCCAACGGAGTACTTTTTGAATACAGCCTCAACGCATTTTTACCCGGCAATTTCCCAGAGCTAAGCGCGGCCTTGTCTTCGGTCACGGGCAAGCCGCATGTAGTGCTTTTAGAGTTAGAGAGTGGCCAGCGCCTCATGCTTGGTAACGAGCATGTGGGCGCTTCTTTCCGCTTCCAGCAAAGCAATACCGCCTTAGGCGCTACGCTTACCTGGGAGCTTACCGATACGGAGCCCGCCTATCAACAGCTCTGGGAGCAGCAGCTCTACTATTATATGAATGGCGATGATGGCATCGGCTATCAGCTCATCAATCCCCTGGTCTTTGATTTCCTCCTAAACAATTCCCAGTCCTCCGTTTCCGGCTCCTTTGGCACGTCCACGCGCTTTAATAAGGTAGAGTACTACGTAGGCAATACCCTGGAAGCGCAGCAAATCGCTACCCAGCAAATCGGGGGCAGTACCATTCAGTTCAGCCATACCTGGCAGGGTAGTGGGGCCCGCAAAATACGCCTGGTCTTATCCGGTGCATCGCACAATACCCTCGATTTAAGCCATAACGGCATTATCGATCCGCTGCCTGCGGCCTTAGATACCATGTACATCCGTACCTTCAAGATGGACGGCAATCCTGTCACGGCCATTCCGCCTGAGCTGCGCTCTGAGTTTATCCATTTTGATGATACGGGTCTGAAAACAACATTGCCGGGCCTGCCGCTCAATGGCGTAAAAGCGGCCCTTTATGCCCGCAACAATCAGCTTACTGTTATAGATCCCGATTTGGGCGCCAGTACCTCCTTAATATTGCTCAACATTCGCAATAATCAGGTAACGGAAATCCCGGACTTCACGGCTGCTGAGTCGCTAGCCCAGTTCAATGTGGCTGAAAATCCCTTGCTGGCCATCACGCCCGGACTATTCAGCAATAAGCGTCACTTAAGGGATCTCAATTTTCAGGATTGCGCCATGGCTCAACCCCTGGTCGATCAGATCCTGGCCGAGTTGGTCGCCTCCCTAAGTGTGCGCCTGCCCATCCCGCCTATGCGCGTGATCCTTACGGGTAATGCTGCCCCCGGTACTGCCGGTCAGGCCGATGTAACAACCCTGCGCAATGCAGGACATACAGTTGACTTATGAGGCCGCTCATCATTAAAGCCCATATCCAGCAGGGCGATCGCCATCTCCTGGTTCTCGGCCTGTATTCTACAGATGCCCGGGGCCAGCGCGAGCCTATCGATATACTGCAGCACTTTGTAGACCTTCAGGTGCAGGTCCGCAGGCAAGACCGTAAAGATCGCCTCGTGCACAGCCTCAGCTATCAGGAGCAAAGCTTGGACGTGGTCAATCAAAACTTTGTGGTCATAGATCTGGCCAGCTCCCTAACCGCCAGAATGCGCGGCTCGTATGTGTACGACCTCCAGCTCGTAGATGCCAATACCCAAAAATATACCTGGGCCAAAACTTTACTAATCGTCAATCCAGATTCCACAATTTAAATTCAATATCCATGAACATCCAGCAAATGATCGCCTCCGGGCAGTACCAAGTAGTAGAAGTACCCGGCTTCTCCGAAGCCATGCAGGCCAACTTAGCCGCCCAAAAAGCCCTCCAGGCCTTAATGGAAATTCAGCAAATTCAGCAGGGTGGAGGAGTACCCGGCTCTGGTGAAGACACCTTTAAGGGCGGCTGCGGCATGAAACCTGAGTTTGAGGACTATCTCACGGAGAAAGCCGTAAGGCACGCAGTACACAGAAAAACGCTTAGGGACTTTCCGGTATTCAATAGATTTGAGTCTATTTACGGCACCGTTGTAACTGATGGTTTAGCTGCCAATGGTGAAATTAAAATATCGGGCGCGTATCTTGCTGATGCTAACGGAAACATAATACCGAATGTGTCGGGTGATAACTTTGGAGCTAATCACTGGGCGCTTGGCTTGTCTAATAAATCAGACTTTACGGTAAACTTTGATTTCACTCCCGACTTTCACTCATCGCTCTCGGCTGCCGAGTCCAGAATAAAGGGAAATCAATTTCTTTACCCAACTTACTATGTTTTTCTACTAAGTGGAAACACACGGCTTACCATTAAAACGGAACAGAATGGTAATGAAGACAGGCCTACCAGAATACTAAATCATAAGGGAGAAGATTTAGATATCATCCCTTCACCGTCTACGGGCGTTGCATCCGATGTAGGCCAAGGTGATCCGATTGTAGTAGTGGAAGTATTACCACGTCATCCAGAAGTAAGGGCAGACCTGGTCATACACAGGTTTAAGGCTGATAAATTCTACGAACTTCCCATAGACCCTGAGCGGCCTACATGTGAAGATGGGCAAAGTGATTCCTACTACTACTCCGGCTTTGAAGGAATCGGTACAGACCTCCTAGATCAGTAAGCCGCATGAAAGCACTGTACTCACTTTGGGGCGCTCCGCTGGAGCGTGACCATACCGGCTTTAACACAAGGGAAGACTTCCAGGTAAGTCTTTCCCTTTCCGTCTTAATGGCTGCGCGTTTTTACCCCTGTGTCCTGGTGACCGATGCCAAAGGCTGGCAGCAAATAGAGCCCCTGCAATTGCCCTGGCAGGAGGTCATTCTGGCCGACTTTGATCAGTACCAGGTCTCTACCCGCATTTGGAATCTCTCCAAGCTCGTGGCCATGACCAAGGTCAAGGCGCCTTTCATCCACTTAGATCATGATCTCTACCTGCACAAGCCCCTGCCTGATTTTGAAGGCTGGCTTTTTCAAAACCCTGAGGGTGCCGACTGGCATGAGTACCCGTATGGAATACAAAAAATGAATCAGCCGGGTTGGGGCTCCAAGCCTACCTGGTGGCATCCCCGCGGGCAAGAAGCTTTCAACTGCGGAGTGATTGGTTGTAAAAATCAGGTCCAGCTGGAGCTCTGGTTAAAGCCGGTGCTTAAGTGGCTCCGCAGCCATGAGTTCCAAAAAGCCCATGCTCAGGATACCCGCGTTTTCGCGCCCATCATCCTGGAGCAGTATACCGCGGCTCTCTGTGCCGAGGCCTTTGGCTGGAAAGTACGCCATCTCTTTCCCAATATGTTTGAAAGCGGCCAGCGGGCTATAGAAATGGGCTATACCCATTTACTCAGCGATAGTAAGCGCAAAGCCCATGTGATTGAAAAGTTCCATGCCTTCTGCCAGCGCTTCTTCCCCCAACAATATCAACTAATTAAATCTTTGAATTATGAGCTCTCTCACGCCTGAATCCTATCTTTTACTGGCCGTTTTACTACTCCTGCTGTATTTGGTCTTTAGGCCCAAAAAAGCAAGTCTGCCTTTTGGCATCGGCCAGGATCCTGAGCCTGATGCCCAAGGCATCAAGCGCTCCAATGCCCGTGCCTGGTACGTGGCCTTGGTGGCGGTGCCGCTTTTTGTCGGCTTGCAGTACCTCTGGCCGCTTATGATCCGCTCGGTCTTTGGCTCCGCTTCAGCCGATGTAGCCGCCAACTCCGGGGTCATCATCAAGCCCTTTTTTGGCCTCTTTCAGGCCATCATCGCCCTTACGGGTGCCTTTCTCCTGGTGCGCTGGAAATTCCCCAGCATAGACCAGTACATCAGCACAAGCACTTTTGCAGAAGACTTTAAAGAACTATCGCCATGGCAAAGAATCACAGCCGTCTCTTTCTGGTTGGGCTTGCTCTCGCTGCTTGCAGTCTGGGGCGCGGGAACCATCTAAGTGAGCCCGTGCTCAGCTATGCCCAAACTCAGCTGGGCGTAAAGGAAGCTACGGGCGCCAATGATGGGGAGCCTTATCAGCGCTACATGAAACCCTGGGGTTACGGTCGCGTGCCCTGGTGTGCCCTTTTTGTCAAAACCTGCCTGGCTGCAGCCGATGTCAATACTTCCGGCATCAATGCTCAGGCCGTATCGGCTGTAAGCAAGAATGCCACAAAAGCAGCCGCCCCGGCTGTGGTCTGGTGGAAACCCCGAGTAGGGGGGACCGGCCATGTCGGCCTTATTGAAAGCTGGCCTGCCCTGGGCAAATACTTTTGGAGCATTGAAGGCAATACCGGTAATGCCGTCAGGCGTGTTAAGCGCCCCAAAAGCATCGTCCAAAAAATGAGCAATTGGCTGGGTGCTGAGCCTCCAAATCCGCCCGCCCCTCACTCCGGGCAATCTACCCCTGAAAGGGTACCGGTACCCAGTCTTTCTGCGCCCTCCCGCCCGGAGCCTAAAGCTCCGCAGACGCAAGTCAATCTTCTAAATTATGGCCTCCGTTGTGTGGTCCTCGTTTTATTGATCCTTTACATCCTCAAAGAGCATGGCCACAGATAAAAAATTAGTCCGCGAACGTTGGTTCATTCGCCTCTTTTACGGCATCATTGGCCTGCTAATCGGTTACCTCATTTTCATTGATAAATCCGAGCTGCAGCAGATCCAGGTAGAACGGGATCAGTTTCGGGACAGTCTGGCTGTGCTCCGCTATCAAAATACTCAGCTTCAGCAAGAGCTGGTGCAAACCCAAAAAACAAAAGTCTATGAAATACGCGCTGTTGATCGGGTGCCTGTGGATAGCCTGCTCCGCTACCTCGCAAATTACCCTTACCCCCAATAATCAGGGCCGCTTCTGTACCGATACGGCTGGTGTACGCGCCATCGCCAAAGCCCTTAAAGAGCTGGAGTATACCCGCCTCGAGCTAGGCCAGTATGATCAGCTGACCGAGAATCTCATCAAAGAACTGGAGCTGGCCC